>ERZ794936.396-NODE-396-length-21910-cov-7.267078_pt1 | contig 21910 bp, 11 predicted proteins | sample MGYA00511083_ERZ794936 | MGnify/ENA primary metagenome ERZ794936 (study PRJEB30137, sample SAMN04331409) | food metagenome | isolation source: Y2 must sample point D1 replicate A | place: Australia: South Australia | collected 2014 ... | reverse complement strand
TTTTTAATTGTCACGTGATATTTCAAGTTGAACAATTTATATAATTGACAGTGAGTTAATCATATTGAACAGCATGGAAAGCTAATTTTCATCATTAAAAACATTATATATTTACAAACTTTGTTTCTTTTTCAACAAAAATAATAAAAAAAAAGCTAACCTAGAAGCTTCAAAGCTGCATTGTATATTTCTACATCCTCGGATAAATGTCCGTTATCCAGCAAGAACCTTAAAAACATTTTCAATTGTTTGTTTTTTGCATTCTCTTCGATTAAATATTCTCCAGTCAATTTGTAAATTGACCTCTCGGCATGAATAGCTTGTTGAAGAATCTCTATTTGTTTTTCGGGGTTATTGTTCCTACTCGAATTTTGAAATACAAATTCTAAGTCCGTATTAAATGAATCCTGTTCGTATGTGGTATGTTCATCTTCATCATTTGAAGGTTTCAAAGACCCCTCTGGAGAGCACAAATTCCTTAAACGCTCAATACTAGACGTATATATGGGATGATTTATATTTAATTTTGGCACCATGGATATCAGTTTGTTATGTTTTTCCTTTATCAAGTCCCTTCTTCGATGTTCACTTTCAATGTGGTTCTTTTTTTTCACGTCCTCTGTAAGAAGGACTTTTCTACCTTTTCTTCTATCTTTATTATCTGTTTTCTTCTCTACTGCCATTTGGTCTTCTGTTAATGTGGTTTTGGTTAACAGTTTGTTGTAGATGAGTAGAAGATTGTGATATTCTAATTATTAGGAGTTAAGAAAAAAAAAATAGTCTTAAAAACAAATAATCCGAGGAATACCCCCATGTGAAAAAGTTGTGTTACTATTTGTTAGTGGTAATGCTTCTGGTCAGTATATTTATAGACAGATTCTATGCATTGTGGGTATTAAGGTTTTGCATAAGGTATTCTAATAATCTATCACATTTAACCTCATAAGCTTTATTTTTTGGCAAATGCTTTAGTGGTATCTTGCTTTGGCATAGATAATATATTATTTATCTTATTGGGGGTTTTTTCTACGAAAAGGGAAACGTTTAATCAATATAGAGGAAAACGGGGTTTAGCTTACAAATGAGCACATTGATTTTCTTATGCAGAAAGCTTGATTTTTATTAATGTGAAATTTGACTCTATTAAATTAGACTTTTTAAGTGTTGCTTGTTCCATTTCAGCAATTTTAATTTTTAAATACCAAGGATCTACATATAGAATGTAAAACGATTGGTTATATTCAACAAGGCACATATAATTTCAAGTGTTTTATAAAAGAAAAAGTTTGTTTGTTTTTTAAATTAAGCTCTTGGAAAAATCACTGGCTATAAATGTATAAAAAGTTAGTAAATCATAATAAAAGAATCAAATCTAAAGAGTTTGAAATCTTCCGCAAACAAAGTAGTTGAGAAATAAAGCAAAACTCACCTATTTAAATATCGATTCTTTGCTTAAGAATCTCATTAGCAATATAAAATCTAAATTCATTAGCATTCTTTTGGTTTAAAACAATGGCTTCATCATTCGCTAGTTGCAGCAAGTTCATTAATGTGAATATACCACAATCGTAACCATTGCTTTGCTGTGGAGATTCAAGGTGTATCATTTCGATATCTTTACCCAAAGATCCACCACTTTCCTGTATAACATAATCTTTTAATCTTTGCATGTATCTAAATGCAGTAGGAGAATTCTTGGTTCTGCATAAAGAATCCAAATAGAATATTTTATTTTTTTGTAAATCTATCATTGAACAAACCCAGTGGTTGCCATTGACATTAATGGGCACTAGAATCTTATCTACATCGTTCGCTATATTTTTCTTCTTCATTTTCATCCATCTCTTCACTGAGACGTAACCTGATTCAGACAATTTTGTTATGAAAAATGGAGAAAAACTTACTATTCTTGAATTACCATCTTCAACCAATTTTAAGAAATATTCAATAACAGAACTATTCAACCATTCAGTAGGTGCCAAAGTTTGTAGATCTTTCAAGTAGATACTCAACTTGAATCTGTTAGATATTCTAGGATTATTGTATGGATTTTTGTTAAACATACGAAGAACCTCTTTTTTCTCCTCATCGCTAAGTTCTGGGATCAAAGATTTCTTAGGGTTTTGTAATTCTTCAAGGTATTTAGCTCTAGCTTCTTTCTGTTTTTCCGAAGATTCCAAAAACTTTTGGTATAAAGCCTCAAAGTATGATGAATCAAATGTCAGTCTATCTTTATATTTGTTGCTTAACTTCTCATACACAGGGATTTTTCTTTCTTTTAAAATGATCAACTCGTCATCATAGTCCTTACTGCCCTTGGTAAATTTTGAAAAGTTTAGGTTTCTTTTAAAAGAAGGTATTTGACTTGTTCTTTTTTCATTCAGAAGTTGCAGCTTCTTCCAATGGTCAGAATCATTTTTACTGTTGTTTATATCATTGTGCTTCTTGTTACAAAATCCGGGATTGCTGTCATGCACAAAGTTGAAAATTACTTCATCATTATCATTATAAATATCATTTGATGACAGTTTGTTATCCAAAGTTTGATTTCCATCTCCGTTTGTCAGCAGCTTTCTTTTCTTTGAACTTTTTGATAAATTACCAAAAACAGAACTGAATTGTCTTTTTTGTTTTAAAACATCTCTTTGCGCAAATGATTGAACACTTGGAGAAGATATGCTTGATGATGATGAAGATGATATTCTAGTATTTGATCTGGACGATGATACTGATGATGAAGTTCTTGTGATTTCCGTATGGGGGATGAGGTAATGTAAAATCTTCGATAAAAAAGATTCGTTTTGATTCCTTTCAAAGGGTGATTTGTATAGTGAATATGTGTTGCCCATTTTATCAATTTGAGAAACAGTTAAAGCCATTATATATTCAACTATAGAAAACTTTATCTTTATAAGTCTCTATGATATTTTATCTTGGGCTTTCTTCCTGCAATATCTCTTAGTTTAACTGTTTTAAAAAAAAAAAAAGAAAAATAACAAGTTATTAAAGCAATATGCATTTCTAGGGCGGAATTGTCAAAAAGAAACCAACAAAATGCTGAAAATCGGATATAAACGATATAAAATCCACAAACACATATTATGCGTTCAACATAAAAAAATGGACGTTTAAGTCACGTTTTTGTCTTTTTTTTTGTTTATAGAAAATGAATATGGTCATGTCAAGACCTTTTGCTTATAGGGCTATATAAAATCATAAATCTAATGTCTTTCTGATAGCAGGTAAACTTTCATGCTTCAAAATCTTTACTCTTTCATCAAAGGTGTTATCAACAGATATCTTGTTTTCCTTGTTACTGATTATACAACCACCAGCACAATGTTCAGGAACCAAAAATTCATTATCACTGATAATTAACTCAACAGATGGTAACCCGGTCTTTTCTAAGTATTCGTTTTCAATATCTTTTAATAAACTCTCGACTAACTTGACATCTTGTTCTCTCAACTTAATAATAAAGGAAGTTTCCAAAATCTTGTATAAACCTTCCAATATCAAGTTCTTCAAGATAATTTTATATTGTGTTTCATCAGTGGTGAATGATTTTAAATGTTCTAAAGCAGATTCAAACAAAGTGTTTAAAATTTGGTTTTTATTTTCTAAGATCTTCAATCTCATCTTATTGTTAATTGTGGATTTGACAATTTCGTTTTGCAAATTCAACTTTTTTAACTTGTTAGAGTTGTTTTCTTGAATTAATACAATATCTTGCTTGACCAAAGATTGCTTTTCAATTTCATATTCTTGATTGGCTTTTAACTTGATTTCCTTAGCCTTTTCCTCAGCTTCTTTCTTAATGAAAGTTTGCATTTTAACAAGCTCATCGTTGACTTGAGTATCTGATAAAGGTGAGTTTAATGTTTGTGACATATTGATTGTGTTTCTTTGGGTTGTTTTTCAACTCTTATTGGTGTTTGAAATATGTTGGTTGTAAGAATTCATGCTTTTTTCAACTTTTTTTTCTTCTTTTCTGTTGCAACTTTTCAAGGGGGAAAAATCGAGCTTCCCAAGCATTTTTTTTTTTAATTTCAAAAGCATAATATGGGAATTAAACAAAAAAAATGCATTCGGATATAATATTGGCATTATTCAAAACAAAGTGAACAAAAAAGTTTTATTAATTCAAACACTTAGGTGTAAGCATTATGAATTCTACTTGTTTAGTTTACTTTCAAATATTTAAGTTTTCAAGAGTAATTCTTTCTTGGTTTCGATTGACCTCTTCTTTCTTTTTCCACTAGTGATACTTGATAGTACAAGCTAAGATCAAATTTCTGTTTATAACCGCTACCACAAAAAAAAATGTTAATTTGTTCGTCGTTTTTTTTGTCGGAGCATAAAAACGCTGCTTTCAGCATTTTAAAATTTCTCTATACAGTAAAGCATCTACATATTGACAAGAACCAAACAAAGAAGAAGAATTTCATAAGATGAGTTATAATTCTTTTGATCAAGACTCCGTTTTTGGTTCATTACTTTCAAAAAATTTAGCTATTCTTCTCAAAATAGCAGGGTTTGATTCAGTACAAAACACATATACTTTGAATTATCTTAATGACATATATTCAAATATACTAAACAACTTTATCATAGAATTAAAGAATATTACAGAAAGCAATGCAACGGATGAAATAACTCTTGATGAATTAAGGCTTTTACTTAATAAAACAAATACAATAAATGATACAAACTACAACATAGATTCGACAGTTCTTCAACTCAATGATTATACCAATGATAAACACACAACAATTTATCATGAAAATGACACTCAAGGCATTGAAGCATTCAAGAAATGGGTTTTTCAAAATACTCTTTTTAATATAGACTATAAAAATGTTACTAAAGATTTGACGATTAAGAACTTGGATGTTTTCAATAATCCCGAAATTCCAGTAGAGATTCCTGAAGACGTAAATTCTGAAGAACAATTAGATTGGGTTACTTTTTCATACCTGAACAATCTCCAAGATACACAACAAATTTTGTTTTATGTACAGAATTATAAAAAAGATGATATTCTTTACGATGGAATTAATGATACTAGTGAAGAAATCATTTTAAATAATGACAAAAATGATGTCTTAGATACTATAATAACACCGGATATTTTGAAACCACTGAGTATATCAAATAAGAGAAAAACCGATTTCTTAGCAGACAACAATATTGATAGACAGAACTGGAATAATGAAAATTTAGACAAGCTTAATGAACTCAGAAATAATCATTATGGAAACAAAATAAAATTATCTTACGAAGAAAAATGATTTATAATATGTATATATAGCTACAAACTTTATAATTTTCTGTTAGACTTGAATTTTTGAGGTCTCTTTTTACCAATCTTATTCTTCATCATTTCTCTGCTTCTGATCAACTTCTTATCACTAGGTTGTTCATCTTCATCATCAAAATCATCAGCGTCACCAGATCTTGTACCCTTCTTGAATTTCAATCTATTTCTTTGACCTCTGACTGGACCTTGTTTAACAGCATCTAAATAAGCATTGATACCTGAAGGTAAATTACCCAATGGATCATCATTGTTTTCAGCAGTTTCATTCTTTTGAATAACAACTTTACCGTCCAAATCGTATTCAAATTGTTGTTGTCTTTTATTCTTAGCTTTTCTTGGCATAGAAGAAGAGATGTGTTGAAGAGTTTTACTGTCTAATAAATCCAATGGTTGTTCTTTGTTTTCGGTTAAGTATTGCTTTTTAGACTTACCATTGGATTTCTTCTTATTACCTTCTTCATCGAATTCTTGGTATTCGGATTCATCATCCAAATCACTATCAGAATCATTCAAAACATCATCATAAGCAGACATGAATCTATTAGACTTGCTGCTGACAGCTTCTTCTTCCTTGACTTCATTGTCTTCTTTTTCAGCATCCCTTTTAGATCTGTTTCTTAGTTTTCTAATATTGGTGAACAACTTCTTATCACTTTCTGGGAAATGTTGTTCTATGAAGGTTTCACCAAATCTTCTCATCAATCTTTCAATGATGTGTTTGACCTTACTCTTGAAATGACCAGTATGTTCATTAGACCATTTCAATAGCTTTGGTAATAAACCTGGAATCTTTGGTCTACAGTCTTCGACTGGGTATGACAATACAATAACTTTAACAAATCCGATACAACTTTTTACAATTTCCTTGGAATTAGAGTCTAAGTATAATTCAACTGTTTCATAAATTTCCCAAACTTGAGAATTGAATTCACTTTTTATAATGACATCCTTGTATTCATAGAAGATACATGAGAATGCAGTGACAGTGGCAGAAACCATATGTTGGGAATCACCAATCATACCAGCAGACATCAATTCTAATAGATTACTAAAACTGACAGTAACTCTGTCATTGCTTTCTATACCTGGTAGTTTTTGGAAATCTAATATGTACAAACCATCCTTATTGTTCAAGAACATATCGGTGATTTTTATCAAAATACCGAAACTTAATTCTCTAGTTTTTTCGTTAACATCTCTGGTGGATAGGACCAATTCTGTCATGATGTTAACAATGAAATGCATATGATCATTAGGTAATAAATCAATCACAGTCTTTAATGCTTGTAATCTAGCGGCTCTAGCATTAGTAAATAGATTGGCATATTGTTCAACCATAACATTTTCTAAACCTTCAATGAATTGACCAATGGCTTGTTTACCATTAGGAATTTCAGACATCTTAGAAATAATTCTGTATGATTTCTTTTGAATAGTTTGATGCTTTATCTTGATAGTGATGTTGAAGATAGAGAACAATATATTGTATGAAGCTTCTGGTAAGTATTTTATCATAGTGACAATAATGTCCATTAAAGTAGCAGCTGGAGAATCTTCCTTGTTGTTTTTTAAGGTAGATTCCTTGTCCAATTCTGTCTTTAGCATACCACAAACATTGTTGAAAGTCTTGTTAATATCATCTTCTGTAGCAATGTTTAAGTAACATTCTATAGTAGTCAACAAGAAATGTCTTTTAGTTGGATGAGTTTGAGAGAACAAGTTGAATAGAACAGATAACAAGTTGCTGACTTTAGTATTTTTTAAGTATTCTAAGTTGCTCTTTAAAACTTCTTCAGGGAAAAACAAATCTCTGTAAATCAAGTCATCAACTTCATTAATATTACTTTCAACCAAGTTTCTCAAAGCATGACAAATGGTTGATCTCATTTCAACATTGGAATACAAAACATTACACAAATCACTGGCAAATTGATCGTTGAAACTGGTGGTTAAGTCCTTTGGTAGGTAACAGAAGCTTGGTAAACAATGCCATATTTGATCAATAATAGTTTCAAAAATCTTTCTTTCCATGGATTCCTTTGGAGAACCTTCAATCTTTTCATTGAATAATTCTAAAACTGGCATCAATTCATTAACGAAAATAGACAATTCTGAGTATTTAGTATATTGTCTCATTAATGGGAAAAACCAAGCCCTACCAGGTCCGTTATTCATGGTTTTCTTAGATAAATTCAATGGTAAAACTTGTAAGACCTTATCAGTTCCCAAGTTCTTTAAATAAGCACCAAGAACTAGTTCAATTTCAGTAACATTTTCAACGGTGGTAGTTTCAGCATTGGTTCTCCATTCACCTACTTGCTTCAATATTTCAACGTATACCTTCTTATCACTCTTTAAAGAAATCTTATTCAAAACTAAAGCTAAAATGTTTAATACTTCAGGTATAGCTCTAGAGTAATTTATTGATGATAACATTTCTAGTAATTCGTTACCTAAAAGTTCGATAATTTGCTCTATGCTATTTTCAACACTCATGTCTTCTGTGACCATAAAAGTTTGGTTTAAAGAATTTTCAATCAAATTGGTTAATGAAACAAAACATCTGTTAACAATTTTAGTATTTTCACTGGTTAAAAAGTTCTTCAAAGTAATGAAAATTTGTAAGAAATCAGTTAAGAAGAATTTCAAATCATCTTTCTTGGATAAAGTTATACAACCCTTGGAAATCAAATCACACCAATTAGAAGATAATAATTCATCATTCAATGAAGGTTTCAAAGCTAAAACAGACTTTAAAATATGTTCAATATCAATAGATTCATTGGTGAAAATCTTAGTAAACAAACCAAAGATGTTTGAAATCAAAAATAGATTGTTTTCACTACTCTTGCATAACTTTAATAATATGTTGATCAAAACCTCCAACTTGTCGGCTGGATATTGATTAGTGATGACAATAATTTCAAATAATTTACACAACTGAATTTGTATGTTAGCAGTTTCTTTATCATTTTTACCACTTCCGCTAGAAACAGTCTTCAAAGCGTTTATACCATAATCAATGATCTTCTTGCTGGCAATATGTTCGTGAACGTTTTCCTTAGTACCCAAAGGAACAACGGACAAGATGCTTTCAATGGCTTCCAAAGCTCTTCTTCTGACTTTTGGTCTAGAATCTAAACACAATTCTAAAATAGCATTCAAACCTCTCAATGGATTCAATTGTAAGTTATCTTTATTGACCCAGGTTTTTAAATCTTGGTTTTTTAGTAAGTTTTCCAAGGTCCCAATGGATGCCTTCAATAGTGGAGCATCGGTCTTTTCATCAGTGATGCATGGACCTATTTTGGCTAATAAATCAATAAATTTTTCTCTTAGCATAACAGGAGAAGCATATTTGAAAACTATATCCAACAAATACATAGCTGTGTTGGCCATGGTTAAATCTGTGATTTCTTTGGTTTCGTTATCCAAAGATTCATCCAATAAAGACAATAATGAAATCAAGTAATGAGTAACAGTTGTAGTAGATACATCTTCAAAATTTTCTTCAACTGCTTCAAGCACAATTGCTATATGTTTTTGATTTTCTAATTTAGACTTTTTATGTTTTCTTAACTTAGAAAGTTCGATCTCTAAGTTTAATAGATTGTCTTTAGCGTCGTAAGTGTCCATTTTGTTTGGAAATTTTTTATAGATCAATAAACGTGAATCAAAAATATATATTCCTATAAAATCTATGCCACGAACTTTTGATTAGGGTTCTTACAATTGTTCTATATAGTTGGTTTAATTCAAATGTTTAATCCATATATACCAAGACTGAAAATATATCGACTTTTTTTTTTTTTTGTTCGCCTAATGAAATATCAACTATAGCATAATTTCCTAAACGGGTAATTGACGCTCGTGATTGGTTAAATGAGAGAAAAAAAAAGAAAAGAAAAAAAAATCAAGGTTTATCTCCGAGACACGTGACTAAAATTGGAAATTTAAAAGAGATTTAATTAATTAACAAAAAAAAAAAGAAAAAGGAAGAAACCCCCCTACATCAATTATATACTTTTCTTAGAGATAAAAGGAGCTTGTTTTAATTCAATTTTGTTACTCCTTTCGTCGCTATCAATTTCATCGGTACTTTCAAGACCAGAAGCTTGGCTGTCCTCTCTTTCATTGGAAAACTTGAAGTTGGTATTGATGTTGTTCCCCTCTAGTAAAGTAGTGGTCAAAAATTGAGGTTTATGTATCTGGCTCACCAGTATATCAATATCTTCATCAATAGGTTCATCCTCAAATTCCAAATGCTTGCTGTCACGTTTTAATTTTCTTGGAGAAAACAATATTGGGTTGGTAAAAGCATTTTTTTTCTTAGATGAAACATCAGTTTCAATGGTTGAGTTCTTGATAGGAGTATCATGGATATTATCGTGGATTTGGTCTACATTTTCTTTCTCATCTAGCAAGAAAGTCTCATCTTCAGGAGTAGTGTCCTTGAAAGATTCTTCATCTTCTTTATTGTGGTCAAAATTTAATAATCCTTTGCTGGATACATTTCCTATGGTTGAATTCACATAATTCAACATACTGCTGTTACTTCTTTGATAACTAGTATCTAATTGAAATGATGTAACTGAATTTGCTCTTGATACATTTCTTCTGTTGTTAAATGATAAACTTTCCTTTATAATATGTTTCAAAATATTAAACAACTTGTCATTGTTGTCCAAATTTAGACTATTCTTATTAATTTTACACACATACACTTTGTTTTTTTTACATACTGAGATACTTTTCTGGTATACCATCTCTACCACACCAGGTGGAGGATTGCTTTGATCAAATGGGGTTATCTTTGGATTTATACAATGGTTTTCATACTCTTGCTTAAAGATATTAATGAACTCATTTGTTAGGTCAATGTTATTGCTATTAATTACTTGGTTGTTATCGAGATCTATGGAGGAAAATGATGATATACTATTTTGATATCTATGAGAATTATAAGGGTATGAAGGTGTCATAGGACCCATTTTGGGTGTTGTAAATCCAGATATTGTATTGATTGCATTAACCGGTGTAGACACAGACCCACCATTATTTTCTGATGTGTTAAGAAGATTAGTATTTATGTTATGAAGATAAAGACTATTTACTATAGAATTGCTTCTGCTATTGGTTCTACTATTATTTCTTCTAAGTATGTAAAAACATGTATTGTTGTTATTGTTCATATTGAGTTGAGAGGAGGAACTGAGATTGCTTAGCTTATCATTTTCTGCGTCTAAAGCTATATCTTCTTTAGCACTTATTGGTGTAACAGAAGATTCATCGCTGTGATCTTCTCGGCCACTATTACTTTTTGAGCTGATTATTGACCCAAATCTCTTAGTGTACCCGCTTCTCAATCTTTGTTTTAAACCAAATCCCGACTGCTTAATAGTCTTGCTGGGTTTCGATTCTGTTGATGAATTGTCAAAATCATTAGACATTGCGATATTTGTGTGTTGTTTTAAAGGGTTACTGCTTGTTCTATTTGATATTTGCTGGAAAGAGAAAAAAAAAGACGCTAAAAAATATTGAGTATTCTATTCCCAAAGCTCTTCAGATCTAATGTTACTTATGGTTTGTAATACTGCTGATTGGTTCCGTATAACCTTAATCATAGATGTTACTTATATAATTAAAACCTTCATGTTGTTTTTTCCCTTCGCTTATGTCCACATTGGTGAAATACGAATTTACCAAAAAAAAGGTCCTACGCTTCAGTGTTTTTTTGCTGAATCGCCGAAAACGCTACAAAATCAGAATTATACTTCCTAATTAGGAAATAGAACATATAGTATAGGTGAGATGACCTTAATGGTGCTACCTTGAGTTAGAATATACTGTAAATTTGAAATAGCATAGTGAAAAATTCATATACCCTCATAAGGCTTCGATACGAAAACCATCGAAATGTCAACATACAATCACCCCTATAAGCCTTATGATATACAATTAAAGCTGATGAACAGCATATATTTGGATTTACTTTCGTCAAATTCATCGAAAGACAGTGCTAAACTCGCGTTGTACGAATCTCCTACAGGTACGGGAAAGACGCTGTCTATCATATGTCCAGTGATGACATATCTTAGAGATGTGAAATTAAGTAAAATAACCGGTGGAAACAAGATAGTTGAGGAAAATCAAGAGAACGATAGCTTTTCTTTTTCTGAAGATGACGACGATGAGCCAGACTGGGTGACAGCGTCGTATGAACAAAATGTTAAGGCAAACATACTGCAGCCATTTGAAGATTTTGAAGAATCAATTGACAAATTTGTGCTAAACAGTAAAGTTCATTCATTAAACGAACCTGTAGTCAAAAGAAGAAAACTTGATTTTGCAGGTAAAACTGAAAAAAAGGAGGGTTTTGATGAAGACAATGAAGATAATTTAATGATTTCAACCGATACTATTGAAGATGAAATAACTTCTTTGTTGAATAAGATCAATAACTCAACACCATCAGGGAAATTTGCTTCCAAAGATTTAACACATACCTTGAAGCAACCAATAAAAATTATCTTTACTTCCAGAACCCATTCTCAACTGCAACAGTTTTCCCAACAATTAAAGAAAGTAAATTTTAATTCATCTTTTAAAGATTTTAAATTCAACCACAAATCTATCTTAACAGAGAAAGAAATGGTAAAATTACTTCCTATTGGTTCTAAAAGACAACTGTGTTGCAATGATAAAATAAATACTAAAGTATGGAGCATAGACCAAATCAATGACAAATGTCAGGATTTAAGAAAAGAAAATAGTTGTGTGTACTTCAAAAATCTTAGAGACACAAATACCAATAGCATCACTAACTTTCCAACACCTGAAATATACAAATCTGTGATTGATATAGAAGACTTGCATGAAATCGGACAAAAATCTAAGACTTGTGCATATTACGGAACTAAGCCAGTGGTTGAAACCGCAGAGATCATAACTATGCCTTACCAGCTATTGTTTATGAATGATAATAAGCTGGATTTAACAAATAGCATAGTAATAGTAGATGAAGCGCATAATCTTGTGAACACTTTGATTGATATGAATAGAGCTGATATATCTCTATCTGAGTTAAACTCTTTATTAGCAGGCATTGATATTTACCTGCAAAAATTTGAATCCAAATTAGCTCCAAGAAACAAGCACCAACTAAGCAAAGTTAAGGCTTTGATACAAGACTTAATTGACTATTTTGAAGAAGAGTATGTTGATAAAAAGACGACAAATCTTTTGCCTTTTTTAAAATTAAATGCAAACGATATAATCAAATTTATGCAAACGAGTTATTTACCACAAAAATTACAATCATACATGATAAAAAACGAGATAGTTAAGTCTAAAAGTCCATTACTGTTTAAGCTGATCAAATTTTTATCAATTTTAACAAATAATAAAACAACAGATGGAGTATGGTATTTTGAAAGCAATGCTTTGAAATATTTGCCATTTTCTCCAGGGGTTAACGTAAGTAATGTTATAGAGAAGTGTAATAAAATGATATTGATTGGTGGAACAATGCAACCTTTTGATCAATTTGATATTTTATTTCATGGTAACCAAAAAACCATAGATATATTTGAAAAGCAAAGCATAAAAATGGAATTGGGTCATGTTATTCCAAAAGATAACATTCTTTGTCAAATAGTAACTGGTTTCAAGTTTACACAAATGTCCAGATCAGACAGAAATTTTATGACTAACGTTGGTAAAAGCATTATTCAAATATTGAAGAAATCACCAAAAGGATGTATCATTTTTGTTCAGAGTTATGGTTATTTGACTGAATTACTAACTTTTTGGGAAAATACAGATAAGTTTAATGGCATATACTCACAAATAAATAATTTGAAGAAAATCTTTAAAGAAAATGACACTGTTAATAAGAATGTTTTTGATGAATATTGCAAGACTATCAATGAAAAGAAACAAGACGCTGTGCTGTTTGCTGTTTTTGGAGGAAAACTAAGTGAAGGTATAAATTTTGAAGATGATTTGGCCAGAACAATTATTTGTTTAGGTTTGCCATATCCAAATGTATTCACCTTTGAAATGGAATTAATTAAAAAGAAACTGAATGCTAAGTTTAATGATTACATCGATAATATAGTAATGAGGCAAGTTAACCAGGCTGTAGGAAGATCTATAAGACACGCCAATGACTATGCTCACATTGTTTTAATTGACAGTAGATACAGCAGTCCAAATATTAAATCTAAAATCTCTAAGTGGGTAAGAGACTCTATTGTGGATGTGCCAAATTTTGATAGTACTTTGAGTAATATAGACAAATTCTTCAGTAAAAAATAAATTCTATATATAATTCATTCCTGTAACTAAACATTTCAACCCCAATTCAGATAACAAAGTTGAAGTGAACCATCCGTATTCGTTCATCAACTCATCTTTTTTCAAATCAATAATAAAAGTATTTACCATTTGGCAACTTTTTGTATGAGTTGACAGAATTGGCAATAATGTCAAAAAGCATTGCTTCCACTGATGTCCTTCATTTGAAACCAGATATTCATCATGATAGCATTTTTCAATATCAAAAGTCTCATCTATGAACTCCCCTTTCATTGTAACAGCAATGTTTTTCGATTCAGCAAATATTTTATTTTTTTCAAGTTTCTTTGCTATAAGGTTGATCGATAATATATCCAAATCATTGTCAAATTTTTCAACATTGTGTGCAGAGTATTCATAAAACAAATTTAAAATCTTTAGGTACAATTTCGATTTATAAATATTCCCTTTTTCAATCAAAAAGGTAAATTTGTTTATTCCAAGATAAGCATCATCTAAAATATAAGTTTGTATGAACTTCTCAAATGGTATGTCAAAGTTCTTCTTGTGCAAATCTTTGGATGTGCTGATTGTTTCATCTTCAATTAAATCCAAATAGTTTTCAGCAAATTTGTTTCCAAAGAACTTGTATTGAAAGTACCATAGCTTCAATGAATCAACATACTGATGATTATGTATTCTCCAAGTATCCTCAAGTTTGAAAATAGTGACGTATAGCTCTCTAAAAGATTTCGGATTGTAAGTTATACCAAAGTTGACGCTAAAGCTGTAAGCAATAATCACAAAAGATTCATCATTTGCTACTTCAATTCCGTGAATATTCAGAGACAACTTTGGATTATCAAGCCTACTTGTAGAAAATTTTTTAATCAGAAATTTTGTAATTGGACTTTCAACCACCTTTTGTGTAGTTAGATCAAACAAAACGTATTCATTTAAAGAGTACAGTATGATCTGGTTTCTTCTAACCAAATGGACAATCTTCTTTGTATCAAAATTTCCAAATGTATACAGTACCTCGTTATTTTGATTATAAAGTTTATCTGCGCTTATGTAGTAGAAAGAATTTCCATCCAGTTTGATAAAGTCTGGAATCATAAATTCCTTTTTGCTTATGTTCAAGTTAATACTCGTACTTTGAGTAAAATCTTCGGTATTAATTGTTATCAAATATAGCTCATTTTTATAACTTTTTCCAACAAATTTCAATTCGTTTAAAAATTCACTCTTCACACATCTCAATTTTTCAATATAATCATCGTCTCTATCTTTACAAATGTTTTCAAAAGCTGAGATAAATCCAAACAATTTCAATTCAGGACTATATTTAAATATTAAAACATCACCAGTCCTGTTGGCTACTGCCAAGTATTCATTAGTATAATCAAACTCGATATCGTAATAAACATCAAAGGAGAGTTTTTCAATGTCAATATTGTCACTATCACGTATTTCTTTTTGATATGACAAATTTTGTAAAAATTTCATACTATTCTTTTCACCATCCAAATAGCTGTATACCAAAATGTTGTGGTTATTTGTCAGACAGCATACAACAGATTGTTTAATTTTGTTTTTCAGAATCTTGGTAAACTTGGTTTTAAATGTAGTATTCAGCATTGGTTGCTTGTGGTACTCAAGAACATCTGTATATTTAACAAATCTGTTTTGATTTGGATAAGTATCAGTATCAAAGTTCATTAAAGATGTGTTATATGCCTCTTTAAACTCTGGCTCATTTGGGTCTATAGACAAACTTGCTAAATTAGTTATTGTCAAATCGTTTGCCAAAATGGTTGAATCATCTTCAGTATTTATAAGAATCGTTCCATCATTAAGTAGAACTAAGTTATTAGAATGAATATCCTGATCAACCGGCACAAATTGTCTCTCAAGACATATAGAGTATGTGTTCATTGGTCTTAAAGCTCTGCTGTATAAGCAGCTTAATTGTTGTTTTTTCGTTCGTGTTTAACCTCTTAAAGTCCGAAAATCAAAACAGTGAAAAATCACAACTTACCCGAACTTTTTCTTACCTTTTACGGACACTCTGTTTTGCTGATATCAGCGCTTTCCGTTTTTGCTACCTTTTTTTCTTAAGATAAGGGGAGATTAAGGCTGTATATAGGATTTATAACGAATTTAAAATTTTTAATATTGATTATGAAGTACATTTGGGAATTGATTTAAAACCATAAAACAGAATCATCAATGTTAGTTGCTAGTAAATTTTACAAGCATTTGTTGCTTTGCTTACTATTTTTGAAGCTGACAACTGCGTTGAAATCTTCTATAAACCCTAACCTGAATTTTATACCGATAGATACAAATCAAGATGATGAATGCCCGCCTTGTTTTAACTGTATGTTACCATTGTTTTCATGTAAACAATTTTCAAGTTGTAATGAATTCAATGGGCAATGTGAGTGTATGGAAGGTTTTGGAGGCCAAGATTGCTCCACACCTGTTTGTGGAGGGCTAGATATAGACAACATTCAAAGACCTTTCAGAAACACTACAAACAATAATGATACATATACAGAGGAATGTGTTTGTAGTGCCGGATGGGAAGGTATTAACTGTAACTTATGTACTGAAGATCAAGTTTGCCAAAGCTTTTTTGATGACCCTGAACTAAAGAAGGGAGCTGTATGTAACACTAACGGTATGATGGTTAACAAAATATACCAAGCTTGTGACGTGACAAATGAAAAAATTATAGAATTATTGCCTAATCAAAAGCCACAAGTCTCTTTTCATTGTGACAAATCCAATAATGAGTGTTATTTCCAATTCTGGACTAACCAAGTTGAGAGTTTCTATTGTGGTTTTGATACTTGTGAGTTTAGCTATGATTTGAAAAAGAATTCAACTCATTACAAGTGTGAAAGTGCTCAATGTAAATGTATTCCTGGGGAATTCTTGTGTGGTAAGAGTGGATTTATAGATATCTCTGAGTTTTTAGAAGAAACTATTCAAGGTCCTGGTGAATTCACTTGTGATGTTGGAACAAAAGAATGTAAATTTACTGAACCTGCCATTAATGATTTGATTACTACTCTATTTGGTGATCCTTATATTGCTTTGAAATGTAACGGTGCTGAATGTTTACATTACTCACAAATTCCAGGGTACGCACAACCTGTTAAAAAGAAAATTTCTTGGAAACAAATAGCTGGTTTATCCTTCTTTGCCTTCTTGACTCTTGTTTCTATAGGTTTTGCTATTGACTTTATCTCAAAATCACCAATGTTTAGTAAGCCAGATTACAAAAAGTTAAGTGATGAATCTGAAGATGATGAATTTGAAAACTTTTTGAATTCTGAAAGACAAGGAGTAACCTTAACTTTTGAAGACGTTGTTTATACAATCAACTCGAGAAAGGTTCCAATATTAAAGAAAATTAGTGGTCATATTAAACCAGGTTTAACAGCTATTATGGGCCCTAGTGGTAGTGGTAAATCAACACTGATTGATATTTTATCCAACAAACAAAAATCTGGCTCCATATCTGGAACAATTAAGGTCAATGGACAAGATTACGAAGACGGAAGCAATCGTGTATTAAAATCAATTGGTTTTGTAGATCAAGATGACTTCTTTTTACCTACTTTAACTGTTTATGAAACTATTTTAAACAGTGCTCTTTTAAGATTGCCAAAAAACATGACTTATGAAACCAAAGTAAAATTTGTTGAAAAAGTATTGAAAGATTTAAGAATATATGATATCAAAGATCATTTAATAGGTGATGAATTTACTAGAGGAATCAGTGGTGGTGAAAGAAAGAGAGTTGCTATTGGATGTGAACTTGTTAAATCACCATCTATTTTGTTTTTAGACGAGCCTACCTCCGGTTTGGATTCTGCTAATAGTAAAAACGTAATTGATTGTTTGTCTGATTTGGTTGTTAGAAATAACACTACAGTTGTTTGTTCGATTCATCAGCCAAGAGCTAATGTTTTTGAGAAATTTGATTCATTGATCTTTTTAGGTGACGGTGAAATGTACTTTTCCGGTCCTGTTAGTGAATTGAACGACTTCTTAATCAACAGTGGATATGAATGTCCAAAGTATACCAATATTGCTGATTTCTTGTTAGACATTACCTTTGATGGTTCAGATGAATATAAACCTTTATCTGAAACCTTTTTGCAAGGCCACTCAACTGGCAATAATGAATATGGTGAAATATCGCACTTATTATGCTCCCCAGAAGAAGAAAACGCGCATAACTACAGTTCTGTTAATGCCAAAATATCTAAAAAAATTAATGAGGGCCATGCTTTGGCTAACCATGAATTAGCTAGTAAGTTCTTAAATTCTCAAGTTTACTCTGAACTATTACATCAAATAAAATCATCTAGTACAGAAGTTGAAAATATCCATACCAGCTTGTATGATTCCCAGGCCTCTTGGGTTCAACAAGTTTTGATTTTATCTTCAAGAACCTTCAAAAATGTTTATAGAAACCCAAAGCTATTATTGGGAAACTATTTGTTGAGTATTGGTATCTCTGTGTTTTTAGGCTCATTGTATTATAATGTACAAAATGACCTGACTGGTTTCCAAAACAGAATGGGTTTGTTCTTCTTTTTGATTTTATTCTCCGGGTTTTTGGCCTTTACTGGGCTGTCTTCATTCTACTTGGAGAGATTAATATTTTTAAAAGAAAGATCCAACAATTACTACCATCCGTCAGCATATTATGTTAGTAAAATTATAAGTGATATTATACCTTTGAGATTGATTCCACCCTTCATTTTAGCATTCATTATTTATCCATTGGTTGGTCTTAATATGGGTTCTAATGGTGGTCATTTCAGTTACTTCTTCAAATTTTTGGCAATTTTAATTTTGTTCAATTTTGCCATATCATTTGAGATACTGACTGTAGGTATATTCTTCCAAGATCTTAATGCTGCTATTATGTTTACTGTTTTGTTGTTGCTATGGTCTGTCTTGTTTTCAGGTTTATTCATTAATACATCTCATATTACAAATGATTTCTTCAAATACATGAAAAATGGAAGTTTGTTCTTCTATAGTTATGAGGCTTTGATTATTAATGAAGTTAAAGATTTAACATTAAAAGACGAAAAGTTAGGTCTTACTATTGAGGTTCCTGGTGCCACTATATTGAGTACTGTTGGTTTTAATGCTTTGAACTTAAATAAAGACATGGGTATATTGTTAGGTTATATCTTTTTCTTTATGACCTTAGGCTACGTTTTATTACATTACAAAGTCATTGAAAGAAAGTAATGTATTACTAGGACTAGTGCAGATAATTAATATGAGTAAGATATATATTTTTTTTTATAAGAACAAGTTTTAGATTTTTTGCTTTTTGTTGGAAGGTGGTTCATCACTTTCGATCAATAAAGATATTCTTTCAAAGTATTCTTGTTTTATGTTGTCAACAGTTTCTGCAAGTTTTTCATTTCTGTCTTCTTTGGAAAAATCAAGTAGAACTTCATAGTTTTGCTTAAAAACTCTTTTCATCATCACTAACTTTATGAAGTCATCCAAATTTAAATAAATGAATACCATTTCCAATAATCTCTGAGCTTGTTTATATTGGAACTTCATTTTTGTTTGTAAAAAGTCAAGCAGTTGAATATAGTTCTTCTCTAGAACTTCTTTTGGTTGATTGGATTTAGAATACAATGATGAATCAATCATGGACATGAATTGGGATGTCTTTATAATTCTATTGAAGTCATTCTTGTCTCTCAATGCATCAAAAGATTCGTTTGGATCTTCTACGTTGATTTCAATAATTGAATTATCTTTTAGCCAACTTTCGTAGATGGCGTTATAGAACAAGGACCCAAACTTTTTATTTTGGAATGTTGGGAAAATCAAAAACTGAGAGATTCTGCCTTTGTAGGAATAATCTTGAGGAACGTTCGCCAAAGAATCAAATGCTTTGCTGCCTCCATTATAATTCCAGTACTTGTAACAAGTTGCATATCCAATTATTTTATCGGTATCTTTTTCTAGCATAACGTATACATCCCATACTTCGTCGTCATCTTGAATATAACTGGCACCTTCAATAAATAGCAAAGAGAAAAGCTTCAGTCTATCGTGAATATTTTTGAACTTAGATATGTTGATCTTATAAACTAGTGCTGTGTCTGTTGTTGCTATAGCCTCGCCATCTGCATGCAAAATATTTTTTACAAGATCTTTATCATCATGGCACTTTCTAGTCCAAACTTCTTCATCCTTGATTGTTAAATCTTCAGTAGGCATCAACTTGGCTAGTTTGATTAAAGGGTCAAACTCAACGGTTTCTTGCTCTTCTTCGTTTTCTTCATCCTCAAAATCTTGTTCTACATCTTCTTGGTCTTCCTGGTCTTCTTGACCATCATGTTCTTCATCTTCTTCTTCATCATCATAATCAATGTTGGCATCCATCTTTGCTTTTTCCAGTAACAACTCATCGTCCAACTTCTCACTAAACTTAACATTCAAAAAAGGTGTAAAGTTTTTAGAATCAAATGCTAAAATGATCTCCAAGTCTTTATAACCAAACACTTGTTCAGTTTCTCCAAATATTGGATAGGTAAAACTAGGTTTGAAAGAAGCTAATTTTCCCTCAAAAGTGTCGACTAAACTAATGGTAGTGGATGAAGTTGCATTAGCAACCCAAGCTTCAGGCTTGAAATCTTCTATATTATCGCTCATGTTTCTTTGGTAGTTTTTATATAGAGTTATATATATATAAAAAAACATAAATATATATGAAAAAAGAAAAAAATCACTACGAGGTTACGCGTCGTGTGAAACTTCTTTTAAAAAATTCGGACATAACTATACAAGAGAACTATGCTGATTATCATTGAATACATAGTGCTACTAATTTACCCTAAAATAAATCGTGTTCTTTAGGTAGGTGAAATTTAGCACTTTGAAATAGCGTAAAATTCATTGCTGTAATTGAATTTTGAATTGAAACAGGATTTAAGGTTTTGGGTCGAAACAAGTTTTAGTTTGATTCCAATAGCATAACATGATCAAATATAAACAAAATCATAACTTTAGCTTGACCAAAATGTTTACAATTTTAATTTTTATTCTGTAAACTATCCTATTTTTGGTTAAAAAAGTATAAAATATACATGCAAAAGGCTATATTTTCAAAATAAGATATGTAAACAATTGGAATTGATTTGGTAGCGCTAGCAAGAAAATAGCATATATTGCTGCTTAGCCACATGGACAATTGTAATCAATGCTATAACAACTCTAATAACAGAGTTTAAACAACATTGCACTTCAATATATCAAAAACAAAAGCTATAATCGATTGTGTTTTTTTTTTTTTTCTTTTTTTTTTTTTTTTTTTTTTTTTTGTTTTTTTTTTTTTTTTTTTTAATTTTTAATCATATAAATAATTATATAGGATTATATATTTTATACTGGGTTTACTAGCATAGAGTTTGTAAATGACATTTATTGAATAGAAAAAGATTTTTTTATATTAAAAGTCAAATTTACATCTTCTTGGCAGCAGACTTAGTGACCTTACCAGCAGCTTGGGACTTATCAACAGACTTGATAACACCGACAGCAACAGTTTGTCTCATATCTCTGACAGCGAATCTACCTAATGGTGGGTATTCGGTGAAAGCTTCGACACACATTGGCTTGGATGGGATGAACTTAACGATAGCAGCATCACCGGCCTTGATAGCCTTTGGATTGTCTTCCATCTTCTTACCGGATCTTCTATCAATCTTTTCGACTAATTCTTCGAACTTACAGGCAATGTGAGCGGTGTGACAATCTAAGACTGGAGAGTAACCAGCAGAAATTGTACCTGGGTGGTTCATGATGATAACTTGAGCGTTGAAAGAAGCACAACCCATTGGTGGATCGTTCTTGGAATCACCACAAACGTTACCTCTTCTGATTTCCTTAACGGAAACGTTCTTGACGTTGAAACCGACGTTGTCACCTGGAACACCTTGTTCTAATTGTTCGTGGTGCATTTCGACGGACTTAACTTCAGTAGTAACACCGGCTGGAGCGAAGGTGACAACCATACCTGGCTTGATGACACCGGTTTCGACTCTACCGACTGGTACTGTACCAATACCACCAATCTTGTAAACATCTTGTAATGGTAATCTTAATGGCTTATCAGTTGGTCTGGATGGAGGATCACAAGAGTCAATAGCTTCTAATAAGGTCTTACCCTTAGAAACACCGGCCTTGGTTTCCTTTTCCCAACCCTTGTACCATGGAGCGTTGGTGGTA
>ERZ794936.395-NODE-395-length-21952-cov-6.107595_pt1 | contig 21952 bp, 15 predicted proteins | sample MGYA00511083_ERZ794936 | MGnify/ENA primary metagenome ERZ794936 (study PRJEB30137, sample SAMN04331409) | food metagenome | isolation source: Y2 must sample point D1 replicate A | place: Australia: South Australia | collected 2014 ... | reverse complement strand
GATTGTCTACCCATTGTTCAATTACTATAAATGGACTTGGCTTATTGGGGGGAGGACGTTTTCCTAGTTGTAGTTATTAATGAATAATTCACTGAACTATTACTTACGTCGCAATTTAGCCAAATAATGAAAAACATGCCAAAAAAAAAAATACCGCCAAGACAGCAATGTTGTTAAATCCGAACATGTGCATACTATGCTTTTGAGCTAAAAAATAAGCAAACAAAATGTAATTGCCCGAAAAGTTTTAAGTTTTTCCCAAATAGGAATAAATGAAAATTTTTCTCTTCTTTTCTTTTTTCAATGGCCTTCATCGGACACCTTAAAACATCATTTCAATGAACTAATCCTTCATTTGAATTAATTCATAAAAGTGGTTGGTGTATGCTCCCAGAATAACAAACATTTTCATATACCCCCAATAATACCATCATCTTCTTTTTCAATATGTCTACTGAAATTGGATTGAATATGGCAGACTGGAACCCAGATACAGGGGTTCTTCAAGAAATTAAAACACAACTAGCCAACAGTATGAACGTTCATGATTCCAATATGAGATTGCAAAGTATCAATAATCTGGACTCAATGAAGAACGAAAATTTATTAGAGTTTTTGAATTACTTGTTTTTTATTTTCGTTACCGAAACTAGCAATTTAGATGTTAAAAGTGCCAGTGGTTTGTATTTGAAGAATACTATGCTAAGCATTGATAGCTTTGAGCCAAATAACGGATTTATAAAGAACAATTTATTGATTATCTTTAAGAACTCTTCATTATACAGTCATTTGGATAAAAACATTAATGGTATTATCATCACTACTGTATACAGTACTTACTTTGCTAAAAAGGGAAGACTTAACAATGACTTTTTAGGATTACAAATATTGCAAGAATTAATACAATTAATTGATGCATCCCAAGATTTATATGCTATGAGAACCATTACTAAGATTATGGAGGATTCTTGTGAATATTTGGATTTGAAGTGGATGAATGATTCAATTTGCCCACTAAGTATTATCATTCCAAAGTTGATTTCATACTTAGAAGATGGTAACATCAATATCAAAATCAAAATAGAAAGTTTAAAGTGTATCAACTGTGTCATTCCATTACAAACCCAGTCTTTCTTAACTCACATCGATACTGTTCTAAAATTACTATTTGAATTGGCCAGTAACCAAACTGATTCTCTATTGAGAGAGCAATTGTGTATAATCTTCCAAAACTTTTTAGACTTCAGAGCTGATAAATTAGTAAGTAACTTGCAAGGTTTGGTCACATTTATGTTACACTTGATTGAGAGTAGCAGAAATGCCAGCAATAACTATGACGACGAATATGCTGAAAATGCTGCTTTGGAAGCTAGTGATTTCTTGTTATCTATGACCTCTTCATCTAGTATCCCTGAGCACTTGATTGAACCTTACATTAAAGAAATGATTCCAGTATTGATTCAAAATTTAATTTTTGATCAAGAAAAGATAGAATACTTGGAAAGCACCAATGATGAAGTTGATAGCAATATTCCTGATAAAGAAGAAGACATCAAACCAACAGTTGGTGTTACCACTATTACTAAAAAGAAAAAGAAAGACGATGGCTCAGGTGTCAAACAAGAAAATTCTGAAGACGATGATGCGGACGAAGACTACTATTGGACTTTGAGAAAATCATGTGCCAACACTTTGGACTGTTTGACTGAAATGTTCCCTGTCATTGTTACTCAACAAGCTTTCCCGTTAATCAAAGATCATATTACCAATCCAACTTGGTACATTAGAGAAGCTTCTATTTTGGCATTAGGTTTACTTAGTGAAGGTATGATAAAGACTGTTCAAGATTTAGACAAGTTGATTCCTATGTTGATTGAAGAATTACGTGATCCAGTTTCATGCTGTCGTGAAATCACTTGTTGGACATTAAGAAGATTTACTGAATGGATGAGTGTTAAACATCCTGCTTTGATTTTGCAGATTTTAAACATCATTTTGAATCATACCATTTTTGATATCAAAAAGAAGGTTCAAAACTCTGCTATTTCTGCTGTTGCTGATTTTATACATTACAGTGATGATGAAATTTTTGAGACTTTACTATCAGAAGAAATATTAATTAAGTTGAACCAGTGTTTGGAAGTTTATCAAAAAAAGAACTTACTATATCTATACGACACCATACAAACATACCTGGAAAAGAAGCAATCTCTAGATGAAACAGAATTGAATATTATCATGCCTACAATTATGAAAAGATGGAATGGTCTATCCGATCAAGATAGGGAATTATGGCCAATGTTGCAATGTCTATCAACCATGTCTGTTGTGCTAGGGCATGGGTTCTCCTCCCAAGGTCCAAAAATTTACGAAAGATGTTGTAACATCATATCTCAGTGCTTTAAACAAGATGCCCTTTACAAAACCAATATAAATTCTGTAGGAACAAAAGAAAGAGTTGAAAAGGACTTTTTGTGTGGTTCTTTAGATTTGATAGATGGTTTGGTACAAGGTCAAGGTGATTTACTAGAGCCTTTGTTTTTAACCAATGATGATAACTACAATTTATTGAGTATATTGAGTACCAGTTTACAAGACGACGTTCATGAAGTTAGACAATCTTCATATGCCTTACTTGGAGATCTTTTGTTAATGTGCTATGACTCTTTACAAGCCCATCCACATGCTCTTCAAACTTTCTTGCAAAGCATGTTGTTAGAAATGAGACAACAAAAGGAATACTTGGACACTGATGCTAGTATAAATGCATTAGGAAATGCTATGTGGTGCTTTGGTGTCTTTGTAATCAACCTAGATATAAACGATGAATTACTTATCAACTTCTTGCAAGCCACATTAGATTTAATGAATCAAGATATTGATAGTCAATTGATCAATGATAACTGCTGTGTTGTTATAGGAAAAATATGCTATAAAAGACCAGAATTATTGTTGACCATGCCACAATTCAAAGACCATTCTCAAAGTTTATTGGATAAGATATTAAGCACAGGTAAAACTGTTGAAGATCCTGAAGAGCAATTGAGTATTGTTGTTGGTATTGCATGTTTACTTCAAGTCAGCTACGGTAAATTGACATTAAGCCAATTCAGCGACTTTGTAGAAATTCTAACATCTGAAGGCATAGATATTCCTCAGTTCAAAAACGAAATATACAGCGTCATTATGAATCACCAAGAACTTGTTTCTCAGCTGTCTCCAGAACTAGTTAACTTTATTAATAGCTTATAGATTATGAATCCTTTCAGTAGTGTATATAGATGGTTTTTTTTATGTTTAATCAAACCTCGGCAAGTACCGGTTGTAAACTTTTTATACCTTATTTCGTTCTTTATTCTCCGTGCGTATCAATGGTAAGAATTATACGCGTTTGAAAAAATGCTTGGCATAATTCGGTATGTTATTATCCCTTGTGAAATTAAAAATGTACAGGTTAAATGGATATGTCACTAAATTTGAAATGAAGAAATTTGACAAAAACCATTGAAAAAAGGGTCTTATAGCGTCTATTTGATTCTCTTTTTCGTTTAAAAAATGGCATTAGAAGAAGTAAAAACCATTCAATGTGATAGAATCTACTATGATGGTAAGTTACAGCCGGGATTTTTGACATACTCTATTTCCACAGGAAAGATCGTGTCAGTTTCAAAAGAAGACAATGCAATTAAGGCAAAAATATACCACAAGGAAAAACTAAGTTGTTCTCAAATGATAATCCCAGGCATAATTGATCCACATGTTCATTTGAATGAACCAGGAAGAACTTCCTGGGAAGGGTTTTTAACAGGAACAAAGAGTGCTGTTTCTGGTGGAATCACTACAGTAGTAGACATGCCTTTAAATGCTCTTCCACCCACCACGACCTTGAAAAACATGCAAGTCAAAATGGATGCCATCAATGAAAAAGAAAATGGGAAAAACAAGTTATACAATGACATCGGTTTGTGGGGTGGTTTGATTCCTAGCAATTTAGATGACTTGGAAGATCTTATAAAAAACGGGGTAAGAGGTTTCAAGGGATTCATGATTGACTCAGGAGTTCCGGAATTTCCAATGGTTGATGAAAAATATATAGGTCAAGTCTTTGATAAAATACTTGATATACAAACAAGATTGGCAAATACTGTTGATGACAGATATAAAGCAATTGAGGAGATAGTGCTACTGTTTCATGCTGAGTTTGATACTCATGAAAATGCTGACAGTGGCATTGTTGCAAGCTGTTGTACAGGGCAACAAAAATTTGTTCAAAAAGCCAATTCTAAGCTAACCAACAAAGATCCAAAGAAGTATGCAACATTTCTAGATAGTAGGCCAGATGAGTTTGAGTTTGAAGCTGTAAGTAAAATCATCAAACAAATGGAACTTTGTATTCAGAGAAACGGATCTTGTCCAAAGGTTCACATCGTTCATCTTTCTTCAGCAAAATGTCTATCTATAGTCAAAGAGGCAAAGTTAGTCAAAAACTTGCCAATAACATGTGAAACATGTTTTCACTATCTCGTGCTAAAAAGCGAACAGATTCCAGATGGTCAAACTATTTATAAATGTTGTCCGCCAATAAGGAATAATGACAATAGAAAACATATCTGGGAGGCATTGATGAGTGGTGTAATATCAACTGTTGTATCTGATCATTCGCCATGCACTTCAGATTTGAAAAATTTGGAAAAGGGGGACTTCATGGACTGTTGGGGTGGAGTGTGCTCAGTTGGCTTAGGATTACATTTGCTGTACACCACCTTTGTCAAAGAATATCCACAGTTATCTTCCGACTGTGTTTGGCAGCATATATGCCAATGGTTATGTGAGAATCCTAGTAAACAAATTGGTTTCCAAAATTTTAAAGGATTTTTGAAGCCTGGATACGATGCTGATTTTGTTATAGTCGATGATGCAAAAAAATTCGTTATAGAAAATGATAAGACTTTTTTTAAAAACAAACTTACTCCTTATCAAGGATTTGAGAGCTCCTGTACTATAATAAGAACCGTTTTGAGAGGTATTAATGTATATTCGGAAGTGGAAGGTCACATAAGCGATCCTATAGGAAAATGCATTGTATAAATATTTATTCTGATTATTTTATTTTTTTGTTTTTTTTTCAAAACCTTTTTTGATACTTACCTGTTTTATTTATCTTTCTTGTGAATAGGTACTTCACCAAGGTCAATTGAATAACACATACAAAAGTAATTATTACCATATTTACAAATGAAAACCAATTGATTCTACTTAAAGTACTTTGTACTGTTCTTAAATTTCTTGCATTTCTAACTTTATAATAATCTAGATTGTTTCTTAAGTTGTTTACTTGATTATCCAAATTTTCAATCAAAAGTCTAAGTTTATCATCAACTGCTAAATCATCAATTTGTTTCAAAGAAACCACAGATTCATCTATGAGAGGATCTGCCAAGTATTCCTTACTATCTTTGCTGGTGTCATAAAAAGGACTCAATGTGCAATCCGAAGACATATCAAAATCAATTATCTTGTGTTTTTTTGAAATAAAACATATTTTGTATTCACCTTGCTGATCTGCTGTGAACTGCCATTCGCCGATTCTTTGGTCCGTTTTTGTCATAAGCTTTACTTGTTTAACATCTTCTGGGTCCGTTTTTGGCTTCAATATTCTTTGTACGTCGTGAGCTCCTGTATCAGAAGGAATGTAGTATATTGAATAATCAACAAATTCATCATCATGTGCCCAGTCTTGTATATTGAAGTAATATTTGATCACACATTCCTTTATAGGGACTTCTGTGTATAAGCATCTTTCTGTATTGGGAAACAAATCAACGGTTAAAGGCGAGCACCTGTTCACGTTTGAAAACAGAAATATGATCCCAAATTTATATATAAAATTCAGCAACATTCTCACTACCAAATAAAACGTTTTACTTATTCACCTTTGGTCTATTCTACCTAAACTTAGTGCTCTCTTAATTTCACTGTAGGACTTAGCCCTCAGTCAATACTATGAAATATTCTAACAACAAAAAATACGCTTATTTTGTATTTCCTAGGCACAAACAAACACGTGATCTTTGTTTCACGAAGAAAACGAAAAATTTCTTCTACGCTCAATTAGAGAACCTACAAACATTGATTGTACTTATTGAAAAGTATTGAAGACTGAACAGAGCCTAATACGAGTTTGCACCATTGAGATCTGCTATTAGTGAATACATGTTTAAATGGACACTTCAAGCCAGCTTAATTTGAATAAAAGATCTTCAAATACAAGTAACGGGGATGTATCAAAGGATATAAAAACAAGGATCATAAACAGTGAAGATCGATACAATTCACCTTCAAAGAAGCAAAAAACCAAGAAGATTTTGGATGAGCTTCTTACAAATGAGGAATATGAAGATACAGATAATCTTTTAGAGCCAGAAAATACAAGTTCATCACAGAAAAATCCAGAAATAGAAAAAATTAATCAAAATTTTCCAGAAATTATAGAAAAAGGTTATGTTTTGATCAAACACATAGGAGAAGGAACGTTTTCCAAGGTCTATAAGGCCAAGCACATAAACGATAAAACTACACGTCAACAAAAACTACTCCCCTTGGATGAAAGAATGGTAGCAATAAAACTTATCAATGTCACTTCATCTGCACCAAGAATATTGAATGAATTGAATATAGTTAAGAATCTATCAAACCATCCAAACGTGGCACCCTTATATGATGTTTTAAGATACCAAGATCAAATTGCAATGGTTATTCCATATTATCACAATGATGAATTTCGGGAGTATTTCAAATATTTGCCTTTGAATGGGATCAAAACGTATATTGCACAACTGCTGAAGGCGTTGGCCTACCTCCATTCAAAGGGGATCATACACAGAGATATAAAGCCTAATAACTTCTTATTTGACGTGAGAAGTGGGAAGGGAGTATTGGTGGACTTTGGTTTAGCGGAAAAAGAACATCAAGGTCGTGTAGTAAACGGCAAATTGCATGTTTGTCCTTGTAAACAAAAAGGATTATCAAATAGTAGAGGAAGCGGGCTTTCAAGCTCCAACAGTGGCTCAAGTAGCAAGAACTTTGTTATTTCTGAAAAAATGTATTTGGAGTTGACAAAGTCTATGCCACATAATGAAACAAGAATGACACTAAGAGTTAGCAGGGCAGGAACAAGGGGTTTTAGAGCTCCAGAAGTTTTATTAAACTGTTGCTCCCAAACCTGCAAGATTGACATATGGTCTGTTGGTGTAATACTTTTATGTTTTATCACCAGAAGATTTCCAATTTTCCAATCATATGATGATGTTGAATCGTTACTAGAGCTAACGTTAATTTTTGGAATTGATGTTCTTAGAAAAAATAGTGATTTACATGGTTTGGGGATTAAAATGAATACAGAAAAATATATGAACATGAAAGCTAAAGGATATGAATCTATTTACTCTAGAGATACGGAAACAGCTCCCACAAATTCAAGTCCTTTGGAGAACTTTGTGTTTGATTTGATAATGATGGATGTGGAAGAAGGCACTTTGCCGTTTCATTCTCCTGCTTTTGATACTCTAAAGTTCCTGGATAAGACTTACTGGTCCGAGTTTTCCGTAATGAAACAAACACCACAAGCATTTAATAACAAGAGAAACTATTTCAAAAACAGTCTAAAAGAGCACAAGAAGATGTTCAATGTGTTGAAAGCTTGTTTAAATTGGGACTCTAACGAAAGAAACAGTGCTAAAGAATTGTTGACTATGAGGTGGTTTGAAAGTGAAGATCAATAAATTACTTTATTTTATTTCATTTTTGAATTTTATTATACTATATTTTATATAAAAATGCATTTAACATAGTTTTTTTATTTTTTTTTTTGTAGACTACTTTGATAATCAATTAGAAAACATAAGGAATCAAAAAGGCTTTCTTAGTACCGTATTTTTTATTCTTCTTCATTGCCCATAAGTACATTTGGGTGGAAGAGACCAATAAGAATAAAACAGCAAATAAGTTGAAATTAAAAGTCAAAGTAACCATAACCCAAGACAAAACTTCAAATGTATAATTAGGAGAGACTAAAACTTTGAATAAACCTTCATTGATTGGCTTTCTTTCCTTAATTCCTTTCTTTAATAGCTCGTCACCAACAAGTCTCAATTTGACGTGACACAAGAAGTTGTACATCTCAAACATAGCAAATAAACCCCAAGAGTAAATAGGTCTAACTTGTAGATCTATTCCCAAGTTGAATCCATAACCTAAGTATCCTAAACCAATCAACCCATTCAAAATCCAATAATGGAAGGAGTTCTTGAATACATTAAACAAAGGCATAGTGGCATTTGAAAAGGAGTGAACAAATACACTTTCAAATTCTCTCTTGGCATAGTGAATTATGTGCATGAAGTAAACAGTCTTGGCGACATTTGGGCTGATGACACTGCTGCTAGGTTTGTAATACAAAGACAACTGGTATAAAATTGTGTGTATTAAGATAGGGCCAAAGTATTCAATCATGAATACTAATCTCCATGATATTTGTGGACCCAAATCTTTGATATATACATCTTTGGCAATGTTGGATAGATCATCTGCTAATGGTACTTGCTTATCCTTTGACAAAACAGTCAATCTAATTCTGTTTGGATTTATCTTCGACTTGTATGTTTCTAAAACATGGTTTGTCAAATCTTTAACGGATGTGATAGTTTCAGTATTATAAGATACAACCGTATCCTTTCTGAATACCTTCTTAGAACGAGTTTTGATGTTAATTTCACTTAAAGCCATTGTAGTTGGTTGCCTAGGTAGTGTATTCGACTTCAGTTTAAACACTAACGCGTATGATCAAAGGTTTTACTACAGCCTATTTTTTTCCCAGCTTAATGCTTCGCTAGTAGAGAATTTTTTACAAATCTGCCTTTTTTTGGTGTATTTTCTACACAGGCCCTATTTAGTTAAAGACCCTTATTCAAGACCCAAGTAGTGAGCGGACATATAGCAGCCATAATCATCAAGTTATTATTACAACCACCAAGTCAAAATGGATCAAAATTTAAAGGAAATAGTAGACGCAGTACCGGAATTGGAAACAATCTTCAGTGATCTGAAACAAATAGATGGTGTTTTTGCAACCACAGAAGATAAACTCGGTAGAGCTGAGGAGCTTATGAAACAGCTAGAAAAACAACTGCAGGATTTAAAAGAAGCCTTGCCTGCCACCGAAGGAGAGTGTGAACAGAAAATAGAAGAAGCTGCCAAGAGATAGCAGCACCTATGTATAATAACAGCCTTCCATTACACGTGGAAGAAAAAAAAATCATGTTGATCATGTGACCAGTCACGTTTTTTTAATTTCTGCTTTTTTTTTTTTAACTTTTCTTTTTTTTTAATCATCATTTCCTCCTCATTTCCCTTTTCGTAAATGATTTTCCCAAATAGGAAATACATGAAAAATTTTCTGTATAAAAAAAGCAAAATTACCTTTCTCGGCCCAATTTTTCATAGTTTCTCTACATTTTCAATATGAGAATATCGTTTCTTTTTTTCTCTCTCTTACTTTAATACGGATTGATTTATTTTAAATTTTCTACATTATATTTAATAAACATCATCTTATTAAGTTAAAGAAAGGGAATATTACTTAAACCAAACTTAGTTTAAATATATTATAAACAAATACATTCCAACAAAGTTTTTTTTTTAATAGAAAAAATTATAATTAAATTTTATAAACCAATTAATTCGAACGATTAAGAATATAAAAAAAAATCAGTATTAACATACATAACTAGAAATCTAACATTTATTTCAAGTACATTTTTATTTTCATTCAATAGCTATATCATAAGTTAATCTTTCAAATTATCACATTAGATTATAAAAAAAAAAGAAAATTACCAAATTTTTTCAATTACAACTATCAAATCATATAAATTAATAATATAAACATGTCATTCAGACCAGGTTCAAGAGGTGGATCCAGAGGTGGATCAAGAGGTGGTAGAGGAGGCTCCAGAGGTGGCTTTTCCGGTGGTAGAGGTGGCTCTAGAGGTGGCTTCTCCGGTGGTAGAGGTGGCTCCAGAGGTGGCTTCTCCGGTGGTAGAGGTGGTGCTAGAGGCGGTGCCAGAGGTGGTTCCAGAGGTGGTAGAGGTGGTGCCAGAGGTGGTGCCGCTGGTGGTCCAAAGGGTGGTAACAAGGTCGTTATTGAACCTCACAAGTTCGGTGGTGTTTACATTGCCAGAGGTAAAGAAGATTTGTTAGTTACCAAGAACATGGCCCCAGGTGAATCCGTTTACGGTGAAAAGAGAATATCCGTTGAAGAACCAAGTAAAGAAGAAGGTGTCCCAGCCACCAAGGTTGAATACAGAGTCTGGAATCCTTTCAGATCCAAATTGGCTGCCGGTATTATGGGTGGTTTAGATGAATTATTCATCGGACCAGGTAAGAAGGTATTATACTTAGGTGCTGCTTCCGGTACTTCTGTTTCCCACGTTTCTGATATTGTTGGTCCAGAAGGTATAGTTTACGCCGTTGAATTCTCCGCCAGACCAGGTAGAGAATTAATCTCCATGGCCAAGAAGAGACCAAATGTCATTCCTATCGTCGAAGATGCCAGACACCCTCAAAAATACAGAATGTTATTAGGTATGGTTGATTGTGTCTTTGCTGATGTTGCCCAACCTGATCAAGCCAGAATCATTGCCTTAAACTCTCACATGTTCTTAAAGGACCAAGGTGGTGTTGTTATATCTATTAAGGCCAACTGTATTGATTCTACTGTTGATGCTGAAACTGTTTTCTCCAGAGAAGTTCAAAAATTAAGAGAAGAAAAGATCAAGCCTTTAGAACAATTAACTTTAGAACCTTATGAAAGAGATCATTGTATCGTTATCGGTAAATACTTCAGAGGTGGTATCAATTAAATTATAGGTTAAAAAATTTTAAAAATTAAAAGAAATGGATACAGATAAAACAATTTTAGTTTTTTTTTTTTAAAATTCATGAAACATAGAAAACAAAAAGAAAAGAAGTGTTATCAAGTGGATATTTCTTGTATCATTATATATGTATATAACACTTTTAATATTGAACGAAATTTTGTGTTTGCTTTTGTTTATCTCATTATAAAAAAGACAATTAATGAAAGTTCCTTTGCTTTATGGTTAGGTTTTTAATAAATTTAATTGCATATTTCGAGTTAATTTTAAATTGGCATATATTTAATTTATATAAATTAGTCTTCTTCTTTTCTATCCTTTCCCCATTTGATGACTTGTTCTTCATTATCATCAGCATCACTGACAATATTACCGTGAGGAGAATGGATAGACTCAACAATAACATCGTCAGTTTTACCTTGTAAACTCAAATCAACACTCTCCATGTTGTCACTACTTAAGCTTTTTTTCAAATAATCACTAAACTCAGGTCCAGTTCTTGGTTGAACTTTGTCTAAACTAAGGGATTCGGAATTTTGTTTAACATCTTTAATGGAGTCAGTTTTATTGCTGTTGTACTTTAAGTTGAAAATACTCCCACCGCTTTTAGAAGATTTTTTCTTGCTACTTGTAGTATCTGTTCTAGCTTTGGATCTTGATCTGGATCTAGTTCTGCCTTTAGATTCCGCAGAGAACCAGGATTTAATGGATGTCATAGAACCTCTTCTTTTATTTCTACCTCTGTGATTAGTTTGAGATTCCAAGTCAGTAGGGTCAACGTTAGCATCATTGTCATCTTCACCGCTCTTATAGCTATCTTCAGATGATGTAGAGCCATAAGATTGAGAGTATTCATCCTGAACAATAACGGTTTTATTTAAACCGTGAATTGTGATGATTTCTTCACTAATTCCATTAGCATCACCTAAAGACTTACTTTTTCTGTGAATATGTAACTCATCGTCTTCATCAACAGGAACAGCTATATGAACGATATTGTCAGGACTATCTTCCGTATTAACATGACCAGAACTATCTACAACAGTTTTGTTATTCGGCAGAACAGTATAAGAAGATCTATAGTTTTTCAAATCAGAAGAAGAGGAATTGAAATTTTCAGAGTCACAATTTAACTTAGGTTTACTATCGCCAGAGCTGTGAACAAATTCATGTTCAGTGATGGAACCAGAGTTTAATGTCTTCAGAAGAGGTTCAGTTTCATCCTGAATTTCTTCACCAATCATTTCTTCCATAATATCTTCTAAGGTAACAACACCTACACAACCTTGTTCTAAACCAGGTGTCTTAGAAATCAAACACATATGAGATTTACCCATTTGGAAGTAATTCAACATGTTCAAACAAGATGTTGAAGGTAAAGTTTCAGGTAAGGTCTTTAATGGAAATTCCGAAATACAAACTTCGTCCATAGGATCATAAGTGATCAATTGTTTAACAAGCAACATACCCTTAAAATTGTTTGGATTTTTTGAGTCATAAACTGGGATTCTTGAGTGACCTAAATGTTTCAATTCAGTTAATAAATCTTCATTTAAAATACTCTTGTCACTTAAACTGTAAACCTTATCCATTGGAGTCATGACATCTGCAACTGATTTTTGTTTCAAGTCAAGAACCGAAGATATAATCAAAATTTCATCATTTGTTAAACCGTTTCTTGTATTGATATCAGAATGTAAAGAAACTAAAGTCTTTAAACCAGACTTTTCGTATGTATTACCATGAGGCTCACCTAAAACATAGTCTAATAATAAAGCAATTGGCTTCGATATAGGATAAAGCATTAATCCTAAGCCTTCGACGTAAGGAGAGAAAAAGGCACCAATTGATAATCCGAATTTGACACACAAAGATTGGGGGATAATCTCACCAAAAATGATAACGAAGATAGAAGAAGCAACAACAGCAGTAACACCACCACCAGCAATTCTGTCCAAGACAATTGGAAGTGTTTCATTGGTGATAACGTTACATAAAAGCAAAGTAACCAATACTAAATGTTTACCTCTTCTTTTGAACATGTTTAGGATCCTCTTGGCTTGTTTGGATTGGGAAGGGGTACCAGAGTTCGTCAAGACTTGTAAATAGATTTCGTCTTGATTCATAATACCGATTGTTAAACCAGCAAAGATACCACCCAATAGAATCAACAAAGCTGATAATAAAACGTAAATTGCAAATTGTCCATTGCCGGGCTTGATTTCAGATCCTCTCTTTGATAAGTTTGGTTCGTTCTTGGTTAAAATTTTTCTTAATGTGTATATAATCATTCAATATGGTTATTTTGTAATTTTTTTTTTAATAAATACTCTTTGGAATTAAGGTTTGATGTTTCTTAAATAGCAGTTGAGATTATTTATTTTTAACCACTGGTCCTCTGAAGATTCTAGAAAAAATATATATATTTAAAAATCCAATTTAAAGCCACATATGAGTTCTATAGTGACTACGTGGAAACGAAAAAAAAAAACGAATTATAAGTAAAATATATGGTGAAAAATTGAGGCTTTCATGACACATTTTTGCATGAGAAATTAATTATGAATATTTGAAATCATCAATGTGAGATTTCTGAAATCGGCTCTTTTTTTTTCACTGCCTAATGTGTACTGTGCAGAGCTTAGCTCTACTGGCAGTGATCATGGAATTTTGTAGTGGTTAAAATAGTAGCCGGTTATATTTGATTGCTTGATTGGCCCCTTTTTTTGTTAATACAAACTCCGTATAATGCTAGCCACGTGTTTTTTCACAAACTCCGAAGAGTTTTAGTCACGTGTTTTTTAGTACAAACTTTAAATAGTGTTAATCACGTGTTTTTATACAAACTCCAAATATTGCTAGTCACGTGCTTCTCCCTTTCTTTGACTGGGTTGAAAGCATCAATACCTTATTATTGAGTGGTTCATAGCTCCTTAAGCTATACATAATGGACTTCCATTAAGCAAAGCAGCAATCAGCCTTTGTTTTTCTTTTAATGAGTTAAACCATATTATATAATCTACTGTATACCCTCTACTCCCAATCAAAATTGAACTCAAAGTTTGTATTTGGATTACTTCCGTTGTTGCCAGTATTTCCCTCAGCGTTCTGGTCATTAGTGTTCGCTGAAAAGTTCCCATTATTTTCTAAAGATGGGCCTAAATCCAAGTTCAAATCAAGATTATCTAGGTTGAAGTCATTCAGGTTCAAGTCAGGCATTCCTTCGTTGTTGGAATTAACACTGGTGGGTTTTTTTTCAATGTTTTGGTTAGTGTTGGCTGATGAGTTACCCAAGTTGTTGTCAAGCTCAAACATCGACAAGTCTATACCAAAATCATTCAACGAGTCCATTGCATTGTTCCCGTTGTTTTTACTCAAAGGTTGAGATGTGTTATTATTTTGGTTTGTTGCTACTGGATTAGTGCTGTATGATGCATTATTTTGGTTATTGTTGTATGATGTGTTTGTATTTCCACCTATATTAAAATCATTTATACCATGGTCATTAGTTGACTCCATCTTGTTAGAGAAATTATCAGTGAAGTCTGAGCCAATGTTCATCAAAAAATCGTTGTCTATAGCATTGTTGTTATTTATACCTACTGATTGGTTCTGAGCTGGCATTGATTGTGCTTGCTGTTCGTTAATTGCGTTTTGTTCACTGATCTTTTGTGCGTTTCTTTCATTTTCTAGTATTTCTTCTTTTCTTTGGTCTTTGAATAGTTTTTCCTTTTGTAACAAATATTCTTTTAAATTGTTCAGAGTAACGTCTAATTCATCAAGAACCTCATAAAATTCAGAGGTATCAACTTTATATTTGGAGTTTCCTTTCAAAAATACATGATTTGTGTTGTATCTGTTAAGAAGACTTGATTTTTGCCTGGCTATCAAGCCTTCATTCAATGGTCTAAAGAGATTTTCATGGAAAGTTCTATCTAAAGCCGAATAATATATTTTCTTTGAATTTGGCAAGGTGTTATCTATTTTTTCAAGATTCTGAGCATTCATTATGATATTGGGTGTTTTTGGCTATATAACACTGTGCTTTTGGTTTGTTGCTTCTATGTTATGTATCGTTAAATACAAATTAGGCAAAAAACACAGCAATAAACAAGTTGTAGGGTAGGCCGTGTTATATCCGAAGTTTTTCCTAACTAGGCATTTTTGTTGGTGGCAGGGTAAAGACTTTACAGCAAAACAGGTAACACCAAAGAATTGTTATAAATTTTGATCACAACAAATATACAGAATTAAACTAGCATTTGTAACACACTTTACAGCTTAAATTGACCACAATTTTAACTATTTAGCGTATATTTCAGGCATTAAAGTCAAATATCGGATATAATCTTCTATAATTTTTTTTGGTCTTTGAAATTTTTCACTCTTTAACGCCGTAAGAGATTTTCGTAATGATTATGTCGACATATACTATAGAGTAAAGGAAACAGTAAACAACCAATTATTCAACGATACATATGCAAAATAATAAAGCCCATCCTGATGATATAAACGTCTATGGTAGACTTCTTCAGTATATAAGCTATGAAGAAGATACTTTAGATGCAAACTCAACAGTGATTTCTTCAAACGACAAAAAATTTTTAGCGACCAAAAACAAAGGTAACAATTTAATTTCTAGGCTAACTACTTCCTTAATTGATATCAAAAATGACACTTCAGCTGAAAATATAAAGAAGGTTTTGAATCACATCAATGAAGTTGTTTTAAAGTTGGAAACAACAGAAAAAATAAACTCACAAACTAATAAAATGGTATTGGCTAACATTATTCCATGGGATGATTCAAGATTGTCATTAACAATTATAGAAAATTTGTTTAAGCATATAAGAGATTTAACAGGAAATGCTGAATACTTTGAAATTTTTCAATATTTAAGAGCTAAAAAGTTGGGTTTAAAGAGAGTATTTGATGAAGAAGAGTTCAAAGAATTGTTACAATATAAAACATTTGATATACTAGAGGCATTGAAGTTGACCTTATCAGATAAAACTAAAAAATTTTGGAGCATGACTTTGATTTTGAGTATGAAATCTTTGAACATGTTTGTTACTCCAGAAGAATTTGATAAGTTGATATATTGGCAATCAACTGATGAAAAGTCATTGATACAAAAACTCTTAGATTCTTTCACATCAACTGATTACATGAAATTCAAGGAAAATGATTTAATCATCTATACAAAATTTTTATTGATGGTCAAAGAATACAATACTGTTATTAATCTTATTGAAAAAGATATTGCTGCCAAATCTGGTAACATCAACTTGTATTTAAAGAATATAGTAGTTGAAGCATGTGAGAATATTGATGATTACAAAGTTAAAGAAAAAGTATATCGCTCGTTGCTAATTAGTTTGAATGACTACCAAGTCTTGAAGAGTTATGTTGATGTTTTGATTAATGAAGGCATTCCTAAGGTAGACATAGTTGAAAAGTACTTGAATACAAATTTTGAACACTTTATGGAAACTAGAAATTTCAAATTGATAAAGATTTACATTGACCATAAATTTTATCCAGAAACTAAAACTTATGATTATATTGATAACTACTTGAAGACTTACTACAACAAACCTTGTGCTTATCTAGACCTAAAAAGTTTAGTTCCTGTAGATTTGCTGGTTCAGCATATAAAGAAATATGACTCAGGTCCTGAAAGAGATTACACCCTTTATAAATTAAGCAAGTACAACGGTGATGGCTTAGAAAATTTAAAGAAATCCATAGATTACAAAGAACATACACTTTTAGAAAACTTGAATGACTTTAACTTAAAAAGCATAGATAGATCCGAAACCACACATAAGTTTAAATTGATGGACATGATATACCACAACAGTTTAGGGTTATATTCCTTAGCTAGAAAAATTTACTCTGATTTGCACATTAAAAATGTCCAACAAGCCAGTTTGAATCACTTGATAAATGACATAATACCAACTAACCAACCATCCAGTGATTTGGATTTTACATTTGATGAATTGGATAATTACGGATATGTTTTATCATTGACTTTAGAAAAGGGTAATTATTCCAAATTTAATGGATTGTTGACATTCATGTTGAATTTAGGAAACTCCAATGTTTTGATGTACAAACAGCTTCATTTTATACAAAAACAGAGGTTCTTTGGTAATAACAAAAATTACAGAACACATTTCATAAACACTGTTGTTTCTATGTTACAATTTGGCATTGATGATACTAAAGATTCAAGCTTCGTATTACCAAATGATCTAATTGGTAGATGGGATTTCTCCTCCAATTCATCCATGCTTTGGAAGAATATTTACCTAGAGATTTTAATATTAAAGGGATTAGACAATGGAAGTTTGAAGTATGAGTATCTTTTGAGTCAAGTTGAAAACAAAATATCGACTTTCAATGGTAACAGTACTACTTGTTTGGAATGGCAAATAGATATTTTCAAGAAATATAGTCTCATAGCAGATGACAATACCAAAGTAATTGAATTTTTGAAAACCATAAACTTTGATGAAATTCTAGGAAGTTTTAAGCCTGAAGGCAAACTTCCATATGAAACTTTAATGAGATACATAGATGTGCTAAAGACAGTCAAAACTTTGTCTTCGACTAAAAAGTTCCAGAATAACAAATCATTGAAAAATGAAATGAAAAATGTGTTAACCGCTGTTAGATCTCACTGTGAATTATTTTCCAAGATGTACATAGACCAAATGAATACCATTGAGTTGAGTGATGAAATGATATCTGCAATGCAAAGTAACGTTAAACAATTAAAGACATTATAAATTGAATATTATTTTTTGTTCTTTTAAAAATTTCAAACACAGCAAACAAGTCTTTGATCTTAGCATTAAAAATGCTTTTTAAAAACATGAACCTCTCACTTATGAAGAACATAAATGTTTGACATATCCTTTCGTTGTATTATTCAATTATATAAATAGAACTTGGTTCTTAATTCTTATGATTAAACTAGTCAATAAAATCAGTTTTTGCTCTTCTTTTTCTTTTCGTGGTATTGGGTTTTCATTTAATAGAATATATATAAGTAGATTTTAAAATGTTGTTTCTTTTCATTTAATAAAAAATAATAGGTTACAAATTCATCATCAACTGTTCATAACAATTGATTGTTCCCTGCTTTATTATTATCTGTTCATGTCATTATTATCTATTATCTGTTTACTTTAATTCTAATTCTAATTTAGATAAAATATCAAATTGAATCTTAGCATCGGTGGCAATGATTTGGTCAGCATTGTTTAAGTTCTTTTCAGCTTCGTTCTTTAAGGATTCAACCTTAGCTAAATCAAAGGATTCTAATTCAAAGGCTTCAGCACAAGTGATGTTTAAAGTGGAGTCTGGTTGAACAGAAGCAAAACCAGAAGAGATGAAGAACTTCTTACCTGGTTGAGAAGCATCAGTTTCGAAAACTTCAACAACACCAGAGGATAATTGTTCAACAACTGGAACGTGGTTGGCTAAAATACCAGCTCTACCAGATTCTAATGGAATATTGACTTGCTTGACTGGAGAGCTCTTGTAGAAAGTATTGTATGGAACAGCAAATTGTAATTTTAATACATTTTCAGAAGCTCCTTCAGTGGCATAAGATCTTCTTAAGGTTTTTAATGCAGTGGTTCTTAAAGAAAACATTGTTGTATGTGTATATTTTTTTTTTTGTTATATGTGGTAAATAGATAAGATATACTAAAAAGTAAAATGAGTTATATTATCAAAAATACAAGTAATTATGTTTTTTACAGGTTTTTTGAGATGTTTATTGAGCCTTGAAATACTACGATTATTAACAAGATCCAAAGTTCTCTAATTTTTAAAATGAATGTATTGGTAGTAAGTGTTGGGGGGGAAAAAAATAAGTGATGAAAAATTTTTCACCCATTTTGGTACATGCTTGTTTTCAGCGCTGGTAGGGGCGCATTTTTGGTGCGGTGGAAGCTGCTGCTAGGTCGTTTTAGGAAATTTTTAAATAGGCAGGGTAAATACGCTGTGGTTCGGCTACAACACTAGCAAATAGAGCCATATAATGGCAAGCAAAGCTTGAATAAGTTTTGATTATACTTGTTTGAATAATCCACATTTTAAGGTACACATATATCCAATTCTAAGCAAAAAAACAATGAGATGTATGGCATTTTATTCGTCTGAGCCAATCAAAAATATACATTTTCCCAATAAGTTTTCTTTTTTCTCAAACGCTACACGGTTTTGTGCACGTGATCACAAGAGCAGGATATGCTTACAAAGCGGTAATTAGAGTCATTGAGAGTGCCTTTACCAATCCAATGTCAAGATTTTGCTAGGATGAAGCTTAGTATAGTCACAAATTAATTATTTATCTTCTTTTAAATATATATATATAGGTTTAATTTATACACGGAGCACAGAAACAATTATACTAACTGGTTGTATACATCTAACAATTTATTATACAATTCCAGACTAATTATGTTTTGCTCAAATAGGAATTTATTCAATTCAACAATCAAGGTGATGACTTGTTTTTCATTCAAGTTCATCAGCACTGAGGTCAAAAGAGTACTGACATTGATTCTCTTTTCAGAAATAAATGTTTCGTAGTATAAGTAAGTGAATGAACCCATCATAAATTGACAATCTACTCTATCAGTAACACCACCATGGCCTGGAATAGAATCACCAAAGTCTTTGGCTTTAACTGCTCTCTTTAGACCAGAAGCAAAGAACCCACCAAATGGAGCAAATAATGATGCAAAACTGGATAAGTTGATGGCATGAATGTAAATTGGTTTTATGGTGATGGAAGATGGCAAGTCTAAGTGTTTCAAGATAGATAATGGTGGTAATCTAAATTCTTGAGGAATAAATACTGGGTTCAATTCACAAGTCAAGTTGCTGAAAACGTTGATCTTCAAGTCATCTACTATTGGGCAAGTCATGTATTGAGAGGCTGATAGTAGCTTGACTAATAACACAGAAGCTAAGACGGTGAAGAACCAAGCACCTAGGAAACCTTCCAATGTCTTTTTTGGTGAGATTGAAATCAATTTGGTCTTACCCATAGTGATACCACATAAGTAGGCAAAGATATCGTTTACAATAACCAAACCACACGGTAACAAGAACCAGAACAATCCAGTTAAAATGTTTTGTATGATCAAGTGAGCTTGGAAAACACATAGTAACAAAACCATATGAGTGATACACAAGGACTTGAACTGATATCTTAAGTGACCCATTTTCAAGCTCTTAACAAATATGACAAATCCTAAAACGTATAAACAGTAACAAATAAATACATGGTTGTTGACAAACCAGTTTATGTGATTACCAATGATAGGAATTCTTAATAAGTATTTAGAGGTAAATTGCCAGATAGATAGACCATCCAGGTAATAGATTGTTGTAAACAAGAAGTACCAATTCAATGTCTTTGTTAGCGGTAGGTTGATTAATTGTGAGTTTTCTACTGTTATATTAATACATTCTTTGAAGGTTGTTATTTGACAGAATACTACTAATAATATACACCAGAAATGACCGGCACCCAAAATGAAAAAAAATACTCCTATCATAACAAAAGTCCAAATTGTTCTGATTATGAATGTTTGTAACTTGTTGGAATGTGTTGGATCATTTAACTTAGGTTCAGATGTAATTGGGGTTATTGAAGTTTCGTCATAGCTTGGTGTGGTTTTACCTCTATTTATAATATTTGAAGATTCTTCTTCCTTGGTAGTCTTTACCTTAGCACCAGTGGCAAACTGCTTTTCACTCATTTTTTCAAAGATGTTTAAATTTAATCGATTCGAAACTAATGGTAATTAGGCTTCAAAAATGTTTGGGATAAACCTATTGTTTGTTTGTTTTTTTTTTGAGAAAAAAATGAAAAAATAAATAAACTAATAGTTTTGTATAATTTATTTGGTTTTCAAATGTGGAATCTTTCAATACGAATTCCTATAGTTGAATGTACACGTATATTGTTGTATATGTGAGTAAATTGTCGTCCTAACTAGGTACACTCTTTCAATATCTATATGTTTTTTTTTTCCCGCCTAATAACGTAAGTCCGAAGTTTAATTGCTTTTTTTTTTATGTATTCAGCGAAATATATATATATGTATATTTATCGGGCCTACTAGGTATGAGAATTGTATAGGTATGCTCTGGTTTGGTAAATACTAGGCACTAGACTATGAATTTTTGAATATCAGCTTTCAAAGCTGTATGTTAGAATTCGGAGTTGCTTACAACTGTGTGGTTTTTGTTTTTTTTTTTTTGATTTTTGGAATGATTTGAAAAATTACAGCTGCTAACGTCATCTCCCATGTGAAAAAAATGGGATCTGAAAGTTTATTTGCGATGAATTTCCTATTTGGGAGTTTTCAGTATTTAATCAATAAGAAGCGAAGTTGAAGCGAAAGTGAGTAGAAACACAGGTGGATCAACGCTGAGGTTGAATAAAAACGCAGGTACTTCAAATCTGAAGTTGTGTTTTTGTAGCAGGCTTTTTAAGACAAAAAGAAAAGTGAAGTTGGTGCTATTTTATTCAAAGCAGTTTATATATATATTATGGGATGGCTGGAATTGAATTTTTAATGTGAATTACAACTTTCGGAGATTCAAAAAACAATGTGTTTTGACAAAAACCCAAGTCTACTATTTTAAAACAAATCTTGTCAAATATGTAATTGTAAGTTTAAAATTTTATAAACCAATACTTTTCTGTTTATGTTCATATATTTCTGGAAAAACTGCTACAAATCAATTTTTTATTTTTATTTTTTTAGTGAGAATTATGTATATAAAACCAATGCGTGCTGTACTTCTTGTATTCAAAAATGGCAGCTTTCTTATTTATTACATCACATTTTGTTTTGTGATGTTTAATTGACATACCAACAAATGAATAAATAACAGTTTATAAAATCTTTATCTGCTTATAGTCCCCAAACAAACAAAATTTTGCATCAAATTAAAACAACTCCTGGTAGCTTAGTTGG
>ERZ794936.394-NODE-394-length-22017-cov-33.583326_pt1 | contig 22017 bp, 13 predicted proteins | sample MGYA00511083_ERZ794936 | MGnify/ENA primary metagenome ERZ794936 (study PRJEB30137, sample SAMN04331409) | food metagenome | isolation source: Y2 must sample point D1 replicate A | place: Australia: South Australia | collected 2014 ... | reverse complement strand
ATCATGTGACATCCAACACCTGTAAAACCCATACCTTATCTATGCATAAAAAAAAATACAAAATAATTTGCAAGACAACATCCACACATCCAGTGCGCAATTATTATATTTTTTTTTATAGGTTTTGGTTCTGTTTTGGTTCTGTTTTGGTTCTGTTTTGGTTCTGTGTGTGTTATGTTTTTTGTGCACGCTCCAGATGACATAACTTGCACAGTGAGATTTTCTGACTGACCGATTGACTGAGTGACTAAAATTAATTTTCAAAGATCATCAACATCTTTTTTTTTTTTTTTTTTTGGCCATGTGAACAAAAAGCAGTGCCTAGGAAAAAGACAAAGAGGTGTCATCCAATTGATCAATGATTCTTGTAAACAGAATTGAATGACATGCTTTATTTTATCTGACTCCATGATGCGTGATGACACACTTGTTCCTGTTCTTGTTTTTGTTTTTGTTCTTGTTCTTGTTGTGCAGACACAGACAATGGGATACTAGACATCCGTTCTCGGTGGTGACTTGTAAGAGTTTGAAAGCTGAAAAAGCATCTTTGTGGAGAAATTTTTAACTGTCACTAACTTTTGATTTACTACCAAGAGTCATGCACATACGTAAGTTATCTATGTATATGAATATATATATATATATATATATACATATATATATATACATACATATATCAGTGATTGTGTTGATCCACGTTGAACAACGTTTATCACTGATTGGTTTTGTGCATATGTAATCTAGAACACTTGTAACTCAGAAGCAATCCAAGGAACAATTGGTTCATTGCAAGGTGGTCTTTCTCTTGCAATAATTCACAGACACAAATACTGTGTCATTCTTATAGAGCATCGATAATCTTGAATGGTGTTGTTTTTTAATTTTTCTTGGAGTGTGTTTTAACCGAGCTTGACGGAAAAAAAAAAACAAAAAAAAAAAAAAAAAAAAAAAAAAAAAAAAAGAAAATTATTATTATTATATATATATATATTTGTATATATATAATTTGAAAAGAGTCATACTAAGGTGAGTCTCCCTGAAGCAAAGGGCATTGACTTATTCGTAAAGGCATCGATAAAAGAGAAAAAAAAAAAAAAAAACAAAACAAAAAAAGAGTTAACAAAATACAACCTGACCAAAATCAATCGATAATAGCAGACAAAAGTCGATCCAAAATAACAGACCCAAGTCGATCCGAAATAACAGACCCACGTCGATCAACGGTATTTGAGTACTAATGGCATCGAAAAATGAAAGCAGTTTAGGGAAACAACTGCTCACAGATTGCAACTATGTGTCACTGCTGCTTTTGATTGACAAAATTAAACCACATCTGAAAGTGTGCTCTTTAAGAAAAAATGCATGGACGATGGTTTTGGACCATTACAATAGAAGTGCATCTATTGGGTACCGTCAAACAAGAACGATCAAAAACAAGTTCAACAAGATGCGGAAATTCTTGGAAACTCAAGAACTTCGAACCCAATTAACTGTACTGTTCAACGATGATTCATTGATGAATTTATTGGAAAAACTGGATCAAGAATGTAAACTTTTCGCAAGAGATCAAATAAAAGCATATTACACAGAACAAGAAAAATTAGAATTGCATATTCACGAATTAAATATGAAAACAAACAAAGAGATGAAAAAACAAATAAATGAAAATACAAATATAGCGGACAAATTACCAATCCCCATTTCAAATAACACAAGTCTGGGATCATCACTGCATTCCCCATGGTCTGACGGACCATGGTCCTCAGGGAATTCCAGTGCGAAATTTGACCATGTTTCACCATATTACAACCATAATGAACAAACTGGTGCCGTACCGCGGAAAAGATCCTTGGATGAAAGAGATGCAGAAAATCAATACAGTGGCATAGACGAAGATCATCATCACTCTTTACCAATACAGCATCAAAGACCACAATACAACAAAACAGCAAAAGCATCAGCCATTGCAAGCCCAAACTCTTCAGCAAACCAACTGTCCCCGTCATCGTCCACCGTCTCGTCTTTATCTGCCACAGCCTTTCCAAGACAACCCACTTACTCAACCAACCTGCGTGTGTCCCAGTTGAGACACGGGGAAGTGGTAAACGGTGGGTCTACTACCGAAACGTCTGCGATTAACAACGATATGATGACAGTGACGATGCTTGATAGTACAACTGAGCAAGAAGGAAACGATGACAACAACTCACCATCAGTGGTTTCTGCCTCAGCAAAGTCTCCGTCCCAGATAGAAGCTCCTCCATTAGACTCCATAACAGTGCTTCCCCATACTTCTTTTCAAAAAGGTCAAAAAAAGAGACAAAAACAACAACAACAACAACAACAACAAGATTTTGGAACCACCTTTTCCAAAAACTCACCTTCCCCCTCAAACGAGTCAAACTACTCCACTCCTTCAAACAGCAACAATACAAAACTCCAGGGGAACCATCCACAGCAATTTTACTCACCAAACACATTCAATAACAGTAGTAATGATCTTTTACAAACAATAATAAACTTGGTGAACCAGTACGGCCATACGAGCGCAAGTCAGCCAGACCACGGCTCATCAAAACCGTCTCCCTTGTCACAGCAACAACAACTATTAGATCAACAAACCGGGGTCTCGATAAGTGCAATGCAAAAACTGGAAATACGGAGTATTATCAGGGAAGAAATGAGATCTTTCATGGCGGATTTTCAGCAGGCAATGGAACAAAAATTCTCAAAGCAAGTGGAAGATTTGAAAACACTGATCTTGGCGTCAAGCGGCGTTGAGTTTTCTTTGCAACAACAGACCAAATCCCCTTTGCAACAACAGACCAAATCCCCTTTGCAACAACAAACCAGTTTCTCTTTGCAACAACATCAAAACGAGTTAGACCGCCTCAATGATACCGGTTCTCCAAAGCTACCTCCATAGGGAGTTTCTTTTTTTTTTTTGTACGAGATAGCTGATCTTGTGATGTCATCAGTTTCCTGTTTTTTTCCTTTTTATATAAACCTTGGGCGAGTATCAGCATGGCGGGTTTTCGTTATTTAGTGTAACCGCTGTTTTGAAAGTTGTGGCCAGATCATATCACACTACAGACCTCAAAATAATTGGAAAGATTCAAAAAAGAAAAGAGACAGGAAAAAAGCTGGACCAGCTTCAACATGCACTCGACTAGCAGTTTTTTCATGACCTCCAAAGGAGAGCTCTCCGCGGCTAAACGCAAGAATAAAAGAGCAGATCTAGGGTGCTTCACACTCTCAATGCTCAACTGGGTTGCTACTGTGAGTGTGCTTTTTTGGTATATGGGCATCCCACAATGGAACACACAAAAACACTCAACCACAAAAGACTGGGGTTTTTTTGCAGTATTTGTCGCAAACTGCTTGAACCTCATACCATTTGAATCAAAACGATCCTCTGCTTTGGCTTGTTATCTACTCATCATTTTTGCGTGGATAGGGTTGACAAAATCACAGAGTGCGCTACTTGTTTTAGTTCTGTGTTTTCCTCTTTTCATAGTATTGTTGTTGTTAACATTTATTCCATCATTGCAAGAGGCAATATCGTTTCGCAAAAAAAAATTGTATATCAAGTGTTACACAGCAGTTTTTTGCTACGTTGTGAATTTATGGGTGGTATACAGCGAGTATCATCAGGGCAGCCTCGAAAAACACAATAACGAAGTGCTTGCTTTGTTATTGTGTTGCGAGAACTGGATGATCAAGTTACATTTTTTTGATAACGCAAGAGTTGCCACAACCACATTGATATCTACGTTCAGCAGCGCTGTGCATCAACTTTTTTACTTATTTTTGTGCGCTGCAGCTAATCCAACAAACACAGAAGATTAGAATAAATGATAAATTGTTTTTCATCTTTGTGACACTACTTTATAAAATATGTAGCTTTCCCATGCATGCATTCTTTGCATATTTCAATCTTACAGTTAGAAATTTAAATGCCAATTTGTATAATTATCAAAATAGATCATCACAACTTGCTTGTCATGACGCGCGTGTACCACCACCGGATACCGACATCGTTATAGTACCAGTTTTCCTTGTTCGAAATGAGCTCTTTCCATAGGTACTCAAGAAGAACATGTTTTTCTGGATATTTCTCAATTAACTTCAAAATCCCGTTCAAAAAACTAATAATCACTGTGTCAGGCAAGCGCTCAACGGCAAGCATCCGAACCACAGTCAATATTTTAAACTTGATCAACTTTGACAAGTTTGCTGGATCATTGGCAGAAAGTAGTGTCACTTGAACATCAAGCTCGTTAGCAATATGCTGCATTGCTTCCATCTTTGGTAACGTTTCATTCAAAATCATCATTAGCTGGTTTTCAGTAAGTTGCTTGTATTGCTGTTTTACCAAAATAACATTCTGAAGGTACTTTTCAATCTCCAATGGACTGTCTTGTATCATATTGAGCATAGCTAAATGTGAAGCTTCTTGCAAGCTTTTTGGAAGCGACTTTGTGGTGCAGTAAGTGGTAAGCAAAAGCAGGTAGTCTTTTTGAGGTCTCGCATATTGCAAATAATCTAGCATGAACAAATCGTTATTTTTGCTAGGAAACTCCAATGTTAATCTTTCCACTAAATGTAAGTCTTTTTCATTGTATGAGCATTTCTTGAAAAGTTCGGTAAACTGTGAAAACTTTCCAGTGGTTGCCATAAGCAAACCAAAATTTGAGTGTAATTTCTCCATTATTTGATCATTGAAATTCTCTTCATAGCAACTGTTGAGTATTAACACCAGTGTTAACACATAGTCTTTTTCCAAAGATTTATTGGTGCACGTCAAATGTGAGATCACTGTCTGCAAAACCTGTTGCTTGATCTCTGGATGAGGATGTTTTTGAAACGTGGTGTCGATGTAAGATACCATCTTAGACAAATATCTCTGAATAACATTACTAGTTTCTTTCAAAGTAACTGAATAGTTGGGGTTTGCAAAAAAAGGAACTAGAAATTTTTTGAGCACGTAAAGTGCAACTTTTGGATCTTGCAAAAACAACCTTTCATTAATTGCAGAATCACCAGGATAAACTGGTGTGATCGCTAACATAAAAGACACCAAATCTCTATTAAAATTCCAGCATATGAATGCATCTTCACGAAAGGACTTGAGCAAAAGCTTTTGAAAGTTGTGCACGTTTCTTGACGTAATGACATTGCTTTGCTCCAGGTCTACCAAAGTTGGGTTTACTGCACATAAAGCAGCACTGGTAATTATCAGTCTTGTTAACAGATGTTGTGGCAAACTTGGTCTATCAACAGTAGATTCTATCTTATCCATCCATGCTTGAATGAACGTTTCAATGGTGATAAAGGGCTCGCATATCTCGAATTTTGCTTGAAAAGTATACCTCACCCTATCATGAAGAGCAAAAAAAAGCTCAATCTCGTTGTTTTTATCAAACTCAAGCTGCCAAAGTGTGTCGATGTAAAGTTTTAATGCTTCTATGTGTCTTGCCTTGGGAATATAATAACACACGGAGTCAAGCAATTGCGTGGTGCTCACCGACGTATTTGCACGCCTTTTCAGGTACACATAGAATAAGTTTTCATCGCTCATTTCTTACAGTTTACCGCTCTTGTCTCGGTTGAGCTAATAACCTGTGGTCTGGTGTTATTGGTAAAGCTTTTGCTGAGAGATGTTAGACATCAAAGATGAATACTCGACATTTTAACGTTCGCCTTGTCTTCACGACGCTTTGAATGACGCGTCGTTTTTTTTTTTTTTGTTCCCCCTTCCGAAATCTTCGTCAGCTGCAAAATCAGGATTATCTCTAAAGTGTGGTTGTTGAAGCTTAACACCAGGGCCGGTACAAACAACTTATCAAAAACAAACCACAAAAGCTTTCAAAGATCAAACACATTATTTTTTAAAGAAAAAAAAAGCTTGATCACATCGAAATTTACGAACCTGCACTCAAAATGTTGATGAAATCATACCCTGTAACAAGGTGGCTCATATTGTTCAATATCATCATTCCCCTGCTTTTCAACGTCATTGTCCCTGGATTTCAAAATTATTTTTTGATCAGAAGCGCAGCCCCATACATTACCGAGTACCATCAGTATTATAGATACGTGACATTTCAATTATTTTCCAGCGGTCTCGAATCAGATATCTGCCTTTTAGTCATTTTGCTTTACACTTTTAAACAGCTGGAAAGGGCTATGGGGAAGAATCAGTATCTTGCCGTCATTGCGGGCTTATTTTTCTATAATATGTTGATAACAGGTGTGCTGGTACACTATGGGTTGGTTGTTGATGTTTTTCTGCAAAAATTTAACTTTAAGGAAAAATATGGTTACGCTTTCAACGATGACTATGGTATTGGTTTACCTAGTGGGTTGACGTGTTGTATTGTTGGGTTGTTTCATTTTTACAAAAAATACGTTCCATCAAAGTTTACTTTTTCTTTCCAACTAAAAAGCAAGACAAAGCCTGAGCAAACACAAACAATTGTGCCCGGAGAGAGAATTTTGGGATCTAACGAATCGCAAGATCTTGGTTCTACAGTTCAGAGCAAACCCCAAACCATTAACGACGACTTGGAAAGAGTTCAACCAAGCAAACTATCAAAAACCTCTCAAAATCAAGGAATTGTTTTTGGCGATCAATTTTTCGTGAACATCATGTTTTTGTTATTGATTTTGAACAATTTGCAATCACTTCCCTTTTTTATGATTAGTTGGGGAATTGCCGTGTTGTTTGACACTGGATTATTGCCAGGCAAGAAGTTTAGAATTCCTAATTTTCTTTTGTTCAACTACAATCGGAGAAACTACACGATGCTGTCGAGCTATAATTCAATCATGTCACGGAGAAGTGGTAACCCACATCCAGCATCTTCTTTTTCCAATGCGAGAGATGACGATGATGACGACGAAGATGAAGATGAAGAAAATACAGAGCCTGTAAGGCCGCTAGCAGTGCAAATTATGAACACTTTCCACTCTTGATTCATGCAAGAAGCTGAAATTTTGCCGCTATTTTGTTCAAAGGTTAATGATTGTAAATATTTTACATAAGACAGTTTATAAATTAGGAACAATTTTTTTTGATTTTTTTATTTTATTTCACGTCAACTGTTACTACGACATTCTCTACTTGCTGGCCGCTAGTCTTTCCTTTTGTCTTCTTTCAACGTCCCAGTTGTACAACCTGGCCGTGTTCACTTCCATTGTTGTGATGTTTTCTCTCAAGAACTCCACATCTTGTTCTGCTTCAATTAATTTCTCTTCGCAATCTTTGATCTGGGTATGAAGCAATTCAATAGCTTCGTCCAATGGATACTCCATCATGATATCGGCTCCTAACCAAAGAGCCACTTTGTCAACAGGTTTCTCAATGACCGCTTTAGTGTACAGAGTGTCGTCCAACTGATAGTTCACCTCAATCTGTTTATTCTCTTCTTCTTCGTCCTCTTCTTCATCTTCATCCTCGTCACCAGCAGATTTGCCCCCTTTAAGAACACCACACATTTTCAAGTTGCTTTCAAGACCAGGCAATCTTCTTTTCAAGTCAGAAAAAGTCTTGTTTTTAGACTCCATCATGTATTTGTACTGTTGAAGTCTTTCTTGGAAAGCTTGGAAAACTTGTTCAAATTGATCAGGACTCACAACATACTCTTCCACTTTTTCAATAAAGGGAGCTTCTGGAATCCCTCTTGGATTGGTTTTTTTTGGTCTAAGTAAATTTTCCATGGCAGTTTGAAGTATTGTACTGTGGAAAAAGTTGGTGTATACGGAAGCTGGTTTGGCCTTTTTGATTTGATTTGTTAGTTTAGTAGCTTCTTGAGCTAACTGTAATTCTCTAAAGGTTTGCCAAAAAAAAAAAAGTCCAACTCTGGTCTGCTGAAAGAGGAAGAAGAAGAAAAAAAAAAAAAAAAAAAAAAAACAAACAAACAAAAAAACACCTTGGGAAAAAATTGAACAGTCAGTTCAAAGAAAGGATACGATGAGTTAAGTGGATATAGTTTGAAAAAGTAATTTACACATTATTTAGTTGAAAAGTTTTGAAGAAAACTGAGAGAATGTCCAAAAACACACGGCTATAGTTGGCTACCAGGAAAGCAGTAACGCGGCCACAATGGCCACCGCCAATAAAATGATGGTTTTGTTTTCGTAGACGGTAAAAGCGTACTTCAAACAGAAATCAATCAACGAGCTGTCTGGAGTCAAATGGTGTTTCAATGCTGGTGGTGGGGCCGCGGATTGGAAAGCTGGCTTGTATGTCAAAGACAGCGTCACAGCTTGGTGGTCAGTTGCTCTTAGAAACGGTGTCAGTCTTGGAACTGAGTTGTAACAGTGGTCTATGCTACTGTCAAATAAAGCCTTGCTTAGCAAAATTCTGTCGCACCACGAGGGAATTCTTTTCAAGTTGTAAACGTAACGGGGCTGAGTGTCTTGATGTGGCTGCTCTTTGTACTTAAAAGTGGGCTTGAACTTGACTGGAAACTCGTTGAACTGAAAGTAGTTTGAATCGTGTAGATATCTGTACAACTCGTCTCTTTCAAAACCTTTTTGATCAATAAAACAGTTGTTTTCAGTAATATCTATGGCATCTAGTGACGTGTTTCTGAAATTCAAGTCCCCGAAAAACAGCACATGCTCGTTATTGATGTTAAAGAAATCAGGGTTCCCGAGCTGGTTGTTGAAGTCGTCCATGATGTACTTGATATTTTCCACTCTCTTGTTGTAGAAACCTTCGTTTGCCGCCAAATGACTTGTCACAAAGTTGATTGCCCAAAACTGCGGGCCCGTGTGTTGCACTCTAATTAAAGACGCTCCTTTCAATCCGCTTCCAAATTTCCCACATCTGCTATTCAAAAGATGGCATTCGATATTCTCTCCCAAACTCGTTTTCGCAAATACCAAAAGACTCAATCCTCCGTTGAAATTGTATTTTACCAGCTCATACGACACATTCTCGTGCAGTTTATTTAAATAAAGCACAATGGACTTTGAGAAACTTTGCAAGTGTTTGTTAAAGTACTTGCCATCCCCGAGACTCGGCAAGGGCACGTACTCTTGAAAGCCTAGTGCATACAAATCGTACGGTGTGTCTGCAATATCTGTGTTTGCCAACAGCTGCGTAATCGTATTGTGGTCTTTTTTCCCCAACGTGTTTTTCCCACAGTTTAGTGTGGACACATACAGTCTCATTTTCTCTTGTTGATCTGTGCAACGTTTGCTGTTTCAATTGTCTATTTGCACACTATCTCTGCTGCCTAGATTATTTCTCAAAAATTTGTTTTATCTGTGCTTAAACAAGGAAAGTTGACAATCTCTACTTTTGAAAAACTAAAAGGGGTAAACTCTACTCTTTGCACAAAAACGTGACCACTAGGCGGTTTCCACTTGTGACATTCGCGCCAGTTTGCAGATTATATAATTAAACTTTTGACTTTACTTTGAGAACAAAAGCTGTAAGTGATGGCTTCATCATGAATTATATATAAGCAAGAGTTCAGGAGTAAATTCAAGCAAAATGGAAAGCAAAAGTATGGACAAACTAAGGTTGATGCTCCCAAACAGGCACCATCATTTACTGGAAAAAATAGAGCACTGCTCCCATCGGCTCCTGCACAGCGAGTCAACAAGCTTTTCTCTTAACAACTACTGCAGCAAGTTATGCGTGTGCAAGAAAATATTAAGTCTGGTAAACTTGGAAAAACTGTTGCAAAGAAAAAACACAAAGATTGCGGGATCTGTGTGTACGGACCCGCTAATCGACGGCGCTTTTGAAAGCGAAGCCAACAGTAATAATCAACTACATTGCTTGCGTTGCTTTGCTTCTATCAGGCTTGGAGATACGATGCAATCTGCTATATTTTTTATGCCTGATTATGAGTGCACCAAAGGATATTTGCAAACTCTTTGCATGCTGCCGCGACATGTCATTGGTTATGACTCTGCCGCAAGGCATTTTCACCTGATATCCCATCGCGTATTAAGTGATCAAAACCGGTTCTTTAAATACTTGCTTTACGGAATTCCCAGATGTCTTTACGACTTGAATTTATTCACATTCGAGATTATCAGTGTGGAGGACTTTTCTCATCCATTTGAGGATATGTCTAATCCCATCAAATATGTCTGTTATTTGGGATTCCCCTTTGACAGCTTTGCAAAAAATTATCATAATTTTAGTGAGGTCATCACCAGCAACGGCTGTCAAAATTTTATCAGTGTTTATTACGTAAAACAAAAGTGTCCATACGTTCAACGTTTCGAGGTGTGGAAAAAATTGGTCATTAACTGGGCAGAAGTTGATTTGCCGTATTGCTTTTATCACAAGCACTCAAACAACGACAAATTTGCTGACTACTTGACTTTCCTCTACAACGGACACCACTACGACTTCACCATGCAAGGACAACAAAGAAACATTTACTCATCTTTAGTCAAGCCATTTTACAAATGCCGAAAAAAAGTAAGAAAATGGAAGTTTGCATACTGTAACAATGCTTTAATTCAAGGCGCTTACAGAATTGGATTAAAACCTTACCAGAGTACGTGCATTAAGATTACAGACGGTAGCGAGCCGGAACACACTGATCTTGGCGAGGCCAAGTCGCGCAGCAGTGGTCCAAGCATGGAGGAAACAACGCTGCTGGAAACCAATTTGCAAGACTATCTTAGTGCTTTAAAAGAGTCATTCGAGTTCATGCAAGCTAAAAGTGTATAAATTTTAGTTTTTCTTTCATCAGTTCCGTTGAAATCTTTAATTAACAAGGCAATGTTCGGCTTTCCCATGTTTTTGCACGTGCTCGCGTGATTGTTGCCTCTGAGCTTTGAGCTTGCCGAATGAAAAATGTGATGAGCACGAGCGAAAGAGTTTTCAATCCCATCTGTAGTGTTACAAGATTTTTTTCAGGAGTTTTCCAATGGTTTGGTGTCAATACAAATGGAAGAGTCAGTGCATGATCCACTGCAAGTATTGGCTACCCTTTGCAAAAACACACTCTAACAAAACCAGCAGTACTTTGAACCAACGTGTTTTCCGAATTACACTAACAACTTTCACAAGAAAAATGTCTGAATTTGAAAAGCAAAATGTGCAAGATCATGAGAAAGACTGCATTATTACGGATCCGAATACAGTGGAAAAGGACACTGCTCATCCAGTGAACAGTGGTTCCAAACTCCAAAACACAAATATGAAGATGAATAAAAAACAGAAAACTTCAAAATCATTGAAAGTAACTGACCAAGCAGGTTTCAGAGTAAGAGTTCAAGAGTCTAGGCAAAAAGATCCCGAGTACGAAGTGGAAATAGACGGCCCGTTGAGAAAAATCAAGCCTTATTTTTTCGAGTACAACACTTTTTGCAAATTGAGGTGGAGGGATCGGAATTTGTATGATGTATTCATCACCGAGTTCAGAGACAAGTCAAAAGAGGCTTACCAAAAAACGATAGAAGACGGCGATGTGCTTGTCAACGGGCAGGTGGCAGACATGAACACCATTGTGAGAAATGGAGACTGCATTACCCACAGGGCGCACAAGCATGAGCCTCCAATCACCAGCAAAGAAATCAAAATTGTGTTTGAAGACGAAAACGTGATGGTTATTGACAAACCAAGCGGCATTCCCGCCCACCCGGTCGGAAGATACCGGTTCAATTCTGTGAGCAAACTCTTGTTCAGACAGTTGGGATATCCTGCACATCCATCAAATAGATTGGACAGGCTGACTAGTGGATTGATGTTTTTGGCCAAAAACCCAACGGGGGCAGAAGAAATGAGAACTCAGCTGGTTCAACGTGAAGTTTCCAAGGAGTACGTGGCCCGGGTTGTAGGGGAATTTCCTGTGGGAGAGATCACCGTTGATATTCCATTGAAATCAATTGAACCTCGTTTAGGGTTATGTGGGATCTGCCATGACCACGACGATCCAGAGGGGAAAAATGCGAAAACCGTTTTCAGAAGAATAAGTTATGACGGTGAAACAAGTATTGTGAGATGCAAACCTTACACTGGGAGATCGCATCAAATCAGAGTTCATCTTCAGTATTTGGGCCACCCAATTGCAAACGACCCAATGTATAGCAGTCTCGAAGCATGGGGTCCGACAATGGGCAAAAATGGAGATGCCAATTTTGCTCAAGTTTGCGAAATTTTGGATCAAGTAGGGAAAACCAAGTCTGCATCATCGTGGTTTCATCCGCATTCACATGGTGAAGTGTTGAAGGACGAAAAATGTGAAATTTGTGGATCTGACATATACACTGACCCGGGTCCAAACGACTTGAGTTTATGGCTTCACTCTTACAAGTACGAGTCCACTGATCCAGCAAGACCTTGGACTTACAAAACCGAATTCCCAGACTGGGCTCTTGAAACGCACAAAAAATACATGGAACTGGCCATCAAAGAAGCAGAAAAATGCGAGCCTACCACTACTGCGTTTGGTGTCGGCGCAGTTTTGGTTTCCGGGAACACTATTTTAGCAACAGGATACTCGAGAGAGCTTGAAGGAAACACCCACGCAGAGCAAAACTGCTTTGCGAAGCTGACAGCAGCAGAAACGGACATACCTGAAGGAAGTTGTCTTTACACAACGATGGAACCTTGCTCAACAAGACTTAGTGGAAACAAACCGTGTTTGGACAGAATTTTGGAATACGGTCAAAAAATCACGACTGTGTTTGTTGGAGTGATGGAGCCAGCCACTTTTGTTAAAAACAATGTCAGTTTGGAAAAACTTCAACAAAACGACATTGACTACATTTTGATACCAGGGTACGAACAGCAGTGCATTGCAGCTGCGGAAAAGGGCCACGAAACCAAGGTGGGGGCGTGATTTTCTGATTGTTCCATTTGCTTTGTTCTATAGATGGTACGGTCTTTTCCAAAATTTATGTAAATTTGCTATAATAAATCAACCTAATTTCTTGGCATACATTTAACCGGCTATCGTATTTTCATTAACGAGTCGTGTGACCGGAACATTTTTGCAACTTTTTTTTTTTTTTTGCAACTTTATTTTTCGTTCAGGAGCAAATATGTGGAAAATCCAGTCGATGCCTGAAAGGTTGAGGAAAAATGGAACACTTACTTTGAACTTTATAAATTATATATGTATTTATATTTATATTTATGTTTATGTTTATGTTTAGCTCAGTAGTGGATTTAATCAACAAAAAAAAAAACCCCCCACAATCAAATAAGTATTTATCTAGCACTCAATGTCTAGACGGAAAATTGGTGGAGCAAGTGCTCCAAAGAAAAAAACAGCTGGAACCAACGGTGTCTCATCATCGATGGCAACAGCCATTATTGGAACTCCTAAAGAAAACGCTCAATTGGCTGAAGCCGTTAAGTTGTATGAGGGCAAACATTACAAAAAATCGATCAAAGCTGTTGATGCGATTTTGAAAAAAAATTCGTCGCATTTTGACTCTTTGAGTTTGAAAGCGTTAAACTTGTTTTTCATCAACGACAAGGACCAGGCGGAATCGTATGTCAAAAAAGCCATCAGCAAGATCAATGGGAACACGTCTTTATGCACTCACACAGGTTGTTTTATTTTAGGGCTGTACTACAAACAAACCAAAAATTACCCAGAGTCTGCCAAATGGTACCAACTTTCATTGGACAATGGGTCTCCAAATAAACACAGTCATAGGGAATTGGCTGTGTTGTACGCACACTTGAGAAATTTCGATGGTGCTGTCAAAGAGAGAACAAACTATTTGCAAGCCATGATGGGTTACAGGGCCAATTGGACTGGTTTAGCATTGGCTTTGGATTTAGCAGGCAAACCTGAACAAGCTGCCAAATATTTGGCAAATTTCGAAGATCTGGCAAAGGGAAAATTGGGACCTGGCGAAATGTACGAAAACAATGAGTGCATTGCTTACAAAAACGATTTGTACTATAAAATGGCTGGCAACGATCCTGAAAAATTGCAAAATGTTTTAAAAGATTTAGACACTATTGAAAATGATGTGTATGACAAGTATGCTTTGCTGGAAAGAAGAGCTAATATTTATATGCAACTGGGAGATATGAACAATGCATCAAAAGTTTATAGAAAGCTGATCAAGAGAAACCCTGACAATTTCAAATACTATAAGTTGCTGGAAGTTTCTTTAGGTGTTACTGATTCCCCATCTTTGAGATTAGCTTTGTACGAAAAGTTGCAAGAATTTTACCCAAGATCCGACCCTCCCAAATATATGCCATTGACATTTGTCCAAGATTTGAAAAAATTGGAGGAATGTTTGAGCGCTTTTATCTTGCCACAATTAAACCGCGGCGTTTTGGCAACTTTCAACAATATCAAACCCTTGTACCAAAAGAGATCAAACACGGTTCCAAAGCTTGTTGAAACCATTGTTGAATCTTTTTTGCAAACCGATGCTGATCCTACCAAAAAACCAGATGTCCACCTTTGGACTTTGTACTTTTTAGCTCAGCACTATTTGCACACCAAGAATTTTGTCAAAGCTCAAGAATACATTAACAAAGCTGTTGAACACACACCAACTGCTATTGAGTTGTACATTGTGAAAGCCAGAATTTTGAAACACTTGGGCTTGCTAGACGATGCTGCCAAAGTGGTCGAAGAAGCCAGACAGTTGGATTTGCAAGATAGATACATCAATAACAAATCCGCCAAGTACCATTTGAGAAGTAATGATGTAGACAAGGCCGTTGACTTGATTTCTTTGTTCACCAAAAACGATAAAGAAGATTTGAATGGGATCAAAGATTTGCACACTTTGGAAGCCGGCTGGTTTTTGGTTGAACAAGCTGAAAGTTACTACAGACTTTACTTGTCAACAAAGAAACAAATTTTGGAAAAATTGAGAAGTGCACCAGCCATTGAGGTCAGCGATGAATGTTTTGATGAATTGAAATATGATATGACCAAATACAAAGGTTTGGCTTTGAAAAGATTTGCTGCTATCAGCAAAATCTACGACAATTTCAACGACGACCAGTACGATTTCCACTCCTATTGTCCAAGAAAGGGTACAGCGAGATTTTATTTAGACCTTGTTTCGTGGGGTGACAAATTGTACACTTTGCCAATTTACGTTAGAGCAATGAAGGGGTTTGGCAAAATTGCACTGGATGATGAATCAAAAGACGAAAAATTGATTTTCCCAGAAGATGTTGGGAAGAGCGCAAACACAAAAAAAAAGACTAAAAAGTCTTTGAAGCAAAAACAGACTGATGACGAATTAAAAGTTGCGTCTGAAAAGAAAGACCAAGATCCTTTAGGAGAGAAATTCTTGCACGCTAAATCTCCAGTGCACCAATTCTTGGACATCTTCTACGAAAAATACAGTAAACAGGTTTTAGCAGAGGAAAAAGACGAACTGTTGGAATTCATGGTTAATTTCAGATTGGGCAAGTTTGCCATCTGTGTTTCCGCAATGAACAAGATTTTGCAAAGAAGAACTGCACACTCAAACAGAGCTCTTGTTGGTGCCATGTGCATGATGTTGGTCACTGTATTGGAAACACAAGCTGAAAATTTGGATCCAATCAGCAAAGCCGTTTTGCAAAGATCTCTGAATGAGCAATTCAAATTCTCAAGAGACCTTTTGCTGAACGATGATGCCGCAACGGGTTCTTCACCAAAACAAACCTCAACAGAAGACAAACTGGATTGGTTTGCATATTTGCAAAAAACCTTTGGCATCAGTTCCGAATCTCTGTTGCTATTGTACCGGTTTTTTTCCGAGCAAGACGACGTTACTGGACAAAAGTACATTACCGTTGACGAATTGAAACCACACATCCTCGACTCCATCAAAGCAGAAGACCCTATTGAGCAGTCCAATATTTTGAACTACGAATTTTAATGGTAGTTGGAGATATTTATGTATTGTGTATATCTGTGTAAACACCGCTTATCAAACGAATTTGCTTTCATTGCGTTTGTCTGTGTGACATCTCAGTTTAAACGGGGTTACCCAGATTAGCCGAGATGTCATCAACGAAAATCCGAATTTCTGAATGACTTACAAGCCGTAACGATAACGACAAGTGAACTCAACTCAATCGACAAACACATACACCTTCATGCAAGGCCCATAGACAATACAAACAGATACTCAAAAACAAAAACAAAAAACAACTGCATCTTTAACTCTAGAATGTCTGACAAAAGAATAGAAACAAAGAGTCTAGCTGACATCAACGAAAAGATTCAAGAAATATACACGTACTTGCCCAAAGAGCTCTTTCGAGATGACAAAGCCCCAAGAACAAAAGACGGGAAACCCAACAAGGGGATGATACTTACCGCTGCTGTGAGTCATCTCCTAGATTTGCAAAGCCAGGTTGACGTTTTCAACAGAGAGGAGATTGAGCTTATGGTCCGGCTTGAAGAGTTGCAAAAGCAAGAAAAGCAAAAGTTTGGAAAAAACATAGTGGACACGTCGCAGATCAATTTTGAAAACACGAGTGCGGAGATAGCACTAGGTGCTATTGGAGTAGGTCCACTTGCTGGCCAGCTGGCCGCATCTCCGGGCCCATCGCCCTTCAACAATACTTCCAACGAAGCCGTTGGTGGTATTGACCCCCTTTCGTTACCAAGCGAGACTTTTCCATAATGATAGAAGCAGTGCGAGTAGCAACATCCAACATATCTCGCATAGCACTCCTCAAAACACCAGAGAGTAGGGCTCTTTGGATGCTTCTCACTTTGTTTTTTGCAGTCTTTGCCCGAAGGCATCGCTGTTAAGCACGATTACAATGCACAAAATTGAAAACTAAAATATGTACAACTAAAATATACATATCAAACACACTGGCATCATTCTTATTGTCGTGCTCAGTATACACATCTTTTTTGAATCTATCTTATCATCCATTACTCTAAGTCAGTATAAAGCATTGGAGGTTGATCCGAGATTCGCTAATTATAAGTTTGCGTGCCTCGGTATTGACTTTCGGGCAGCCGAGCAAACAACATAAAAAGCGAAAAAAAAAAAACAAAAACAAACACACAAAATACGATTTCCAAGTTTTTAGAGTTTTGACGATGCGTTGCAGCAACGAAAGATTGATCATTCGGTTGGGCTAGCATGACTAAAGCTGATCTTGGCTGTCAACAGAGAATAAAAAAACGTATTAAGACTGTGAGCTTACAACGACAAAGGAGATATACGATACACGATTTTGCAGGGCTCGTATTGAAAAGCAGTTTTCACAAAAAATAATAGAATACATACTCTCGTGTTTTTTTTGCCTCCTTTTTACGAATACAATAATGAGCGAACTAGCTGAAAATGCCACTGCTACAACTTTGAAACGACAACTTGATGAAGGTGGCTCTGCAGAAACTCCCTTACAGCAAAAAAATGAGTCAGAAAACCACACCCAGGAAAACTCTATGAAAAAACCTAAATTAAACGCACACCTCGTGAGTGAAGCTACAGAAGGTGCCAGATATAAAAAACCTTCTACTGAGGGTCTTGCCGATGCTCCAGAAGACCAAGACGACATACAGGGATTGTTAGTGGAGGACGATGGGGTTTTGCGCAATGAAAACGACACGGCAGACTTGAAGGATATTGTTGACGAATACGACACGGCTCACGAACTTCAAGTACCGCATCTTCCGGCTTCGGTTGTTGAAATACCAACTACAGAAACTCACCCAAGTACACCCACCCACGGCGAAACATTGCAAGTTGCTGCAGAAAAATCGCCTGAAGAATTAGGAAAAGTTTCACCAATCATAGAAAAGCCTGCGAAACCGGCCGGACCTGTATCTGTTCCGAAAAGCAAAGTTACAGGAAAATACCACTTGCTCCCGGTGACGAAAAACGAATCATTGCATGCCAGATCCTATTTGAAGCACCATGGGGCAGCAGATTTCTTAGACACATACCTTCCTGCTAAACTAAACACTTTGCATATTTATCATGTCATTAGGCTTTTGGGTTTCCAAATCAGAGAAAAGGAACTATTGGTGGCCATCTCAAAAGTCATTGATAACCCTGATTTTATTCTTCCACAAGATACACTCTCGTTTCCTCCTACTGCCAGTGTTGGGAGGGAAAATAATAACAGCGACTCGGAAAGTGGCGAAGACGATGATGAAGAAGGTGGTGATGAGACTGTGCAAAATGACGGCAATAAAAAGGCAAGAACACAAGACTCAGACGATGAGCAAACACAACAAAGCCCCCAAGGTTTTGAGCCATTGGATAAAAAATATGCCGTTAAGTTGATCAAAGACTTGCAAAAAGCAATAAACAAAGTGTTGTGTAGCAGAATCAGACTAACAAACTTTTACACGATTGATCACGTTGTGGAGAAATTGAAAACAGCTCGAAAAGTTTTGGTTCTTACCGGTGCTGGTATTTCCACTTCATTGGGTATTCCGGATTTCAGATCATCAGAGGGGTTCTATTCGAAAATCAAGCACCTCGGGCTAGATGACCCACAAGATGTGTTTAATTACGATATTTTTATGGATGACCCTGCGGTCTTTTACAACATTGCCCACATGATTTTGCCCCCTGATGGTTTATATTCTCCATTGCACTCTTTCATCAAGCTATTACAAGACAAGGGCAAACTCTTGAGAAACTACACTCAGAATATTGACAACTTGGAGTCTTTTGCAGGTATCGAAAGTGAAAAGATGATTCAATGCCATGGATCCTTTGCTACGGCAACGTGCAAAACATGTAACTGGCAAATCCCAGGAGAAAAAATTTTCAAATATATTAGAAATTGTGAGTTGCCCTTGTGTCCGTACTGCTTTGTTAAAAGGCAAAAAATATATCCAACCACCCCTGTTACTGATGAGAATATTTATCAAACTAAATACGGCGATGGAAACGGAGGCGAAGATGAGGAAGAAGAAGATGAGGGAAATGAAAATGATGATGATGATGATGATGATGATGATGGTGATGATGATGATGATGATGATGATGATGATGATGATGATGACGGCAATGACTTACTGGATGAGTTTTCTGTTGATAATGAACCAGGAAATGACCGCACAACACAAACCAATGAATCACTCTCAGCTGATGACAACAATTCAAATTTAAAATCTGATGAGCATAACAGTTTTTCTGCCAAAAACAATCAAGGAAGTGAAGCGCAACACAACGAATCTCAGGCCAAACCAACTTTTGCGCACGATCTCTATTTCAAATCATACGGTGTGATGAAACCCGATATTACTTTTTTTGGTGAAGCTTTGCCTGCTAAATTCCATAAATTCATCAAAAGGGACGCTTTAGAGTGTGATTTGTTGATCTGCATTGGTACCAGTTTGAAAGTGGCCCCGGTTTCGGAAATTGTTAACATGGTTCCCCCACACGTGCCGCAAATTCTTATCAACAGAGATGACGTCAAACATTGCGAATTCGACGTGAGCTTTCTAGGCTTGTGTGACGACGTGGCAGGTTATTTGTCACAAAAAATGGATTGGGACATCCCTCACGACAAGTGGTATGAAAAGATGAAACATCAGCGGTATGATGTTGAAAATGTAGACAGAGGTATTTATCACGTTCAGAAGAAAACCCCATGATAAATCAGACTGATGTCAGATCTTTGCCCAACTGCAAACGTGTTTTTTTTAATAGCTTAGTATATAATTGTTTTAATAGTATCGTGTGAATATAATGTTTTTTTTTAACTTTGCTTGCTTATCGATGAGCTAAACCTAAAAAGTCCCGGGTCCGGTCAATGGTTTTCGCTTGAAAAAAAAAAAACCCCCGTAAAGCAAAACCGCAATCCTGATAAATATTTCACCTTATCGACTTACACTCTTGAAGTACACTATCAAGCTCCAAGAATCCACCGTTGCAAGACAACAGCGCAAGAAAAACACAACAAGTCAAAGAAACCAAATATGGACTACAACGATCGAGTTGGCTCGAAAAAGGGTGGTGGAGGCATTGCATCAGCAAGCATACAAAACATCCATAGAAGAAAGCAAGTGGAGGATGTGCTTATTGGAGAAAGAATCCCGTTCACAGGTGAAGTGGCGGAAGCAGATCAGGCGCAAACTGGCAAAGAAGATATCAGCAAAGACGAGCAAGAGTTGCAAAGAAGAAATCCATACATTTACAAAAATCATAGCGGGAAACTAGTGTGCAAATTATGCAACACCATGCACGTTTCATGGACTTCCGTGGAAAGGCACTTGAAAGGTAAGAAACATGGTGTTAATTTGCAGAAAAGAAACAACATATTAGGCTCAAGCAGCAATAAAAGAATAGAAACGCCAGAGGAAAAGCTTCAAAGAGAGCAGCAAACTGAACGAGAAGCAAAAATCGAAGAAATACAAAAGGCTATAGGAGCTGCTGGCAAGATGGCGGTCGAGGATTTCCAGGTATGCAACGTGGAAAACTCTTTGGGAGAGCAGGGAATTTTGCTGAAAATTCAGTATGGCGACCAGAGTGTATGGCAGGACGGGACACCGCCTTTTGTTCGAGTCATTAGTGGTTTAGAAGTGGCTAGTGCGTTTGATGAGCAAGAAAAAACAAATGACACAAAGCAGCAACAGCAATCAGGCCAGAAAGTTAATAAAGACAAGAGCTATTTATGTGTCTCATTCCCACCCTATGAAAATGTTGCTGTAGAAATACCCTCTGGCAAGCAAATAACGTTCGGTGGTTCTGCTGATGGGGTGATAGAGCAACACCATAACAAATCTCTTACTGTGGACAAGCTCAACAAAAGAGCGTGTTTTTGGGATAAAGATAACAAACAGTTTTTTGTGCAGATTTTCTTTCGTTGAAATTGGAAAGCCGTTTCATTTTATTAGGTTTTTAATATACTAAAGTGTTTCCAGCATTTCGTTTATGTACCGGCGGATTTCTTCAGATAAATGTGAGTATTCCATTTCTACTTCTTGCACTCTTGCAGCAGAATTAGCTTTCAACGACTGTATTTGATAATTCAACTCTTGGATTCTGCCGTTTATTAGCTCCTCAAAAACGTACTTTCTTTGTTTTTGGGTTCTGGGTATAATGTCAGTCTCGTACTGTTTCATCAACAACGTCAATCTTTCTTCGTGTTCTGTGTATTTTTCGTTTTGTTCTTCCCTCACTTGAGCCCAGCTTTCAGTTTGCTGTTCTATTTGCTGTTGCAAAATCGAGCATTTTGCCAAGACATTTGAATTCAGCAAAGTTTCAAGTTTTTTGCAAGTACTTGCGTTTTGCTGCTGCTGTGCTACTAGTTGTTCTTCCTTTCTGTGTGCTTCCTGAATGTCTGTCACAATATACTTCATGATTTGATTTAGTTCATTGAAAATTTTGTTGAAATCATCCATTTTTGAGTACAATTCCTGCTGTTGATTTTCCAAAATGGTTAATGTTTCTTTTTTGGTATGCAACTTTTGTTGCAAATTGCTGATCATAAAATCAATTTCTTCTGTTTTCATGTTGCAATATTTAGAGAGTTTATCTCTATCAGACTCAAGCTCGATTTCTTCAAACCCCAAATTCTCCAGAGTCGTGAGCACTTGTTGCTTGGTTTTTTTGTACTCTTCATAGCCGTCCATCAGTTCTCTTTGAACAGAAAGTAAATTTTTCAAAGCCTCTTGCAAGTCTTGATTTTCTTTTTCATGCGTTTTAAGTTGATCGTTTATTGTAAAAATATCCTCGCTCTTGTGTGTCCCATACTGCTCTGCAATAGCATTACTTTCTTCAAATCTCTCTCGCAACCTAGTCATCAATTCCTCTGTGGTTTGAACATACTGTATGCAATCGTGTATTTTCTCTTCTCTAAATCTGGCAAAATTCACCACAGCGCTCAACAACCTTCTCGTTTTGTTATACTCCGGTTTGTACAGATCCATAATATTGAAATCATTGACTCCCAAGTCCTGGAAAAAATTAAAACAAATCTTGTTCAGTATAAGGATATTCAGTGTTTCGCTCTCATCTGTAAGGGATCCAAGTGCAGCCCCATTTATAGTAGAATCATTGACATTGGTATCGTTGTTGTTGTTGTTGTTGTTGTTATTGTTGCTGTTGAGAGTGTTCAAATTGTTT
>ERZ794936.393-NODE-393-length-22053-cov-34.169606_pt1 | contig 22053 bp, 12 predicted proteins | sample MGYA00511083_ERZ794936 | MGnify/ENA primary metagenome ERZ794936 (study PRJEB30137, sample SAMN04331409) | food metagenome | isolation source: Y2 must sample point D1 replicate A | place: Australia: South Australia | collected 2014 ... | reverse complement strand
GCGATGAGTACATCGAGCTTCTTCTAAGAAATCTGATATAACACTGTCTTAACACTATTATGCCAGTATCCCTTGTCTTTGTTGGAAATCTTGTTGGAAATTATTTAAAATATGTTTGCATTCAAGAAAGCTTCCCCGGTTAGCTCAGTGAAGGTCTTACTTTTTCTTTTTAGTTTTTTTTTTTCTTTTAGTTTTTTTTTTTTTTTTTTTGCGATGCATAGGGTGGTTTTTCTTCTCCAAACGCACCTCATTAACTATGCATTTTTGGCAGTGTAATCAAAAGTCTCAGGATACATCCGTTCGTCTTTCCTCTAAGCAAGTTGTTCAAATCGTTTGCAAATACTGAGCTAAAAAAAAACAATTCTCCAACAACGCTCACATCCAACTTGCTTACAAATTTTTTTTGCACAATGTTTAGAAAATTCACAAGAGAAGACATTCACTCCCGTTCCAACATCAAATCTTCTGTACAAAGAACGTTGAAAACAAAATTGGTTAATCAGTATCCTAAACTAGAGGCCGTAATTGATGAAATAATTCCAAAAAAATCCTCCATGGAGTTGATCAAGTGTGAAGACAAAATTCAATTGTACAGGCTAGACGGAGAAGTGCTTTGTTTCCAGAAGTATGATGAAATCATCCCTTCTCTAAGATTTGTACATAAATTTCAAGAAGCCTTTCCTAGTGTCCAGGTTGACAGAGGTGCAATCAAGTTTGTTTTGGGTGGGTCCAACATCATGTGTCCAGGTATGACATCCAAAGGTGGGGCTTTGCCTGATGAAAATATCGAAAAAGACACCATCATCATTGTCAAAGCAGAAGGCAAAGATACAGCTTTGGCAATTGGTAAGTTATTGATGTCTACGGACGAAATTAAAGCCATAAATAAAGGCCATGGTGTGGAAATGATTCATCACTTGGGGGATGAGCTATGGAATTTCTCAGAATAAGTATACTATTAGCTCAAAGTGTGAAATGGAGAATAAATGGAATGAAAAGAAAGTCTAATTTTTTTTTTTTATAAAATTCAAGAAAAAAATGCATATTTTATCAACTTATAAAAAACCAGCATCAAGCTTGGACAAAACTCACAAAGATTTTGTCATTTGTCTGTATATTGTAATCGCTCAAAGGTGTGAAGTCATACTTGAATGTTTCATACACTTCATTTACAATTCTGTACTTCACTGTCATGTTTTTATAGTAATCATAATATTTCGCAGGTTTCCCCAGCCTTTCGAATATCTGAAACTTGAGATAGCGCACAGTGCAAGTTTTCAAAGTTCTTATTTTAAAATTGTAAGGTAGAACATCTAAGCAAAGAAAAGAACTTGAATTTTGAACGTCAGATATCGCATTTGGATACGTCACTGAAATGTTGTTTAGCTCCAACAATCGAATCAATAAGAGGTCAGCATGGGGTATTTCGCCTCGTTTCCACTTGTTTATCAAATAGCGCTGACAGTCTTTTTGCTCTTCCAGGACAATGCTATTGTAATCCAAACAAGTAATGTTATGAGGCAGTCTTGCAATCACGTTTTCATATATATCATCGCTGCTTTCACAGAGATTCTTGGTTTGTATAACATTTTTGTTGAAATTCAAAGAGCTCAATTGTGGGAAGATATTTATTACCAACTCATGCAAACCATCCCAGTGGCTTATTTTATTGCTTCCTATATTCAAAGAAAGCATATTTAGGTACGCTCTTTTTTGAGATTCTTCATTCATATTTTGTGAAATCTGGTTATTGCTGATATTAAGATGTCTCACAGTTTCTGAAATATGAGGCACAAGTTGAAGATCATTAAAGGATAAGTTCAGCTCAACGCTGTGAAGGCTAGACAAATCAAGTTTCTTTATTGCAATTGGCGTCTGCTCCAGCGCTCCTAAATTATTTTTGGAAAGGTCCAAAACTTCAAACTCTTGGTTATCGGGGAGGAGCTGCAAAACATCAGGGGTTTGATGGTTTGAAAGATTTAAAAACCTTAGAGATGGAGAAAACAAGGGATAATCAAGTTTATAACTGGAAAAGCGCAGTCCATTCATGATCAGTGTTTGCATATTAGGAAACCATGCGATGATTTTATGCACAGTCTCAGCTTTTGATATGAGATTGTAAGAAATGTTCAATGCAGTAACTCTGTCAAAATATTTCTGGTACTTTTCAATCTTAAAATTTTCATGCTCTTCATCCAGATATGTCCATATTTTGCAATAACTCAAGTCCAAGGATTCAGACTTCAAAAGCATCTTTTTTCTTTTTTCCTCATCGAATCCTACTAGTTCCGCACTTTTCTGGCTGTCCAATGACAATTGATTCAAACTCGACAGGAAGGGTGCTTGATTATGGTAATCGCTCTCAAATAAATCTGTTATGTATCTTGAAAATGACTTTCTCACATTGGATATGTATTTGTTACGAAAAGAACTGTTAAGCCTGTAAAAAGAGCTGTTGAGACAGTTTTTCCTTCGCGGCTCAAAGTATTGTGTCCCCTTCAAAATTCCATTTTTCGTTTTTCCACAATGATCGTTGTCCCATTCAATTCCTATAATAATGACATTTTCTTGCTCGCCCTGGGTTTGTTCAGATTTTTCACCACGTTGTTGCTCCTGTTCAAACAGCACTCCTATGTAACGTACGGTACAAAAGCTGCTCTCGATTTCCAAGCGATCACCAATATTGAGACCGAAACAGTAGCCAGGTCCATTTTTAGCCATAGCAGCTAGGTTGTTTTTCATGTTTTTCATGTTTTCATGTTTTTACAATCACTGCTTTCAAATGCTCCTTACATTAATTTTATGATGTTGCGCAGGAAAGTGTGCAGAAGTCAACAAAAAGAGAGAGGGAAAAGATTTTTGCCGCGTATGCAGTTTACTGAAAATGAACTTCAAAAGAAAACACTCGTCCTTCATTCAAAGTTTAAATCAAGTCACAAAAGTGGGTACCCAACCATAAAAAAAAGGCAAGAGTTTGACACCACCAAAATGTGGTCTATTGAAAATAATTGTTATTCAGCTAATATACATTTAAAGTTTACATGCTCCTGAGAAAGAAAAAAAAAAAAAACACACACACACAAATCATTCACTGGCGAGCATTTCAATTTTCTCACTCCCGGTATACAAATAAGTTTGCATTTATTTCTGTTCTTCTATTGCGCTATCTAAAGATGCAAATAGACTATCAAGATCAAATTCCGCAGAGAACTCGGACACAATGCTGGTTTGTTCCACGGGTTGTTGCTGCTGCTGTTGCTGCTGCTGTTGCTGCTGCTGCTGTTCTTCGATGGCCTGTAGCGAGCTTTGTTTAGAAGATTTTGGCAACACCCAACCCATGATTTTGCCATCTCTCCAATCAGTCAAAACACTTAGACCAGCCCCAGTGATATCTGGGATACCACCTTTCCCAATTCTACCCCTCTTTCTAGCAACGTGAATCAAAAAGTGTTTAGTGAATGTGTTTGGATCATTTGCTGGGATCGGTGGAAGTTCGTATAATTTCTTGAAAGACTCTGTCATTTCGTCAGATCTGGAAACCCTCTTGACCAATTTCAAAACAGCAGGATATGGATCAACAATGTATTTTGGAGGCAAGGCACTCAAAAGCGCTAGTTCTGCTTCCTTGTCAACTTTGTTTTTGGTGTTCAATTCGCTAGGAAAAACAATACCTGGAGAATCCATGATTTTCAATTTACCGTCAATCTTCACTTCTCTCAAAGATGTGGTCACACCAGCTTGGTTACCAACTGGACAAACAGTCGTGCTATTCCCACGTCTAGATGATGTCAATGCATTAATAATGGAAGATTTACCGACATTTGGGTACCCAATGACACCCACAACAATAGATCTTTTGAAGTTACGATTATTGGCATATTTTTTCAAAGACTCCAACAATCCATTAGAAGTGTTTGAGGTGGTCAATTTTTTGTTAAAAGACGTGCTGTTTACGGCATTGGTGCTGGCTTTGAAAGGAATCGTTGGAAAGCTTGACTTTAAAAATGTCAACCATTGTTCTAAAACAAACGGTGGAACCAAATCAACTTTGTTCAAAACCAAAACTAGTTTTTTCTCTCCGTTAGTTTGCAAAACAGCTTCTTCAACTTTTCTCGATCTCGTCCCCTCTGGATCTCTGGCATCCAGCACATACAAGACCACATCCGCGTTGTCAACAACGGTCTTAAAAATTTTATCATAAGCTTTTCTAGATTTTTCTAGTTCGCCTCCTTCGTACTGAGATTGGTCATCGTGTTCGAAATCAAGTTCAATATCCTCAACTTCAAGGTCTTGCAGATCTTTAGCCAACTTCTGCTTTTTGGAAGTCGAATCATCTTTTTCATAATCTTCAGCTGCTTGTTGCGCAGAAGCCATCAAAGCACCCAACCCACCTTCATCTTCTTCAGTTCCACTCATCATATCCTCATCTTCAACATATTCTTCATTGTTCATGGCAGCTTGTTGTTTTCTCAGTTCGATCTTTTCCAGTCTTTTTCTTTCTTTTTCTTCTAAATCCTGTTGTTTTTTCTGCTCAATAGCTTCAAGAATTTTGTTCTTGTATGGAAAAGAGCTTGGAATACCAGGATCCTTCTTGTTTCTCGATTTCCAGGTCACATCCTTCTTGGCATGCTTCTTTTCTTTTCTATGTTGAGCAGCAGCCTTTTTTTTAATACCTTCCTTTAAACGAGTAGAGGTTCTTTTAGATTGCTTCTTTCTTAATCTCATCGTGATTTTTGGGGGTTTTCTGATGTGGTTTTCAGTTAGTTTCAAACAAGCTAATTGAAAACAAGTTATATGGTCGAGTTACAAGTTTGATACCAAATTATCTATTCGATGCGAAAAGAATTCTGTTTTATTTCTACTTACATTGAATCTCATTAGTTATTTGAAAGCAAAAAAAAAAAAAAAAAAAAAAGGAAAAATTAGAAAAAGAAATGTTTAACGTGCTGATTCCCTGCTCGGCATTTATTTATCTCGGAACTTGAAAAATTGCTTTCGGATGCTCAAAAAAAAACAAAGGCCGAGTTCACAGTCTACAGCTGATGAAATGTGTTTGTGTTTCCGTCATCTGGAGCACGACCACACAAAGATGGTGATAGTTGTAACCTTGAAGACTCAGTCGGACACCATTTTCATTTAACCCCAACTCTTTGAAAAAGAACTTCTTGCCAAAAACAACAAAACCTTTTTTCCATCCGATTCCAGGGCCTAGAAAAAACTCACTATCACACAACAATGGCACAACCATCCATAGAAGAACAGCAGGAATTGCAAGCGCTACAGGCTCAATACGAACAGTTTAAGCAGGAATACCAGGCAGTTCAAATGAAGATCATGGAGCTAAACCATCAGAGAGAAGAGTATGACGTTGTTTTGAAGACGCTAGAACAAGTAAAAGATCCAAAAAGAAAATGCTACAGAGCTGTTGGTGGCTCTTTGCTCGAAACAGATGTGGAGGGGTGTATGCCGATTTTGAAAAAAAAAAGCAGTGCTTTGACCACTGTTATTGCCAAGTATCAACAAGAATTGAAGCAAGCAATAAAATCTCTCGATGAGTGGAAGGCTCAAAATGCCAAGTTTCAAAACAAATAGAAAAGTGGAGCCAGAGCTTATTTTACGTCCTGTATAAAAAGGGTAGATGTAGATCACAAAAGTTACTATACAAATATCTCAAACCAAACTTTAATTTAGATTTCTCTTGGAACAATAGAAGTTGTCAAAGCAAGACAATCCTTCAAAAAAAAAAAAACAAGCATGTTTAGTTGTTTTTTTTGGAAGCAGCTGTCGGTTTGTTCACCACTTTCTTAGACGTGGCAATAAAAGCGACAACAAAGACCAACCAAAGACCGATCACTGCAAAGATCGAGCACAAGTAAACTCTTGCGTTTGTGATTTCCCAACTTCTTGGATATTCAGTATGTGCCAAATTTCTAATAGCATGAGTGGATTTACTCTCAACATATGTCAACCCTGGTCTTTTATAATCGACCTGGAACGTAAACACACCGTGATGATCTGGCAATTTAAAAACTCCTGTGGTGAATTTTTTAGACTCACCAACGTTTTCTTCCGCATTCATGGTTAGTCTGTAGTATGGATCAATCATTTTCAACTCAAATTGAACATCTGTCCCTTCGTATGGAATCCACTTGTTATCTTTAAATTCGGAAAGCAAAATTTCATAAACAACCTCATCAGTCGTTTTGTAAGGCAGTTCTTCGTAAGAGGTCTTGTCAGCATGATAATGTTTTGCGCCATTAACTTTGATGACAGATTTTTCCCTGAAAGTCCATTTGGTCAATTCTTCAATGAACGCCTTGTTGTTACTTTCATATAACCCATTGGCAAAAAATTTATCGCTGCCCACCCACGTCATTCTTGCGTTCTTCAAATTTTGGAAAGCGGCAATCAAATACCCTTGGGACCCAATCGTCCATTCTTCATCGTTCACGTTCTTGTTAAGTGAAGTGCTTGGAGCTTTCAAAATTGGAACCAATAAGTCGCTTGAGCCAAGCAATGCTGAAGATCCTTTAGAGTACACCAATTCAGCATCACTAGAGCTGTTGAATACATAGTCATTCAACGAATCCGAACCGGCAATGGCAAATGTGTTTTTCTTTTCATCAGAAGCGTTAAAGTAGTCTCTCAAAATGTACCCCTTTGGAGCAGGATATATGCTCAATTGGTTTAAAAACAATCTGACGGGATCAGTGACGCCTACTGGAGACGTTATAGCCAAAACGTCCCCACCATTTTCATAGAACTTGAGTAATTTAGACGATGTAAGACTGCTGGATCCTCTCTTAGTTTTGATAGGAAAAATAATCATGTTGTCATACAAGTTTGAGTGTTCGTCTTCAGATAGAAAGTAGAATTGCGGGTCAAAATCTTCATGATCCACTTGCTCAAATACCAATTCATGGTCTCTGTTTTCTAAAGATTGCAGAAACTCTGAGTGGTCTTGTAATGAAGTCAATCTGGAATCAAAAACAACCAATGTTTTCAAGGGATGAACTGACAATGCTTTGCAAACATCATTCATCAAGCAGACGCATAGCAATGTTATCAAATTGTAAAGTAACATGTTGAAGGTATCTATTCCTGGTTTATGTCTTTCCAAGCTAGTTTCTGATCTGATTTTAGCTCCTTGGTGCTTGCTTGCGATACCGAAAACTCCTTTTTTGGCTCTGAAAAACAACTATGTATCAAAAAATCAAGAAGTTTTATCTAAAGAGAAACGCCCAAACTCACATTCTCCACCATAAACAGGGTTAGGAGCTGTGTAAGAAACTACATGCTGTTTGTACGTGAAAAGTTTCAGCCAGAAAACAAAACAAACCGCTTCTTCCCTAGGCAAAAACTCATTTTGCAAAGTAATTTCAAGAGCCGGGTACTGACATTAGAAATTGGAATGGGGGGGATCTTTTTTTTTTTTTTCTGTCTGTAAAACCAGCAACACAAAGAAGGCTATATACAGTGAACTTTGCTTGAAAGCCAGATCATTATCACTCACTTTAAGTTATAGTTTGTTTTTTCAGTGACCGAAAAGAAAAAGATCACACGACACTGCCACTTGCACTATGACGTCCCAAAATGAAGGCACAGATACCCCTACTGAATTCACACCAGGTTTGCTGTCTGATATGCTGAAAAAAATTCAGCAAGGTGAAACAACTGCAACGCAGCTCGAAAACATGCTAGATAAAATCGAAGCCCAAATGGCTTCTATCATAGAGGAAATGGGAGAGCCCGGTGCAACTATCAGTGGCTCGTCGCTGGACGTGGAAACATGTGAAGACGAGCTGGAAACCGAGAAAACACCAGAATGATCTCGACGATGATACAGAGAGAGCTCAAAAAAAACTGGATGCTTATACCTTGACACAAAACGGCTGATATTTGGCGACATTTAATGGCAAATGCTTTTCGTTTTCAAACTTAGAGGTTTATATAGGCGAAAAAATATTATGAAAGTTGTAATTTCATTTTGAACAGACGTTTGTGTCATTCAAAGTTCTTGTGGGGTGTCTTCTGTCTTAAGCTTTCCTGTATCGGCCCCTTTTAAGGTGCTATCGAGCTTCCCCTTCTCCGCTACAGAGTTCTGCACAGCAAGATCTTGTAAATTTTTGGGGACACTGGATGGAAGGCCACTGTTTGGTTTTATCTGCGCACTTTCGTGTTCAGGCACAGGTTCCAACTCGTCCTCATTCTCAACTCGTGGTGCAAAAAAAGGCTCAGAGCTATCGAGTTCAAAGGGGTTCGTGCTTCTATGCGGGTTGATCATGTAATCCTTTGGATTGATGTCCAAAATGATGGTTGCTTGTTTACCGTCCCCAATCCACCATTTATTTTTATCCGTACTTGGAGGTGCTAGTTTGGTGTTTCCAGTGTAACTTTTTATATTCAGTCCTTTGCCGCATGGTACCAGGTTGTCACCCATCCCTGCATTGCTGCTGCGAGTGGATCCGCTGTTATTATTTTTTGCAAAAGTTGCGTTGTTGGCGTCGATACTTTCGTATTCATAACCCAACCTATTTGCTTTGTTCACACTGGCCATCGAAAGATCCTTGTCGATGAATGCTGCCTTTTTATTTGCTGCAGATGAAACCACATCTTCTGCTGCTTGCAAAACGTCAAACTTCTCTTGGATATCCAAATCGATCAATTCCTTCTGCAATGTTTGATAGATCTCATTGGCTAGTTTCATTTTCAATGGCTCGTTGGCTAGCGTAACGTCAGCATTGAACACCGCATACACAGGCCGATGATCGGAAAACACTATGTTCTCGCAACAACCATACTCCAATTGCGTCAAAATATCACCTCTGTTTAGCACCCTATCAGTCCAAGCAGGTATTCTATTTTTTTCACTAGTGTCATAGCTTTTCGTTCCGGGATCAAATTTGTAAGTTGGAGGAAAATTAATCTCCATCTCATTGTAATAGGGGAAAGATTCTCCTGAAATCATCTGCTGGTTCAACTGGTCCATTTCAAACATCTGTTCAAACCTTTTCTCTTTGATCATTGCTCTTGCTTCCTCATTGCTCAACAACAACCTGTAATTGAAGTCTCCCATCCATATGACACCATCGTGGTCCTTGATGGTAACACCCTTTGCAAAACAAATATTTTTGTTTACAGTTTTGTAGTCATTGTGTCTCTGTTCCACGTTTTGCAAACCAGCAGCTAAGTGAGACGCTATAAAGCAAAATTTTGTGGTGGAAAATACAAATCTAACGGCCACTGCCCCTTTGTTTGCAGATATACCTCCAAACCCTAACTTGGTAAAATCGCCCTCCAGCTTTTTCACATTGGAATATTCCGGTTCCGAAATAAAAACCATCATCAAAATACCCCCCAACTGCAATCCCCACAAATACACGTAACGCTTGCTTTTGCTGTGTTCGTTTAAAGTTTTTAACACATGGTTTTCCCAAAAGGGTTTCACTAGTGTGTCTGTGGATAGCATTTGGCCTGGCGTCAACTCAACAACTTCTTCTAGTCCAATCACGTATATATCGGGAGAGTTTGTTTTGAGGTGCTCCTTTGGAAATAGCCACGAACTGATATCTCCTTTGTACAAAGTACCTCCCACATTAAAAGTTCCTGAAAATATTTTGATTGTTCTGTCATACAGAAACTCTTTCTTTCTTTTCCGCAAATAGTTCACTATATACGAATGCAAAGGATCATAAAGGGTCACCTTCAAGCTGAAAAGTGACCGATAAACTTTTTGGTATCTATCCCTATGCTTAAAGTTTTCTTCGTAAAGCTTGTTCATGAAAAATATCTGCTCTTTCCATACCTTTTCATACATATGGCTGAAATCAGCGGGTATCTGAAACGCACCCAATTCTTCAACAGCCATCTCTATAACTTCTTGTGAAACTGATTTTTCCACCAAAAACGGTCTTTTCAAAGAGTTGAACGCGCTAATCCTTATAACCCCGGTCTGCTTACCACAGTAGATACCCCGTTCAATGTCGTAAACCAAGGCCCCAAAATCCAAAATGTCCTCCTTCATATGATACAAAAGTTTGTGCGTAAACCTAGTCAACACATCGGAACTATACTCAATATTTGTGAACCTTATTCCTTTGGATTCGGCACATTTTTGATAAGCACTCGCCAAGGCAGCTTGAGAGTGGCTTTTGGGCTTCACCAAGTTAACAATGCTGACAATACCGTATTTGGTTGCCAATCGGTCAAAATGTTTATCAAAAGAAGCCTGGGTGTATTCCGGTGATTTGCTAAGTTTGATTTTTTTTGAGTGTAAAATTTGCGATTCTTGCATTTCCCACGACAAAGGAACATTACCGTAGCATATAACGTATGAAAAAATGTGTGACTCTGTAGACAATATAACTTCTGACTCGCAAAAATTGGACACATTTCCCTCGTTGTCAATTCCTCCAACTGCAAGCAAATGGCGCTTGTTTTCTGTCGATATTTTTGTTATAATGGTAACACACGTTGGGTTTGCAAGCTGAAGCTCACTAATCTTACTTTTGCAAAAACCTCTGATGACAAATGTAATAAATTTGCCTTTATCCAAGTATTCCTTTTCTTGACTTGATATCCTTGATCTGAACTGGATCATTTCATGAATCATGTTTATATTCCACACGTACTTTTCGTCAAATTTCTCAATGATGTAATCCATGCTGCTAATGATACCTCTTTCTTGAAGATTGTTCGTTAAATCAAACTCCCTTGAAAAGTAAAAAGTTCCATCGCAAAATAGCTTTTTAAGTTCTGCACATGGATGGCTCGCGTAATTATTGTAGTTAGAGCCTTCTTCCCCCAAGTTGCTTCCGTTGGGATGTCCAGCATAGTTTACGTTTGTGTAAAGACGATCAAAAGAGTTGGAGGTGCGTGCATGGTTCAGACCTGCAGGATCGAACAGTTGATCATCGTATCTGTTGCTCGTTAAGCACACAAAAGACACACTGACAATCTGGTTAATTGCCTCAATTGGTTGGATCAAATGTCTTTCGTTATCCCAAGTCCATCGAGGATGTGCTGCTTGCTGAGAAGCTTCGATAAGACCCAAGAATATCTGCTCTCCAACATTCACCAATCCTAAAAACCCTTCAAACAGCAAGGTCTCAACCAGCTTAAACCCTCGTGATTTCAGCTCTTTGAAGTGGAAGGACTCGACTACAACTGATTTTTTGGAGGCCAAGTGGCTGCCATTTTCATCTTCGCTTTTGCTTTTCTCTCCAGCTTGACTGGTTTCATCACTCGACCCTTCATTGTTCAAGCCTCTCGTATTAGACTTGTTTTGCCCGCTTTTCGTTGAAGATGCGTTAGTAGTTTTGAAGACTAGTGCGTAGTCATTGGCCACCAAAGCAATCTGTCTAACTTTGGTGTTCAAATAGAGCTTCATTTAAAAAAAAAATAAAAATAAAAATAAATGTTTAGCTGGCTCTCCGGTATGTAAATCCGAGCACTGAATTGGTTGTTTGAGGTTGCTTTTTTACCAGGCGTTGTGAAAGAAACAGTAGTTCCTCAAACACCATGCGTATACAACACATTAGCAATCCCAAGATGTCAAATGTTTATATTTTTAGAAACCTGCATGAAACCTTATTTCAGTGTGTTTTATTTTTCTCGTTTTTCAAACAGGTAAAAACCGCACAAGTGTCTATGTGTTTGTGTCCATTACATGTTATCACATGACTTTGGTTTTCACTTTTTTTTTTTTTTTTTTTTTCTTCACCCTGATTGTTCGTTTTGTGTGCGGTGAATGAATTAGTACTCGAAAGCAGGCCGTTACGAAATAGAATTTGTGATCCGAATCCAACCACTAAGCTATTGTAGCTGTAACATGCGCGTGTCTAGCGCTCCTATTTTAAACGTGGCAAAGTGATTGTAACAAAGAAAAAATGAGATTATATTTTGAATGGAAAATAGTCTTGTTTAGGACAACCCAGTTTAAACAGGACGATTGAGTTGAAAGAAGCTTGCCCCAATCCGATGCAGGTTAAAACCGAATTAGTTAGAGTGCACGACGAGAAATTTGAGCAATTGTGCTACGCGTGTCGAATTGGAGATTTGGAGAATGTTGACAGATTGATAGCAGCAGGAGTTGCTTTGAACGGTGTTGATGCCTTTGACAATAGTCCTCTTTTTTTAGCCAGTCTTTGCGGCCACGAAGAAATTGTCAAGCTCCTTTTGAAGCGAGGATCAGTGTGTGACAGGGACAGACATGAAGGTGCACGTTGCATCTATGGTGCGTTAACCGACTCGATCAGAAATATTCTTTTGGATTATGATATTTCCAAAGCGGTGGATTTGAGCCAGCCATTTGCAATGCACATATCCTCACTCATAAGGAAAGAGACGGCGATCTACCAAGATATCAAAATGAAATTTGATCTTTCACATGAGACATTATACTTGCACAAATTTATTTTGGCATCAAGAAGTCGGTATTTCAACAAAAAGTTTTCAAGTTCATGGGAAGAAAGGGAAGAATTTGATGTATATGGAACAACGTTTATTGAAGAACTCAAACTTTTGATCAATTTCATGTATTTAGTTCCGATTTTGCATTTGATCACTGCATCTCAAATAAAAAACATGATCGTTTTGAGCAAGAAGTTTCAATTTGTGGAGTTACAAAAGTTTCTGCAAAAGTTGCAATTTACCAACGAACCTAAAGCCAAGAGTACTTTGATGGCTGAGTACCAATACAAATTTACTGAAAATTCGAGAGAAGATTTGTCCCAGTTTGTGTTATCAAACATTTTAGCAAACCGAGTGTCAGTAAGGTGTGTGGATGAAATGCCTTTAGATGACTTATATGTCCTCTCGACTTCGGGTCCCTTTTGTGATTGTTTTGTGCGATACAGAGATGAGGAAAAAACCATATATCATTTATATCCAGCACACAGGGCTGTTTTGATCAGATCAGACTATTTGAGAGCAATGTTTTCTTCAAATTTTTTAGAGTCTAGCAAAAATAGTTCAACTGATGAATTCAATGGCAAAGTGTTTCCAATCATTGAGTTCCCAGGTACTAAAGCCGAAGTTGTGGAGACAATATTGAAATACCTTTATTACGATGATATTGAAATTTCTGTTGATGATGCCATAGACATATTGCTAGCTGCTGATGCTTTATTGCTTGACAGGCTGAAAACAATTGCTGCAATAACAATTACAACCAATGAAACCAACTTCTTGAAAAAATACAGCATATTTCAAATTTTGGATGTAGCTTGGGAGACCCAAGTTGAACGGCTGGAGCATTTTGTTGCTAAAATGATTGCGTACAACCTCAACCCTTACGCAAACGACGAATCTCTATACCGTGCAATCAAACAAAGTGCTACAAGGATCCAAGAGAGACAAGCCACTGACACGATTGAATTAGTGGATGACATCAACTATTACTTGCTTGAGAAATACCACCTCCTTTACACTGATGAAAACGGAGACTACGATTATGATACTTTATCTGAAGAGGGCGGAGAAGACAGCATGTATTCGAAAGAAAAAGATATTATAAACAGAATCTTGTTAAAGCTAGGTTTAAGTGCATTTGTGCCAGAAACTCAAATTGTTGCTGACAAATAAAAAGTTGGTGACCTTTTTGTACGTAAATTTTTCATATTTTCAGAGCTATACAATAAACATCTATACCGACTATGGGAAAAAGCCTGTGTTGTTGATTTGTCAATGAACATAAGTAAAACTCATCATTTCTTGTGGTTATCTGGGACCCAAGAGGAGGCGTCAATTTTAGCATCTCTAGCTTGTGCCTTCAAAGCTTTTTTGTTTGGTTTTTTGTCGTAGCTGTAAACGGACTTGTAAGAATAGTAAGAAATAACCCCCAACGTTAACAAAATGGTCAAAAATTCTGGGTTAAAAAAGGACAATGGAGCTGGTAAGATTCTGATAGCTTTTGGTGCGGCACCAACTCTCTTAGGGTCTTCTGCTTCCCCAAAGTGAATCATTGGAGTGACAAAGAAAACACCTTCTGGCAAGACTAACTCAAGTTTTTGCAAAAATGAAACTGTTTCATTAACTCCAACATAAATTGGCCCAATTTCAGTTTCAGTGATGTTGGCAACAATTTCGTATTTTTCAGGCTCAATAATTTGTCCACTAACGGCATAAATCAAAGTATCTTCGTTTTCGTAATTAGTGAAGGTGTAATTCAACAACCCAGTTTCGGAAGCGGAAAACTCATAGTAATTGTCTAAACCGTTACCTGGGGTATCAACGAAGACCCAATCAATGGTGAAGTTGACCCTTTGTTGAGCTTCTTGTTCAACTTTAATAATGTTTTCTGGAATTGCTTCTTCGTTCAACACTTTGTTTTGCAAAAAAGCTTCATCGACAATAGGAGTTTCTTCAGCCTCTGCTTCAGTAACAATATCCACTGGTGTTTGTTCTTCTTGGTCAACAACAACAATGTCTTCTTCTTCTTCTTCTTCATCATCATCAGCATCGTCAGCATCATTGTCTTCTACAGCAGTTTCTTCCACAGCAGATACTTCTGCAATTGGTTCTTCCACAATTGGTTGTTGCATAACTGGTTCCTCTGCAGTTTGCTCTTGCAAGTTCATTGCGGTTTTTGTTTCAGCTTCAGCCAAAGTAGTCGAATCATCAAGACTCAAGCTCTCAACCGTTTGAGATTCGATTGTTGGTTCGGAAGAATAGGATTCTTGAGCTGAAACAGCAGCTGACAGTGAGATAAAAGCCAAAGCGGCGATGGAGATCTTCATAATGATTTAGACAATGTATTCGAGGTTGGATGCTTTGCTGACTTTTGAAAGCTTTGTTTTTTTTTATTTGCATTTTATTTTTAGGAAGCATAGATTAAAAGTGAATAAAGTTACACCAGGTCTCGATATAAACTTTTGAAAAGAAAAAAAAACGATAGATTCCTCTCGACAGTGTATTTATTTTATTTTTTTCTTCACCAAAAAGGGGCAACACAAATTTGAAAACACGCGGAAAATTATTTTTCTTTAAACAAACGAAACAATGGATTAGAGAAAACGTGATTTTTTTTTTTTAAATGACGCGTTTGAATTTAGATGTCGACTTGAATGAACAATGGGGTTTCAAAAGCAAATTTTCTTGATTGGGCAAGTTCATGAACGTGAACACCAAGGATAAATAAAAAACGACAAACCTTGGGAAGATCTCTGTTTAGCCACAATGCTAAATGCAAACCAAGATGAAAGTTACAGTTTCAAGCAGAATTATTAAAAACAACATTGTTGAAAGAGATAAAAAAAAAAAGATAAATCAAAGATACATTGCGTAAAGTCTAAAAATTGTGGTTTTGCTTGAAAGTTAATCGCTTCGAAAAAAAAAACAAAAAAGGCGTTTCATAGAAATTCATCTTGCATCCCCTTAGATTGAATCATTTTTTGCATGCCTCTCCAAAGAAATTAGCTCTAATTGGCTTCAACCTTCAAAATTTGTTTCACTGTGTCAACAACTGTTTCTTCCAAATCCTTGAATTTGAAACCCAAAAGTGTTTTGGTGGCACTGCTATCGCATTGAGCCATTCTTTCAATGACCGCTTTATCCGAACCTGGATTCCCTTTTGATATTTTTCCTTGCAATTGTGGAAAGTCTTTGTTGATTACATCAGCAACATTTTGCATAGTAAATCTATCTTCACTCATAAACAGTCTTTGGCCATCTGTCTTTTCATTTGTAATGCTTTCAACATGTGCTCTTGCAACATCTCTAACATCAATATATGCACCGCTAATTTCAGGGACTGGCATTTCAGGTTTCGAGTGGACAATGCTGTTGATTAGCTCACACGACGTGTTCAAAGTTTTAGTGACAGAAGAGTCAAAGCATTGAGGGCCGAAAACATAGACGGGATTAACCGCAGTGATCGCAAATTTTGGTTTCAACTCTTTTTGAAGAGTCCACACTTCACGTTCAGCAGCCGCTTTCGAATAGCAGTAGGCAGATACAGGGTCATTCAAAGCTTCTTGCAATGTCTGGTTATTCCAGGACTTTTCGTTAAAAACAATTTTGCTATTTTCATAGTCCGCAGGAGCACCAATCGCAGCAAATGATGAAGTAACAACAAATTTTTTGACATTAGGAGCAAATTTAACTGCAGCTTTGAAGACACCCCTTGTCCCATTGACAGCTGGAACAACCAGCTCTTTTTCATAGTCAGAAACATTGAATTGAAATGGGGAGGCTGTGTGCAACAAGTAGTCAAACTGAGAGCCATGCTCTTCAAATATTTTGTCAAAGGCATCAGGTTCAGAGATGTCACCAACGGTAACAAAGGAAAGATCTGGATGATTTTTGAAGTTTGCTTTCAAACTACTAGCTTTTTCCAAGTTCCGGACAGAGCCAACAACTTTAAAAGAGTTGGTGTCTAGCAATTGCTGAATAATGTGTTGGGCAATGAAGCCCGTGGCACCAGAGATGAAAACTGTTTGTTTTGACATTTTATTTAAAGAGCTGTGATGGTGATAAATCTTTGTTTTGCGCTTTTGTGTGGGGTTTTGTTTGTGTTTGTTAAGTTATTGAATACTTGCAGCTATAAAAGAAACAATATTGATCAGTTTTCTTTTCCACTCGTTTATATAAAAGGAGTTTTTTGAAATGCTTTTGGGACTTTCAAAAACACCACTCAACAGAATTCTATTCAGCATATGACGCAGACAAATGTTGCTATTGTACCTTTTTTTTTTTTTGAATGCTCGATTTGTAGCCAAAGGACGTCCGAAGCCTCAGGGACGTGCGAGCTTTTGCAGAAAAAAAACAAGACAAACAAACTCACGGCCTATCGGCTAAAGAGGTATTGGGCGCATTTTCCCGAGATTTGCATAACAAAGCGGCCTTATTAAGGCCAAGAGACCTCTCCATCTGAACTATATAAACTGAGATAAAAAGTTGACCGTCTACGTAGACCCTTGCAAATAAATGCGAATCACTGAATGTAAGTAAACTGTTGAGGAAAATACTCAAAAGGACCTACACTAATCTGCGCTTGAAAACACAAACTATATTATCTTCACATTTCGAACTTTGAAACTCATGTTAGAGAGAGAGAGAGAGAGAGAGAGAGAAAATTGAAGAACGAGAACAGAGAAATAGTCATCACAGGCAGTAATTCTGAATCTACATACGTTTCTGCATCTAAATACGCTATGTGGAGCTGAAGTTTGCTTTGCAGGAGGTAAAGGCTGAAATGATATCATTTTTGCTGAATTTGATTTCTGTTCCTTTATAGTGTTTTTCGATTAGCGAATACAACCTCAAGTAAAAAGACACTGTGGCACCTTGCAAATTAGACCAAAGTTTTGAGTATAATTCGTTAGTGAACTTTGGGGAAGAGGTTACCGCTGTTACAAAGCTTTGGAATTCAGAAAAGTCTGACATCATGTCTTCATACAAACGATTAATCAATTGGTTCATATCCCTAGATTGATAAACCGATAGTATGTTTGCTAAATTGGACTGGCTATATGCGGCGTATTTTGAAGGGTCGGCATTAGTCTTATTGGTGCGAACCTCCTCTGAAATGCTCCAAGCACTTGTCACAAACAGGTATAGTTTGGGCATAGCCTTTCTCAAAGCAATATCCGCGTAACTTTCTTTCTGCTGGTCAAAAACTTTTTTGCAACTGGAAACAAAAACATCCGTCATCGTTTCACTTTCCAACAAACCTTGCGTTTCTATCAACCAATTCGAGTTCAATAACAACAAAACATTCCGATTGACTAAAGCCCTTGCCTCAAGCGCGGCTGATGACTGACTTTCGCCAGAATCAATGTTACCGCTCATAGAAGACACAGAATTAATCGATCTAGAGGCTTGCTTAATTGGAAGTGTTTCTGCTTTGCTCTTGCTCAACTTCTGAAGAGAGGCATCTGCCGAGTATTTAGCTAGTAAAGTCATAACACACACACTCAATTTGTAATAGCTCTTTTCAACATAATCAAATGTCTTTGGAGCAGTTTGGGTATTTGGTTCTAATTGTTTCGTTTCCGTGTTTTGGTACTTATTCACCAAAAACTTCATTTCTTGATGCAAATTAAAGAAAAACTGCGAAAAACTTAAAACTACTGGAATAGGTTTTTTGCAATCCATGACTAGTGGTGTTTTGTCAATCAATGACTGTTGTTCCAGTATAAACTGGTCCCAATTACTAGCAAGTCTTTTTGAAAACCTTTCATAAATGTTGATGATAAACTCCTGATCAGAATTCAACAATACACAGTTGATTTCGTTTTCAATGTAAAACATAATTCCCGGACCCAAAGACGGAGCATAGCGTTGAATTAGACTTGCAAAGCCACTAAAATAACTAGTTAAAGTTGCGTTGAAAACTGCAGACACCATATTCAGTTTTGAGTTTGCGATGTTACGGTCGCTTTCCAATTCCAAATAACGGTTCAAGCCATGCGATCTTTGAGCCAGTGGAACCTTTGCAATGTATTCATTAAAAGGCAGTTCATCAGAACGAAGATGGAAAAACTCTGCAACAAAATTTTGGTAAGTTGAGCACAAACCTTGAGCATAGGATATGCATTCAACCAATTGGACTAGCAAATCTGAATGGCTGCTGTCTTCTAAAACATCCAACTTCTTTGTTTGCTTGAAACTTTCCCATGCTTGTAGTAATGATGAAATATCTTGATAATGTAAAAGAGTTTTCTTTTGTTGTTGAGGCTCAAAAGATGTAGACGTTGAAAAAGGAGCAGTACGATGACTAGTCGTTGTTGTGAACGATTGTGCGGAGCTAAACAAAGGCTGTGTCGTAGCAGCTTCACTTGAAGACATCGATGTTGATGTTTGGCCTGCCAATTTTTTTTGACTGTAGGCTTTCAACAGCTGATCAGCTTCCAAAAGCTTTCTTGAGCATAATTCCTCATAGACTTTGAAAACTTTGGTGTTCCACGTTTCAGTGATGATATGAAAATCAGCAGGAGAAACGTTTTTCATGAACAACGTCAAAGAGGCAAAGGGTAAAATTTTTGAAAGCTCCTGCGAGTCTTGACTTTGTACAAAGCTTCCAAAAATTCTGTTTTCGAAAATATCAGAGCATCTTTCAGTAAATTTTTTCGAAACGCCATTATACAAGGCTTTACGTTCTTTCAATGCTTCCATCTTACTCAAATCGTCAAAGTCATCTTCAACCAATGCGCTTGAACCGGAAGGCTTCCCAAGCACATCCAAATCGTTATTTTGGTCTCCACCATTGATCGCATTCAACGCAGTGTACAGTTTCGATAGAGCAGCTTCCAAGCTTACCAAATTTTGGACGTTGATTGGCGTGTTGTTGATGCTGCTCAATACCAATGGATCAATGGACACGTCATTTAAAATTTGTGACAAATCTGTCCACAATTTTTTCTTGTTGGCACTTTCAACTTGCAAATAATTGTTTTGTGTTTCTACGTATTCGATATCCTTGGAAAAGCTTGCAAGTTCCATTGAAAAAAAAGATAACCACGAATCTATTTTGTCGCAAGCGTTGGTAACATTTGAAGAGCTCAAGGTGGTTAAAGAAGCATCAGAAATGCTATTTAGCTCTTTGTTAAAGGTGTACTGGGTTTCCGTCAACTTCATGCGTAGTTTTTTCAAAAGGGACTCAGTCGTGTCATAAGGATCCCAATTAACCGTTTCAAGCATAGCTGTGATAACATCATTGTCGTAATTTTCCTCTTCATCACCAGGGTTATCGTTTTGATTAATCTCAGGTGATTTTTTGTTTGATTTTTGTTCATCGTGCGCTACTGCACTTTCTGTGAAATCCGCCATAGCAAAATCTCCTTCATTATTACCCTTTTCACTATGCAACAAAGAACCTGTAAAAGTGTCAAGTGAAATCTCATTTTTCGAGCTGGGATCAACTGTGTGATAGGTTTCAGCATATTTCATTTCGTCGCCTTGCTCAAAAGACATGTCGGTTTCAGCATGCAAAGTAGATATTTCGCGCACCGTTTTCATGTTTGTGTTTATGTGCATCACGCCTGTTGTTTTCTCTTTTGTAGTTGCACCAAAATGATCGAATAAGTGATCTGATGATGACAGATTATCATCTAATTCAGGCGGATTATTTAGATCATCGTCATCAGTATCAATACCATTAACGTGATGGTGGTCTTTCTCAGCATTAGCAGATTCAATATTCAATGGTTCAGTTGTATCAGTTTCAAAAGGGATTGCCTCCATGTCATGTTGATAGCTTTCATCAAACTCTACCTCATTCTGATAAGACTTGCTTTCGATAACGCTATCACCATTAGAAGAATGTAATGAGATGACCTCCGCTTTAGTATGCGAACCAGAGTCCTTTTGAGGAGAAGCTGCCACAAACAAACCAGCGGCAGACGAATTCTCGGTTGGTCTTTCTCTGGCATTTATTTGCGGGATTTTTTGTGGAGAAAGCTGGTTTGCACTCTCTTCAGGAACAGTAGCAAATTTCGAAAAAGAATTTAATGCTGGTGATGCAAGAGTTTGTTGAGCATTAGCGTAGGGGTTTTCATTGCTGGAAGTAGAAAATTTACTCTTTGTTTTAACGGAATCATCAACATAAGGTGCATTTTCATCGTTTTGCTGTAAATCTTGTTGTAACTCTGCTTGCTGCGGCTTAAAGTTAGGATAGTTGCCTTTCTCAAAATGCAAAGGATTGCTAATAGTGTTTGGAGTTTCTTTTTGGTGATCTTTCGTGATTGCAGAAGCAGTGGATACGTACCGATTCTGATTAGAGTATGGCAGAGTTTGCAAAACATTCGCCTTCTCTTTTGAAATGTCAGCAGGTTTACTTACTTGAGAGCTTACAGGACCTTGTGGTGCTGCCTTTGAGATTGTATTTTTAACAAGTGATGGAGTTTGCTGAGGAATAGAACTTTTCATAGTGGGCGTGGTGTTGATACTCAATTTTTGAGATTGTTCATTTTTAATTGATTCTTTTTGCTTATTTTGTGATGCTGATGAAGAGAAACTGGTTGGTGAGATAACTGCTCTTTTATAGCTTTGTTCATCCAAATAAAACAACCCCAAATCCCAATTTTTCAAAACCGGAACATGCTCATTAAAATGATCCATATAAATCTTGATCAAAGTTTTAATAAAAATAGTTCTTTCCTTTGCAGTATGAGTTTCCCAGTAATAAATTTTACCCAAAGTCATACTGAAACCTTCAGCTACTTGTTCGTCTCTCTCAACACATTGTAACTCTTTTAACAGCCAAGTTCTACCAATTTGGAAAGATCCATCAGTGTTCTGTCTTGCTTTGTGTAGTTGCACTTGTTTTAGTTGCTTGTTAAAGCTCACAATCAAAAGTCTTTTTTTCTTGTTTGTCAATGAGGAATCCTGTGAAGGCCTTGAAGATGGATACCTTGAATCTTCAATTATTCTTACGTGTGTAAAATACTGATTTAAAAGTTGATTTGTTGCTGGATCCAGTTTTTTAGCAAAACAAGACTTGATAATCCCCTCGCTATCTCTATCATATTGTTCAGCTAATACATTTGAACTTACAGAATTCACACTACTTGTTTTTCTGTGATGCGTTTTGGTAAAACTAGGTTTCCTGCCACCAGTATTACTAACGGTGGTGCTGGGTGTGACATGTTGGTTTTTGTTTCCGGCATTACCAAAGCCACGAATTTTGTCAATGGAAAGTTTTCTACTATGACTAGCCTTTTTCATTTGAGAATTTGTTATTTGTTGGCTAGTAACACCGCTGCTTTGGTTCTTTTCTTTTTAATGATTTTATTGATAGTCGGCTCTGAAAATTGCATGACACAGAAATTTAAAAGAATCATCATCTTTACAGCAATCATTAATATTAACGATTCTTTATAAGAAACTATTTTACACGGCCATTAAATAATCAAGATCAAACAGACTTGAACGCCTGCTTAGTTGAATGTGTGAAATTTTAGAGAACAAAAACAGGAAGCAAAATAAAGGTCAATGTAAACAAAATATAAACCATAAGAAACCCGGCTCCAATTGTTTTCTGGGTTTTGTTTTTTTTATTTTTATTTTTTTTTTTTTTTTTTTTTTTTTTTTTTTTTTTTTTTTTTTTTTTTT
>ERZ794936.392-NODE-392-length-22076-cov-6.051405_pt1 | contig 22076 bp, 18 predicted proteins | sample MGYA00511083_ERZ794936 | MGnify/ENA primary metagenome ERZ794936 (study PRJEB30137, sample SAMN04331409) | food metagenome | isolation source: Y2 must sample point D1 replicate A | place: Australia: South Australia | collected 2014 ... | reverse complement strand
TATAGTAATACTACTTTACTATTCCCATAATATATTTTGCGCGCTTTTACTATTTATTCACAACACTGTTGCAAAGTACGCCATGGATATCGAGTGTCACGTGACCAAACTATTCATCAGTGAGTTTCAATATTGTGCTGGTGAACAAAATCCTTTCCCTTGAACAACTGACTAAGATCTAGAAGCATGGCTTGGAAAGTCCTCCATTAACCATACCACATCCTTACCGCACGATGGGTTTGTGTGAAACTTGTAGTGGGGTCATCTATAATAATTGATCTCACTAAATGCTCAATGCGAAGCTTAGGGAGGCTCCTCTGTTTTGGTCTATGTGAGAGATTGATGTTCTCCGCATGGTGCACATAGTTGAAAACACTGACCAATTTTTAAGTAGGTTCCTCAATCCATTAACAGTTATATTTCACATACACAGATGTAGGTTGATCCATATGATTTCACCGAAGTAGCCATAAACATTCAGCTTGTGAGTTCCTGCACCTCTTCCCTCAGCAACTTCAAATGCAAACAAATAGAAAACCACCACACTAGCCAAACAAAACCGTCAGAATCGAATAATAGGCCCCTTCGCGGCATGTAGTTCGACCTACACATAACCCCTCACCGATGCCTGGGGTTTGGGAGCCACGCTCCTCTCAGGCACATATGTCTCGCGATTGTGTCCCTTATATATAGTACCAATACATGACTAACGAAAAAAAAAAAAAAAGAAAATCTCTTAGTGTACTCAGCAACACGAAGGTGTTGATTTCTCAACACGCAATGTGAGTTTTTGTTTTTGTTTTTTTTCCGATCCAGTGAAAGGTCGCCTGATACAACACAACTGATTTCTGAATTTTCATCTCGATTAGCGATAAAAAATAAAAAAAAACAATAATTTTATACGTTGCTGGAAAATTATATTTCAGAGCAGGTCGTTTGAATGTATGTGGGGGTGCATGTGGATGTAAGGTGTTCCATTCAATGCACCTTCTATTGTTGAGGCCAGCTTGGCTGGCCACACACGAACAATGGAAAGGCAGACTCCATTGTCTGCCTTGACTATATAAATGTTGGCTCTCCCACCTAGTGGATTAGAGAGCCAGACTGGTTTTACTAGATGATCTACACAATAAACATTAGTTAGTCAGACGTTGAGAACGTGACAGTGGAACAGATTTTGGACACATTTTGCCATCACGTCGGTGGAATGGAATGATTTCAATGACACTGTACAATTCCAACTCGGATTAAGCTGGATTAGATTCAAAAAAGAAACAAGCAAACAAAGATATCCAAAGAAAACTCTTCTTTCCGATCTTATTGAAAAAATGATTGTTTCTGGGAAAAAAATCTTGACACATGGTAGTGCGAGGCACACAAACACCATTAAACTCGGTGCATCGCTTTTTGCCGAAAAAGACATCTGTGACTTTATAGATGCCCCACAAATAATTTATAGAAACAGGAAAGAATGTACAATGGCTGAAGACAATTTATCACAAGATACGAATGTCAGAATAATTGCTCGTAGCGAGCCGGGCGTGACCATAAACGCGGAAACAGATTTATCTGGCGGCTCCAGTGCCGTTATTGGAGGAAACAAAAGGTCAGCAAATGACACGAAAATTTCAGACAATGTTTCAGACTCCAGGGGTACTGAAACTGGAGAGGATTCTGAAACAACACTGACCATTGTTTCGCCGAAAAATGCAAAAAGACAGAAACTCGCACGTGGTAGCGTATCTGTGAAATTGGAGTATAGCGACCTCGAGGAACTGGAGGACGAACAAGGAAAATTGACCAGTCCGAGTCAGGAAACGGTCAGTAAAACTCAAGAAAACGTCAATGAAGATGGTTCGGGAAGTCAGGCCCCAGTTTCAGCCAATGGAGAATTACCTAGTAGCGTTGACGAAACAAGTGAAAACCGCTCAAAAACGGGCGAGTTCCAGGAATCAGAAACCGGTGGAAACAGCACTCTCGCCCAATTTCCGGTTTCCGCTCCGGTGATTGGCCAACCCGGTCACTCAACAACAGTCACTGAGCAGCCGGAGCCCAACATTTCCACGCAAAACAAGGATGTAACCGGAAATGGCGGGGAAAGACCCTATACATGCACGATCTGCTTGATTGGCTACGCCAGCGCGTCGGCGTTGATTGTGCATTTGAACACGCATATCGAGGAGACGCCGCAGTGCCCCGTATGCAACGAAAAATTGGCGCCTGGGTCGTCGTTGCCCCGCCATATGCGCACGCACAAGCAAGACGTGGTGTTCCAGTGTACTGTTTGCGACGAATCGTTCACCACGCAGGACGCGTTGGCAGAGCATGACAAAACACATACAAAACCCGTGTTTGCATGTGCTGAATGTGGCAAAACATATGATTCCGAAAAGGCTTTGAATCTGCATGAAAAAACGCATGCCGAGGACGAGTACACAGAGGAGAATAACGACCATGGAGAGGATACAGAAGAGCACGAGAAAGACACGTTTGAATGTGACGAATGCGGCGAAGAGTTCCCGTCAAAGACACACTTGAAGCTTCACGTGAGAACGCATACAGGAGAAAAGCCTTATGAGTGTCTGAAATGCACGGTAAAGTTTTCCAGCCGCAGCGCCTACCAGCGGCATTTGCGCAACCACACGGGCAAGAGACAGTTCCAGTGCACTATATGCCAGAAACAGCTTTCCTCCAAGGACAATTGGGAGTACCATATGCGCACGCATACGGGCGAGAAGTTGTTTGAATGTGAAGTTTGCGGCCGCAAAATGTCCACCAGGTACCGCTTGGCAGACCACATGAACATCCATACAGGAAAGAAACCGTACCAGTGCAAGGTCTGCGGCTTAGCCTTTGCAGCAGACACAAACTTGTTTTTCCACATGAAACACCACGAAAGTGGCAAACTTCAGTGCAAAGTGTGCCGCAAGTGGCTCCGTCTGCAGGAAGACATGGATAAGCACACGAAGAACCACGAGAAGGATTTGAAGTTCCAGTGCCAGGTATGCCAGAAAAGACTCTCTTCAAACACGCATTTGAAGCAGCACATGACTCTACATACCGGCGAGTCGCCCTACAAGTGCGCTATCTGCCAGAAATGCATGACTGCGCCGTCAGCGTTAAAACGGCACATGAAAACACATTTTCAGGAATCATTCTTCAAGGCGCCCGAGTCACGCTATGCCGTGAAAAAACATACGGCGGGCGACGACCCGGCATTGAGGTAAGAAAGGGGGGTTTGTTTGATTTTGGCGACAAGGAGAAGATTTTGGGGAGTATGAATGGGTTTTGAAGAGGGGAGGCAGAATGAAGTTTTAGAAACATTATAGAGATAATTAGAATTCTAGCAGCGATAAATTGATTGTTTTATTATATTAACGCTGCCTTTGCAGAGGTAATCGTTTGTTTTGGGACGCGTGTCTACTTCTTGATCATCGACTAATGAATGCGAATCAACGGGAGTGAAAATAATTTTTAATAGCGATCATCAAGTTTGAGAATGGCCTGTTCAAAATCATGTCAATTTGAGTCAAAGAATTACCAAGATTTCCAAATTAGCAAAATAACGGTGTTTTTGTTGTTGTTTTTTGTATATCTTTTTTTTCTTCTAATTTTCAGGTCTTGAACTCGATTTAAAGCCCTGCTTGATTACCTGGATTCAAATTCAGACTGCATTTTCGATTGATGACCAAGCAAGGTCAGTTGCACTTTTATACGAAAACAAACGTGACTTGTATTGAGTAATATCTCGTGGGTGGAATGGCTCATATAGATCAAGGGCTTTGTCCCGTGGTTACTTGAGAAAAAAAACCTTATGTTATTGTATATCTGGATCGTCCGAATGTGCTTCGATTATGGCTCGGAATCCTCTTTTCTTCTGAAGCCCGACAATCACCTTTAGGATATGAGGTGAAGAAAAGATTTGGGAATATCCGCATCATTCTTCACGTCCTAGTCAGAACGCTGCCAGTTTCGAGCGTGCAATGCTTGAATAAAGGGCTTCAAGAGCCCACGAGGCAGAATAAATTTGAAAAAAGACCGGGGAGACCCAAGATTCGGAAAAAAGAAAAAACCGCATCAAGAGTGACTTTTTGGTCACTGCCTCGGTTGTTCAAGAAGATGCAATTCACAATGTGCCGAATCGAACTGCCACGTATTGCCCTTGAGCTGAGGTGGTTTTTGCTTGTGTTTTAGCATTCTAGAATACCAGAACTCTTTGATGACGGACTGTGAGCCGAACTTTCGTACTGGTAGACGTATCATAGAAATGAAACTTGCGACGCAAGACTTTGTCTCGATGACATCCCTGAACTTGGTCGACCGATTTTTAGTGAGGCTGAGCAGATTCAACTCCCCGATACGGAATGGCACTATCATTCAAGTCACGGGAGTTCATTAGTTTCGTTATTAGTGATTCCTTGTTTCTGAACATCGCTATGCTGTTCAAGGTCTTCAGCAATGCACGGCAAATACTGAACGTTCGAGAAGACAATCGAGTTTGAGCAGTGAAGTTTGAAGAAGCGTTTCTCCAGCTACCTCAAGGCGTCTTGTTGGGTAAATACATCACTATACAACGAGCGAGCAAAGGCTTGGTTTGTCTTTATGTTCATATTTGAAAGACCAAAAGTATCATATATTGATTTGATAGAGTGAGATCTATGGATTTCTTTGGAGAAACATTTTGAGGAAATCCATGGTCAGCATCCTGAGGAGCTTAGGAAGAGTAAAAGCTGGTCTCTATTTCAAATAGTCAGAGGTGGAATCTAATTACATATACCACTCCTGTAAAAAAAATTTGCATAAGCCGTGAATCGGCATGGAAAATTCCTTTATCTCCACTTCTTTACTCTTTTAGTCAAGGAGACGAATCGCATGAGCTGGAGACGGCCGTCCAGGGCGCAGATTTCATACAGATTGAGCATAAACAAAAACGGATAAGCCTGGGATAGTCTATAACAAATCTACAGTGAGTTTTCCCTAATACTACTAAATTTGTTTGCGCATTTGGATCGTCAGAACGTATCTGGGTGTTGGCTCGAGGTCCTCTTCTCTTCTAAGGCCAGACAATCAGCTTTAGGTATTTCCGTCTCAAGGCCAATATGAGAGATCGAAATTTGCGTCCGCCTCAGGCATAGGCTCGCTCATTGAAACTATCAATTTGCGTGTCTTCTGAACCAAAACGTGGCAGTATAGGCCCTAAATACCGCTCATCGCCCGTCTCAGCATAACGCAATACTATTGAATCCACATCTTCGAAATCATCACGTTCAGCCAACTTCTCTTCACTTAGCCATGTGCCTCCTGTCATCGATGCAAGTGCATAAGCCCTTTGGATGGTTACATTACTGCTGGGCCCTAAGTACAAGTCTGGGAACATGCCTCCAAAAGTTCCGAACTCTGCGTCCTCCCAGCTGCTTAGCCAATCAGGACAAGGGGTCTCTTTGATGAAATCAGGGAACTGTACTGTTACCATCTGTATCTCGGCTGATGCGGCGTGCCCATTTAAGTCTGCCTCTCTCACCAAAGGTGCTGCGTGTCCATTTGCGTGATCTGGTGGCAATACTACCAGCACCACTGACCGGGCATGTAAAACCGCCAAGTAAGCAAGAAGTGAAAAAACCAATTTGAGCATACCTGTATTTCAAAAGCTCATTAAGCTCTCCTCGGTCAATACTTATACAGTCAAACGTCTGCAAGTCGACCGGGGGCGGCAACTTGAGAAGCATCTGAATAGATTGTGTGCAGGATATATATGCACCTATCATGCCACTATCAAGCACCATGCCGCGAAACAACTTACGTTGCCAAACTGCCAAATCTTCACAAAAAGTGACAGTGTTAGATGATATCGTTTAAGTGTATTGTATATGGCTATCCACTTTGATTCACTCATGGAGACTGTTTGTTGAGCGTCGAAGAGCAAAACTCTTCTTCTTTCACTCGGCTAAAGCAGCTTTGCTAGGTAGAGTCGAGGCGCACGTCCGGTATACAAACAGACGGGCGCAGCCCTCGTCAACTCTAAGCGGTCAACTTCGCAAGCCATGACTGAGGTTATGTGATCATGCCCTTGTCAGGCTCACTCACTCTGACAGATGCACTCAGACGCCCCTGGACGATAATTGAGTTCGCAAGGAAGTCTACCCAGTCTAAAAGTCTAAGACGTAGGGGGTAATGACTCCTTAAAAATATAGCCACGTGTGTGACTCGGACCAAAGAAATACAATGAACAACTCGCTCGCGCGCTTTTTGCTTATACAATGGGTACGCATTATTAAGTTGTCCTTATATAACAATAAATCGCGTTATACCGATAATTTGGGGATCAAAGTCCCGGTTTCTCCAATGACTATCAATGATCTCCTCGAATATATCGGTATGAATGGGGTTGTGCTATCACTTGGCGGCTTTATGTTTTTTTCGCCAGAGAACCACGTCCATAACTCATACTTGCCCTTCCTCCTACGATGAGATCAAAAACCGCGTTTATATGACAAACAGGTGCGTCTGGGGGTAGTAGTAGAGGCATCGCTCTGGAAACAATGACCAGAAAAAGAAAAACTCGACGCGCACCAAAACAGAACAAGAAAAGCTGATCAATCAGAGAGAACAATAGGGGAAGCAAATTTTGCCAATCACCTGTCATTTAGTGAAAGGGTCTTGATAAAATTAAAGGGCGTCTTATCTAGTGAAAGTTGTTGAGGAGAGTATTGTCATTATTACTAAATGGGATCGGGCTGGCAGGTATTCTCGCAAAGCCATCGATATCAACAAACTGCCTCTGCGGCTCCAGCAAAAGCTTCGAGCAGCATTGATCTTTGATGCATAATCGCACCACACCCACCCAAATGGGTCCTAGTTTTGGTAGAGTAAATGCTTTTGAATCGAGTTTTTGAGTCCCTATGTTTATAAGCACGACGAGCTTAAATCTATAACGATTTCACACTGGTATTGTAAGAAATGCCCTCCGTTTCAAGATCGTTATAACGCGTAACCACTGTATACTCAAATATGCAGTCTTGTATATAAGAAAGAGCCGCATTTCCTAATTGGGTAAAAACCACTCACCGCTCGCGAAAACTCGGAATGGTCCGCAAAAAATCAATCCGACTTAAATAGGCACTCTACCTGTGTTTTTATTGTGGAATTCTTTGCATGGGGATTCGAGTGGTTCGATGGGTTCGCAGTATGCTATTGGCTGGCTGCGTTCGATATACATTCCGTGCCTCTAAATTCGTTATCTTCGATTTCGGCTTGATAAGGTGAGGCGGCTAGAATATCGATGTGAAAGCTATGATATTTTGCCATTAAATTTGAAATCCTGTTTGATGAAATAGGAATTTAATGACTTTCTGTTAGCAACGCTACCAAGTATGACGGGATCTCAACTTTTCTAATAGTAATGTGGTGAATCTGGATCGTAAAAACGTATCTCGATTCTGGCTCCTTCTCGGAAAGCCTGGCAATTACCTTACGAATCTTTTCATTTAAGCAGTATAGGAGACCAGGATTGGCACCCGACTCAGTGATGAGCTCGCTTGATAGATTAGGTAAAAGAAACGTGTATTAGCTCTGATAGAGCGAGCATTGTGAGTTACTCCAGACAAGCTTCTGGCGGAGCTTAAAGGCTAGCTTCCAAGAGGATCTTGTGTGTAATCAGGAAACCGTGTAACCAGAAAACCTGCATACTTCTTAATTTATTCTATTTTTTTGGTTTGAATACTGAGCGAAAATCCAGAAGTTGAATCTGGAAACTTTGACCACTCTTCACAAACTTCTGCATGGACCGTCAGTTTGAACAAGTATCCCCTTTACTTTCCAACGGTTTCTCATTGCCAAGAAAACAGTTCGAATGAGCAGAAAATCGCCTGTAACCGCGTATATTTCATATATAACGCGTCCTAAATTGGAGTTGTTAAAGCTCAAAAAATTACCAACACATCAGCTCCGGTATGGTGTAATGGTTAGCACACGACGCTCTCACCGTCGAGATCGGGGTTCAATTCCCCGTACCGGAATACTTTTTTTAATCATATTTCAGTAAACAGCTGTATTATTTCCTGCAACCTGATAATTTGTCTCGAGAATAATATCAAGACTGGGTCTGCTGGCATTTACGTCATGGATAGGGTTTACGTGAAACTTCACGCGTCTCGGCAAAATTATTGATTTTTAATCAGGCGTCATGAACTCGCCTGAACCCCATCCAGATTTCGACACAAAAAAACGGGGGAATCCGTACCGCTGAAGCCCGTGAAAAGGGAAAACACCTCTATGCATATGATTCTGCAGCCTACTTAGCGTTGCTGGAATGATCATACGCCTCTGGCTAAGCGGCGCGTGTCATGGAACTTGAAAGCGCTTTAGATCGATCGGGTTTATATCGCCTGTCGACGAAATAGAAATATACGAAATATGGTGGATTTTGATCTCGCGCTTTTCTTGCGCGGATCTGGTAAAAGTTTTTCCGTGACACATAAGCGTGCACCAACACTCGTATTGAGACATGTGGACATGACATCTTGTCGTCTCAACACGCATTAGTTCTTTACGAATACTAGGTTGTCTTTTTATTTGTGACATAACTTGGTAAAGGGTACTAAAGTCAAAAGTGGAATTTCCAATGATAGCACGTAAATTGTTGACGAAAAAGGTCTTGTTGTGGACTTTTTGTGCCATAAGTCGTCATTACAGTATCGGAAGTACGCACTGAAACACAAAAGTATAACTTGGCAACAGGGCGTATTTCGAGGTGCTTGAATGCATTCTTTTGTAGAGATGGTTTCTGCGTGGGTGAGCTCAGAGAGTATGTTTCTCCAAAGAATTGCCAAAAGCAAAACTTTTTACACTTTTTGCATCTAGTATCACAATTGGCTTCAGGGCTACACGCTAGGTAATCTTATAGATTCAAAGTACTCAGTGTTGGGAACGCATTTTCTGTTGACTATGCCCTTCAGAAGAAAATCTAGGTCGTGGGCAGAAAGTGTCAAAGCAGTTATATACTATTTTTTTTTCCGTGAAAAAAAAAAAAAAAAAAAAAATTAGTCGCATTATAGGACGGTTTCATCAGAGTGTATACATTCTGGCCTATTTAGAAGTTCGCCCTAGTGAGCTACCACGTCTTGGGGCTAAGCGCGGATGCCACTCGATTGAGGCAGTCCATTACGTCATCACGTCCAATAAATGTGGGTACAAAATCGTACCATAAACAAAACTGCATTCATTAATGTGTACATATAACATAGTTCCGTTTTATTTCTCCTGTGATTCTGTTCCAAAAAAAGTGGCTGCATAGATCTCATTGTCTTTCTGCGGCTCATTCTTGACTTCTCCGATCTCAGATAACAGCCGGCGCCGCCCCCGAAATTCCGCTTGCGCGAAATCTCAAAATCCTAGCGCATATTTTGCGCTTCCGCTAATTCCGTCGATGCGCAGGCACAGTCATAAAACCGTTTCGACGCGATGCGTGCAGCATTTGCAATCCATAACGCAATCTTTTTTCTTGTTTACGTGACAGATCGATACCAGTAAGGATCCCTGAAGGCTTTTGCTCGTGTTCCTAGTCGTTTCAGACTCCCGAATACCCTCAAGACTTCAAACAGCATTTGTATCATTACCATTTGAAATAAATCGCAATCATTCCGGACCTGCAAAGACTTTCCCGTCTGGTCAAATAAAAGATCACCCGTTCTTCTCCGTTTATGATCGATTCCGAGCAGACGCTTCTCGCGGGCGTGCATGACCACGAGTACGGCTCTATAGACGCAAACAAACATGCTGCAATCTCTGCAAGAGAGGAAATTGCAGTGGTGTCTAAATCACTGGCGCCATTAGTGCTCACGTTTTTCCTCCAGTACCTAATGTCCGTCATATCCATCTACGCCACGGGTAAATTGGGGCCTCAGGAATTAGCCGCCGCCTCGCTCGCGCTATGCTCTTTTAATATCACGGGATTATCAGTATACCAAGGCATGGCCACTTGCCTTGACTCCTTTTGTTCACAAGCCTACGGTGCAGGAAAACATTCTTTGGTGGGCGTGTATTTCCAGCGGTGCTCCTTGATGATGCTTGCGCTCACGATTTTCCCGCTCTGTCCCATTTGGTGGTTTTCCGGGTCGGCGTTGAAGTATATGGTGCCTGACGAGGAGCTAGCGATCATGAGCCAGTCGTTCTTGCGCACCATGATCCTTGGAGCACCGGCGTTGCTTTTGTTCGAGACGGGCAAACGGTTTTTGCAGGCACAGCACATCTTCAATGCAGGAACGTACGTTTTAGTCATCGCCGTGCCGATAAGTTTCTTGCTCAATTGGATCTTAGTGTGGCATCCAGTGTATGGGCTCGGTTTCATCGGTGCGCCTCTTGCAACCTCGATTTCTTACTGGGTCATGTGTTTTTTGATGCTCCTTTATGTTGTTTTTGTTGACGGCAAGAAATGCTGGGGAGGATTTGATGCAAGAAAAGCGTGTCAGAACTGGTCGCTGATGCTCGCACTCGCGCTACCAGGTGTTATAATGGTTGAGGCAGAATACTTAGCGTTTGAAGTGCTAACTATTTTGGCCGCCTCTTTCGGCACACTGGCATTAGCAGCGCAGTCTATCGCCTCCAACATTGGCAGCTTGTCATTTCAGCTACCTTTTGCGGTCTCGGTCGCCGTTAGTACTAGAGTGGGCCATTTTGTGGGCAAAAAAGACGTTTTTGGCGCCCGTACTGTGACACGTGTGGCGCTTGTTTTTGGCTGCGTCATATCGCTCTTTAACTTTTCGTGGATATTCCTTTCCAAAAAACCGCTCGTGGCTATTTTTACGTCTGATAGCGAAGTGATGCTGATTGGGACAAAAGTGCTCACTATGGTGGCAATCAACCAGCTTGCAGATGCTATAAACGTACTTGAAGCCGGCATATTGCGAGGCCAGGGCCGTCAGAAGATCGGCTCAAATGTCAATTTGGTCTGCTATTACATCATTGCGCTTCCCCTAGCTTATGTGCTTGCATTCCCAATGAACTTTGGCCTCATCGGCTTATGGGCAGGTCTTATTGTTGGTGTTGCCGCGTTGGCAATTGCAGAATTGGTCTGTGTTTATAAAAGCAAGTGGCCACAGATCATGCTGGATAGCGAGAGTCGCCACGACCACTAGTAAGGTTATTATAGCCTGTAAGTATAGATTATCTAGAATTTATTGCATCACGTGTTTTCAGTCACGTGTTACTTTCCACAGAAACTTAAATAGCAATGGCTACTTTAGAGACGTCCATGGCCGAAAACCCTCTCGAGAGCTCCTCTGATGTGCGTTCTTTGCTAATAATAAGCTCACTTTTGGCCAACACTTCAAAAGCCTTTTGTCAAGGTAGTCTTAGAATCTGCTATGTGACGACCTTTATGTCACGTGATTAAATCCGGCTTCAGCCGAATAGTCTTTAATTTCAAAGACAATTAGATCCAAAATATCACAATTTCTTCGAATCTGTAATAAACGTTAAACATTCAAGAAAAACTCAAATTTTGGCTCGATTGTGAAACTTTTTTCTTACTATCATTATGAAATTCAGATTGCGCCAATTCCAAAATCTCTCATTCCCTACGCCACGCCGCGACTACATGGGTGGGTGCGCAATGCTCATCTCATCACCTCGTATATTTTATAACTCCACCAAAAACTCCAAAACAAAATCATGGCAAGGGGCAAAAAATTCGACAAGAAAAACGCCAAGACGTTCAGTGTGGTACATAGGTCCCATGAGGACTCTTTGTACTTTGACAACGACGCGCCGCAACACGTTTTGGTGGAGGCTCCTCAGAGTAAGAAAAGCCAGCAGAAACCACTGGCCAATACCGGCCAAAACGAGAATCACGTGGCTTTCTCGACGGACGAATTGGCCAAAAGGCTTCTGCCCGCCGAGTTAAAGAGTATCCGAGAAAATGAGGGCTTGGCGGCTCAGTATGGCATTCTTTACGACGACTCCAAGTATGATTACATGCAACATTTGCGTCCAATAGGCGAGGCCCAGGATAGCGTGTTTATTGAAGCTCCGGAAGAGAAAAAACCGAAAAGTAAACAGAATATCGAGGATCTCATCAAAGATGCTCTACCTTCAGAGCAAACTCGAACAGTTGCGCATGACGAATTAGAGAATATTCCTAGGGAACTTCAGGGCTTTAACCCGGACATGGATCCACGGTTAAGAGAGGTCTTGGAGGCGCTTGAAGACGAGGCATATGTGGAAAACGAGGCTGAGGGCGACGCCGACATTTTCGCTGACTTGTTACAGTCTGGACAAGCCGACGAAGACGATTTTTACCTGGACGAGGGCGATTTTGACGAATGGGATATGGACAATTATGAGGACGAGTATGAAGATTACGGACTGGATTACCTGGGCGAAAAAATCGAGCTTGAGAATCCGTACGGCGCCGGCGAGGCTCCTGAGGAAGTCTCTGGGCCAGAAGAGGCCGCTGTGGTCGATAATGCGTGGGAAAGAGATTTCGAGAAGTTCAAGAAATCGCAGAAAAATAATGCCAACGATTGGGACTCTGACAACGAGTTCGAGGATGAGAATGATGAAGTCCCTGAATTGCGCGAGTTGCCAGCTGGCGGCAAGAAAAAACCCAAGACAAAACTCCGCAAAAAAATGGGCGCCATGACCGATACCTCGTCGTTTTCCATGTCTTCCAGTGCGCTTTTCCGCACCGAGGGTTTAACATTGCTCGATGACCGATTTGAGCAGCTAGCGAAAAAATTCGAGCATGAGGATGAAGAGGAGAAGACGGAGTTCAACATGAACGAGGAAAGAAATGATTTGGAGGAAATGCTAGATGATTTCTTGGACAATTACGAGCTTGGTTCTGGTGGCAGGAAATTGGTCAAGAAAGATAAGCGAATCGACGCATTGAAGGAAGCTGCCGATAGCGTATCCCGCGGTAAGGCGGCACACAGGCGTAAGAAACAGGCTGAAGGCCAGTCTTTGGGCAAGTTGGGCTCTTCTTTCGGCAAAATGTCGATCTAGACAGGTCCATACATGTCATGTGCAGGCTCAAATATGTTCTGCACACCATTTGGGCTGTTTTGTTTGACGGATTGGGATGGAAGCTGCTGGTTTTGGCTGTAAATATGCCCGGGGCTTTTTAAATGGCCCAATTTGTGACTTTTGCCCAAAGGAAAGTTTGAAGATTTCGAGTCTTGAGGACTCTTCTTGAACCGAATGGAATCTGATCATTTGCACTTTTAATCATTAGACACTAAGGAGACACGAACATTGGTTGACGATTCAAAAATGCGATCATTATCAATGTGCTGTTTCAATTCCTTTTATCGCACGAGCCAGAGATTCATCCACGAGAACATGATCTTGTGGCTTCTGGGATTTTATTCGATGGTACTTATTTGGGCTTATACAGCAATGTGCCATTATCTGGTAATTTGGCATTTCCGATTCTTGAGGATGATCATAAAGTTTGAAGAGTAGAACAATTGTGTATAGACATTTGCACCGAAGCTGGTTCTAGATTAGGCTGTCGTAATCTATGACAAGTACAATTTGGCTTTGTTTCCGTTGCTGATACATGAAGAAAAAGAAAAAAAGAATAAACTCGCTGAAAATAACGACAAATACTAAGTTATTCAGCAAGCATATAATTTGGCTTATAAATAAACCTTCCAAGAAAAACGCCACATACACATTTCAATCCAAAAACGAACACTATCCAGTTAGACCTGTTTTATAAGAATCTTCAATGGGAAATTAGCCTGACCATGTTTATCAAGATTGGGTAAAAATATTCATTCTCACAGTTCTGAAGCCCATTCTTCGATGATACGCTGAATACGATCTATATTATTGCCTAAATGATGTCACTCTGATTAGCTATAAGCAGGTCTCACTGATAAAAAGATGCTGCGCACCCGTTAGTTACCTACTTTTCGTCTTCGAATAGCATCAAAAAACACATTGTGTGATTTATGTGATTTCCAGCCGGCATATTATCCCCCGCTTAAAACACAAGATAAAAAAAAAAAATAAAACAAAACAAAATAAAATAAAAACATCAGGCGGACCATTTGTAGACACAAACACAATTCCGTATAATTTAAAGGCCGTACAAAGCAGTCGTGCGCGCACCCACGCATCATCACAAAACACACCAGTTTAACCTCAATTCACCCTCCTTGACCACGCCAAAGCCTGCCACGATTCCCCCGTTCCGGTTTTATCGCAAGTATTCCTGCGCGTGCGGTTTTCTAGTTGCCTTAATTTATTTAGTGGTTTCCCCACCGTCATTTTCGTCGATTTTGGGCCGCCCTCACAAAAACATGTCTGTGGCGTCTATTCTGAGGGTATACCCCTACGTTTTGAAAGAGAAACCGCAATCTTTTTGGGACTATGAGAACATCAATATCCAGTGGAACTCGCAAGACAAGTACGAGGTGGAGAAAAAACTCGGCCGAGGCAAATATTCCGAGGTGTTTTTGGGTGTGGACTTGACCAGCGGCGCCAAGTGTGTGATTAAGGTTTTAAAGCCTGTGAAACGCAAGAAAATTAAGCGCGAGATCTCGATTTTGAAGAATCTTGTGGGCGGGCCAAATATCGTGGGATTACTAGATGTTGTTCGTGAGCCACAGCTGAAAACGCCGGGGCTCATTTTCGAGCATGTGGATAACGTGGATTTCCGCGTCATGTACCCGACTTTCTCCGACATGGACATTCGCTATTACATGTTCGAGTTATTGAAGGCTCTCGACTACTCTCATTCCATGGGTATCATGCATCGCGACGTGAAACCGCATAACGTCATGATTGATCACGAACAAAAGAAATTACGCTTGATCGATTGGGGTTTGGCCGAGTACTACCATGCGGGCACAGAGTACAATGTGCGTGTAGCTTCACGGTACTTCAAGGGGCCGGAATTGTTGGTGGATTTCCGCTACTACGACTACCTGCTTGACTTGTGGTCTTTTGGGTGCATGCTTGCCTCAATTGTGTTCAAGAAAGAACCGTTTTTCCACGGGAAGTCCAACACTGACCAGTTGGTACAGATCGTGCGCGTTCTTGGCTCCGACGACCTCCATGCATATCTTGGCAAGTACAACTTGACCTTGAGTGACGAATACGAGGACTTGGGCTACTACACTCGCCGCCCTTGGAGACGTTTCGTCAACGAAAAGAATCAGCATTTGGTCTCGGACGAACTTCTTGACTTCATCGATAACTTGTTACGGTATGACCATCAGGAGCGGCTCACGGCGCAGGAGGCCATGGACCACGCGTACTTTGATCCGGTGAGAAACCTCACGCAGTGATCCTCCTGGTCGATCTTGCTTAGCACTCGCTCGCAAAAGAAAGGGCCCATGACAGCTTGAGTCTAGCTTTTTTCGAAATATGCGTCGCAGTCTTGAAGAGATAGAAATGCGTTTGTCGCTTCGATCTTCGGCGAGGTACACCTTTTTTTCGTTCCACTTCAGCACTAGGTGTTCCTAATTGCCCTCCGAGTACCTGTAACCTTCGTGATGCCTATCAAGGGCGCTAATGATGGAACTCTTAGGGCCTCTCATATCAAACGCATATACTACAAGTGTGTTTCTGTGGTACCCACATGGGACGAGGGTCAGTATAATCCATGAAGCCCGTGTTTTACAGCTCAGCGAGTGATATGTGTTCATACAGAACCAATTGACATGACGCGAATGAAATTCACAGAGGAGGCTAATCATTCTTATCGCTAAGGAGCTCTTGCGTTTCCTATTTCTCATGGCACATTTTCTCCAGAAAACAAAGCTGGTGCCCAGAATTCTATAATACGAATTTATGACCTTTTCATGTCATGATTACCAGGACCTTGGTGTTGGTGGAGTGTCAAAACTAGACCACTACTTGATTAGACTGAGGCAATCAGGGCAATACTAATTGCACGAAGAAAGATTTACGTAGCGCACTCACTTTTGGCCAATGTTTAAGGGTTTCGGCCCGCAAACCACAGTAATCGTAAACCTACACTATCTCATGGTAGCACACAAAAAACCGTGCTCTTATATCTTTTCACAGTACTTTGCTGAGTTCCCTTTTCCCAAGACTCATTGAAGCGTAAGGCTCACATCTCAACATTTTATGGGACTTTTACTGCAGAACACGCGATAGGCGGTAATGATATTGCACGTAGCCATTTTCGTCATGAAAAAAAAAAAAATCTTTGTTTGTATCGCATGAACAAAAGCAGAATGTGTGGTTCATGAGAGTGTCCTTTGCATTAATAGTCAACAACTTCACGATGTGTTGACACATAGAATGTGCTAGCGATTCATGCCCTGTTCAAATGTGGCATTTACAAGATTTCCCAAAAAGACAATCAAAAAATCCGAATGGATCACATTTTTTCAAATGAACTCAGACAAAGCACAACGAGTGTCACTATTTGGTCCAAACAATGATCCGTGGTTTCGTTTCTCCATTCGGCGCTCAATTAGCGAAAACAAAGCCAAGTGATTTCTCCATTTAAGATAATAAAATTTACTTTTGCGCTTCCGCTGACAAATTAGACAAATAATTCACGCAAGGATATATAGACTGTAGACACATAAAAGAGCAACTGACAATTCTGGTCCCGGAAACACTACGAGGAAGAACCTTCATCAAGGAAAGAGCTTGAATCTGTCTTATATAGCTTCTGGCAACGGGAAATTTGATCACTCCATGTTTAATAAACACACCGAATAAAAAATTGAATATGAAAAGAGGAATTCGACATACTGTAGTCTTCACAAGAGACCGACGGGATGGGTGCAGAAATCGAAGATAGAAAAAGAAAAACAAAGAAAAAAACAGGTAGATCTCAAACGCTGATCTTTATAGCATTATTGACAGAGGAAATAACACACCCGTCCTATCTCATTGACACACAAGTTTTTTTTCCCTTGCAAATGTACACTTTTCTGTGTTATGCAACAAGAAGTAAAAATTTCTCCGATCAGAAAACTATCACAATCTTCACTCCCTTTTCCCATTTAGATGCTAGTCATTTTTTCGATCGGGTTCCATTTCTTCCATCCTTCGCGCACCAGAACAACCAAAAAAAATAAGACAATGCTGCAATTTATAAGACACGTTGGTAGCGCGGGAATCTCCGCGTTCAAAAACCATCTTAAACCACCCACTGAAACAGTCAAAAAATCTTAACCACCACAACCATGTCGATAGTGTATTTTGATCTTTCCTCCAACGGCGAGCAAAAGGGCAGAGTCGTGTTCAAGCTATACAATGACGTGGTGCCGAAAACAGCGGAGAATTTCCGTGCGTTATGTACGGGTGAAAAGGGCAGATCCAAGACCAACGGCAAGCTTTTGAGTTACAGAGGCTGCAGTTTCCACCGCGTGATCGAGAATTTCATGTGTCAGGGCGGTGACTTCACCGATGGCACCGGCACGGGCGGCGAGTCGATTTACGGCGCGAAATTCGAGGACGAAAACTTCAACTTGACCCACGACAAGCCTTTCTTGTTGTCGATGGCCAACGCCGGGCCCAACACGAACGGGCTGCAGTTCTTCATCACCACCGTGCCCACGCCGCACTTGAACGGCAAGCATGTGGTATTTGGCGAGGTGATCCAAGGTAAATCCGTCGTGAGACAACTAGAGCGCTGCGAAAAGGGCGCCAACGACAAGCCCAAAGAGATCTGGATCATTTCTGAATGTGGTGAGCTCCCACTGGACTATAAGCCGGAAACCGCGCGCGTAGACGATGGCACGGGCGATATTTACGAGGCCGTGTTGGCGGACGACGACAAAATCGACCAGGCGCACCCGGAATCCGTGCTTGAGGCGGCGAAGTTCTTGAAAGAATTGGGCACGCGTCTCTTGAAAGAAGGAAACTTGAAGAAATCGCTCGAGAAGTACAAGAAGGGCTCGGATTTCTTGGCTGACTACACGCCCGAGAATTTGAGCGACGCGCTCACCCAGGAAAAGACCGCGTTGAGCGTGCTGTTGTTATTGAACGCATCGTTGGTGGCCTTGAAATTGAATGAGGGGAAAAAAGCTGTTTCTTTCGCCGTCGACGCGCTTGCATTCCCCGAAATCGACGCCAAGACGACTGCCAAGGCCCACTACAGATCCGGCTCGGGGTACCTCTTGTTGAAGGACGAGGACAACGCTCAAAAGGCGTTCAACGAGGCACACCGGCTCTCGCCCGATGACGCCGCTATTATCAAGGGCCTCAAGGACGTGAAGTTGTTGGCCCAACAACGCGCCGCCAAGCAAAAGAAGGCGATGTCGAAGTTCTTCAACTAAAGTATCATTGATGCTTGAGCCGCGCGTGTGCGCGCCGTTAGGCCGCTCCGGATTACGGAATGTGAGGAGGGGAGCTGTTACGCCAAGCCAGAGATGGCGGGGTTGATAAAGACGTGTTATGCCAAGCCAGAAATGGCGGGGTTGATGAAGCCCCAATGTAAGGAAAATATGTCAGAGTATGTAGCATCACACAAACACACAACTGAAAATTTGCTAATTTATTTGCTTTTTCTCGTAAGTAAACTGTTTCACTTACGAATCCAGTCACGATCTCAGATGCGTGTCACGCGCAGCCTTTCGTGCCAAAGACAGAAGGTGGGGTAGAATCGGGCAAGTGGGGTAGATCACTTATCGACGGCGTGCATGCAAGCCTGTGTGCCGGCCCCCCGCTATGATGTCACAGGATTGCGACAATCTAACTGGTGGGAACCCAAGAACGCGGGCCCGAGTCTCGCGAACAAAGCCTTTTTACGCGGCTGCCAAAAGTTAGAGTTATGTGCCAGGTTGTAACAACACTCACCGCCAATTACTCTCAGTCGAAACTGTTGAGCAGGATTGCTTCCTTGCCATGTGTCGAAAGCAGAAAATGTTGGCCTAAGTAAGGGATATGACTACACCGTTCGTCACCCCACAGGAGAAACGCAAAGAGGTGCGTTTTTTTCTTGGTGGTGGCGGAGCGCACGCGTCGAATCTAGGAGAATTTCTGGGGTCCTGAGTCGGCGCGATGTGGTTGCCAAGAGACCAAACTCTTGCGTGCAGTTCAAATCCCTGTGTGCACCACTCGCGGCGTGGCCCCGTGGGGGTGGCTCAAGAAAAAAATGAATGGAGTCGAGCTAGTGAATGAAGGGAGGAGATATTAGCCAGCGCCAGATGAACATAGTTGATTGGTTTTGCTTTGCTCTTTCCATTTCTGCGAAAGGAGTTACCAAAAACCTGGTGATAAATCGATTCTCAGCGTGACTCCTTCCGCCGCGAATCAACCATCGTATGTGCATGCACGGTGCGGCGGCATTTGAAGATTGCTGGGGAGGTGCATGTACATAAGCCCCATGCCTGTACCAAGGCCATTCAAGTTTCTCCGAGCTTTGCTCCGGCTGCAAATCTGATGGGTATTAATATGCCCCGGATTTCCTATAAGCTCATATCTTCTTGCTATATTCTACAACATCACAATCATGAGTACAGCTAGTGGATCGAAACAAAATAGTATCTTCGAACACACAAACACGCAGTCGCCGACGCCGCAACCAAATTACATCTCCAGTGTTGGTATTGAGAAACCGTCACGCGGAGAACATTTGGAGAATGCCGACGCACGGTCTGTGGGAAGCAAGTTTCCTGAAAGACCCAAACTTTTGAGAAAGATCACCACCGGAAATGAGGACTACTTGGAGGACGGACGCAGATTACTCCGTGAAAAAGACTGTTATGACAAATTGGGATACAGTTTCACCACCAAGAAAAAGTGGCTTATTCTTTCTACTATTTTCATGGTGCAAATCTCGATGAACTTGAACGCAGGTATTTTCCCTAACGCAATTTCATTGGTTGCCGACGAGTTCGGCGTCAGCATGCCAAAAGCTCGTGTTTCGCAGATTATGTTCATGATCATGTATGCGCTTGGATGTGAGCTCTGGGCGCCGTGGTCCGAGGAGTTTGGCCGTTGGCCCATTATGCAGTGTTCTTTATTCTTGGTCAACATTTGGCAGATTTTGGGTGGTCTTGCACCAAATTTCGCCAGCGTGGTGGTTGCCAGAAGTCTTGGTGGTTTGTGCTCTGCAGGTGGCTCGGTGACATTGGGCATTGTGGCCGACATGTGGGAGGCGAATGACCAGGGTTACGCTGTAGCGTTTATTGTGCTTTCATCTGTTGGCGGATCCTCGCTCGGCCCCATTTTCGGCGGAATTTTGCAGGACAATCTTTCGTGGAGATGGAACTTCTGGATCCAGCTCATAGTCGGCGCCGTGATGCAAGCGGCACACTTCTTTTTGGTGGCTGAGACCAAGGCATCGGTTTTGATTGACAGAGAGGCTAAGCGCAGAAGAGCAGAGGGCGAAGAAGACAACTGTTATGGCCCTGGCGAAATTCACCAGCACAAGATGACCATGGGTGAAATTGTGGAGGTGTGGAAACGTCCATTCGTCATGTTCTTGACCGAACCCATCGTTTTGTTTTTGTCGTTGCTTTCTGGTTTCTCGGATGCTTTGATCTTTGTGTGTATGGAGTCCTTCACTCTTGTCTACAAGCAGTGGGGATTCTCGGCCACATCCTGTGGGCTTGCTTTCATTCCAGTCATCATTGGTTACTTCATTGCCTATGGTATTCACGTGCCGGACGTGGCAAGACAAATGTTCCTCATCAAACACGAGGGCGAGGAGTCGCGGTTTGCCGAGCGCAGAATGCTTCTTTTGCTTTTCCTCGGACCATTGGAGGCGATCGGTCTTTTCGGTTTCGCTTGGACCAGTATGGGTCCTGAGCACAACCCTTGGATCGCGCCCATGATCTTTTCCGTGTTGATTGCCATTGCCAACTACAGTATTTACATGTCCACGATCGATTACATGGTGGCTGCTTACGGCTCATTCTCGGCGTCTGCTACTGGTGGTAATGGTTTTGCCCGTAACTTCTTGGCTGGTATTGCCGCCACATACGCCGAGCCCATGTACCATAATATCGGAAAATCGCATCAAATGCAGTGGGCCAGTACGCTTTTGGGCGCGCTTGCTGTTTTGGTGATGATTCCCATTTACGTCTTCTACTGGAAGGGTCCCGAGATCCGCGCCAGATCCAAATTCGCCCAGGTGTTGGCTGCAGACAGAAAGGCCAAGTTCACGCCCGAAGGTGCCGAGAGCTTTGTTGAGAAGCCTGGAGTCTCCCATGTCTAGACTGGGTTATGCGGCTGCCGTGCGGCCAACTTCACTTCTTTACTGTTATTGCATTTAGACTCATACACGATTGCATTTGATTTCCTACTGTAGGCGTTTAGGTTTGTTCTATTCGTCTTTGCTTGTGATTTGTATCAAGGCTTGGTCACATGATGTGTAAGGGTGTGGGTCACACTCTTTTCGCTCCTTCTTTACACAATGCCGTAATATTTGGCTCCACGTTTGGCATGACACATTCGATATAGATGTGGGGTATCCAGATAAATTTGTCTGAGGTTTGCACTTTCCTGGTCTTTTACTATCGTTTTCGAGAATAGAAAGCAGTGATATCCTATCACCTCTCGCTTAATGAAAAGTGGTTCAGTCATTTCTTCGAATATATCTTTTCTCCTTGTTTCGCTATATTTAACAGATCACGAAATGGATCCCAATCGCTTACAGAGCTTTTGTTGTCAAATAATAAATCATTATCGGATTGGGGACAGGGAGTCTTAAAAATTTTTTTTTTCTTTTGGTTATACACGAAACGAGGATAAATAGGATAGATGTATGAGGCATACACTTCTGAGGCAAATGGAAAAGTATTACAGTGAGGCCTTTTTACAGGATCTTTGGTCAAAGACATGACCGGGCTATATTTTACAGAAACAGCGGGGGAATTTGTTTTTTCTCTCCAAAAATGCACTTTTGAAGAAGATGATCTGGGTACTTTTTCTGTTTCTGCTCCATAGACGTAACTCTTATTAACAAGCCTTACTGTCATGAGACTTTCCTCTCTATGCAATGTGAGAATTTAGATTATTGAGCAGGTTTTAGAAAAAATACATTGAGCTTTGTCCCAAGTTCCGGCCTTCTCATAAACAAAAAGGTCTCACTGCATCTATACAATACTTTCGTCAGCTGTGCTTCCGTATTTTTTTTT
>ERZ794936.391-NODE-391-length-22088-cov-5.175600_pt1 | contig 22088 bp, 12 predicted proteins | sample MGYA00511083_ERZ794936 | MGnify/ENA primary metagenome ERZ794936 (study PRJEB30137, sample SAMN04331409) | food metagenome | isolation source: Y2 must sample point D1 replicate A | place: Australia: South Australia | collected 2014 ... | reverse complement strand
TGCTGTTGAAAATGATGAAGCTGATGATGTCAAATCAAAGATTTCATACAACCCAATTTTCTTCATCAACAAAAAATCCAACAAGAAAATTCAAAAATCCTTTGAAAGTCCATTGCAAGCTGTTTCTTCAAAGTTTAAGAATCTTGTTAGTTACAAGGACAAGAAATCTTTGACCAACTCTGATAACATCAAGGAAGTTGGTGAATTACAACAAAAGCAAGATTCCAACACCGAAAAGATCGCTATTTTAACTGACGAAATCATTGAACTTCAAGAACAATGTCAACCTTTGCACTTCAAGAAATTGGATGAATTAGAAAGACAAAACCAATTGAAGAAGTTCCATCACAAGGTTGATTTGTACAAGCACGAACAAGCAAAGTTGCAAATTGAAAAGAAAAAGATTGAAAAGGAAAGAAGACACAAAGGAAGAGAGTATAATAGAGAAATGAGATCTAACATCAGAAAACAGAGACAACTTCAAAAAACTAAGAGAGATTTGAAAAAGGAGCAATTAAGAAGTTTGAGAAGACATCAAAGAAAAGTTAATCATTTCAACGAGATGAAGAAAAAGTTTGTCACTGATGTTGAATCTGAGACTTTTGAGGCCCCTGAATTTGCTGATGACGAATCTGAAGAATTTATTCAACCAGTTGAATCAGTAGTTTCCACCAAGCAAGAAAAAGCCGAGCTTGCTGAGGGTGAGGACGATGTTGAAGAGCAAAAGTTTACTAAAGAATTCATTGAGCCAGATACTCCTGAGCAATACGAAGAAAAGATTAATGGCATTGGAAAGGAGTTCGATTTTATTTCTAATGAACCTTTGATTACCCATGAGGAGGAAAAGGAACTAACAAACTTGAAGCGTGAAATCAATGCTAAAAAAGAAGAAATCAACAAGATCTCTGAAAACTTGAATTCGAACAATGAAATCATAAACTCAAAGCTGGCTGTTATTTCTGATTTCAAACCTCCTGTTGAAACAAAATCCAATTCGATTTTGAGCAACATCAAGACTCCATTGTTATCCACAAACTTTAAGACCATTAACAAGGACTTCACTGTCCTTACTGATGATGAATTTGTTTTATCTGATCCTTCAGAGATTTCTGCTACTCCTGAATACGTTGAAGGTAAATCATCTGATGAATCCCACTTATCTACCGAAAAGATATCTTCTAGTGATATCGGTGAAGAAACAGACTCTGAAGACGAAGGTACCGCAATTGATCAAGTTCCTGCTGGCTACAAAGGTGTTTTACCTCAAAGAGGATTTTTAAGATCTGTTAACCATGATTCCGGTAACGCCAAACACCTGGCATTTGCTAAGGTTCCTGATGTATACGACTCTTGGGTCATCAAGGAAGGTACAGAAGGTGATCATGTAGCTAAAGGATTCAAGGGTGTTTTGCCACAAAACAAGTACTTGGACTCCGTTAACTTTGACAAAAGTAGTGGTGCTCATTTAAAGAATGCCAAGGTTCCTGAAATTTATGATACTTGGGCCCAAAAAGATGACAACTTGAAGAGTATCAAGTCAAACGCATTCACTGAATACACAGAAGAAGATATTGTCACCGTTCCTTCAGGTTACAAATTGAATGAAAAAGTTTTGTAAAAGACGGAATATGTAGTATTATATATTTGAGAACTGAAAAAAAAAATAATAATAAGTAAAACTCACAGAAAATAATGACTTTTATTCAATCTAATGAAGTGTTGAAAGTAATCGACGAAACCTGTAGAAAAAGATCCTATTATATTTTTGTACAGTCAATGGCTTGTGGTAATCTACAATAATTCTTTATTATAAAAACCTTCATATTTTTTTATATCATTATTGTAATAATTAAAGGTATCTTTATCAATCTTATTACTGTTAGACTATACTTTCTTGTAACCCAATCTTAGGCTTCCTTTTTAGCATCACTCTATAGGGGAGTTTTTTTTTTCTTAAACAAAGTTTTCGCTTCAACTATCTAGATTCAAAAAAAAAAAAAATTATTATTACTCTTTATTTACAAACACGAAATAAGAATGATAGAAGCCAAACCACTTCATAATAATAAAATTAAATTAAAAAAATATGACTGAAGAAGCTGCTGAATTTACTGTCAATGAAGCCATTGAAGAAAACGAACATGTAACTCCAACAAGTGAGGAGCCAGCCGCTAACAACTTCTACTCCTTTTTCAACAAGGTAGATACTTTTATCTCTTCAACAGCCCAACAAATCCAATCAAACATCCCAACTGTTGATTCTGCCTTTTTGGAAAAGGAAAAAGAAAGTTTAAACAAAAACATTCAAAAGAATTTTTTCAAGATCAACGAAAAAATGAAAACTTCTTCCAAAGTCATCAAGCACAACGATGATTTTCAATCCACAAAGCTTCCAGATGCTTACATAGAACTAGAAAAACAAACTGACGATTTAGGTAAAGTATTGAATAAGGTCATTACTATTCTAGAAACCTATGAAGTTGAAGGTTACGATTACCCACCAACTTTGAGTGATTCTTTAAATGAAGTATGGAAAGTCACCAATAAATTCAAGCTGTGGGGAACTAATGATGAACAAGAAAGCAAAGCTGATTCCACAAAGCACGAAGAAAAAGAAGGGTTTTTGCCTAGATCATTTGCACAAGCTTTGAGTAATACCTTTAACCAATGTCATAAGATATTGGAACATGACGAAGACGAGGAGGATCTTGTCAAGTCATTTAGCATCTTGAAGGATACAAACACCATCATTGATGAGCATAAGGAAAATCAGGACAATATCATCAAAACTGATATTTTACCTTCTTTCAGGGCTTTATACAACGATGTTTACAAAGGCTTGAAAGGTAAAAGAAAAACCGTGGAAAACTTAAGAATCGAATTAGATTCATTGAGATATACCAATGAAAATAATGACGATACTTTAGAAGATCAATTCATCACCGAAACTTCATCCACTTTAAGTGATATGCAGAATTTTGTTGAATCAGTTGATATCATAAAGTTATTGAGATCATTCACCGAAGTCCAATTGGCCTATTACAAAAAATGTGTTGAAGAACATGAAAAGAGTTTGTCCGTTTTAAAAGAAATTGAAGCCGAGTATGAAGAGGAAGAATAATTATATATATATGTATATTTACTTGTTTACCTGTCTCGCCAGTCTTTCTAATTCTTTATTCACATACCAGTCCGAACTTTTTTCATATTGTGTATCATCAAATTGTTTCATGTTTTTAAATATAGTGTCTCCAAGAGTTTGCAATTTGTTATCAGTTCCATTTACACTCTCATCGTTTTCGTACTTTGAAAGAATGTTTTTATTTACTGTAGCTTTGCTTGAATGGTGAAGATCTTTGTTCTTTAATTGCTTCAAAGTAGGTAACGTTTTATGTGATTCTGCATTTGTATCATTAAACGTTCTTTTGGTTGGATTAATACTGTTTGACTCGACAAGTACTGGTTTCCTTCTCAGTTTTTCGTATTTTTCAAGTAACATTGTTACTTTATCTTCATTCATGACTATATGGGTTGTTTCTTTTACGGTTTCTTTTATAATCATTAGTAACAAAAATAGACATATTTTCATTTTTCTCAAAATTTAAAAAAAAAAAAAAAACGAAAAAACAAAAAAGTGAGATGCAATTATATGAATTAAAACTCTTTTTAAAAAAACAGAATATACCAAAACTTATATAAAACTACTAAATTTCTATGTACTCTACAGATAGCTTCATGTTCTTTTCCTTGATTGACTTTTGGTTCTTCTTCTTTGTCAAGTTATAGTTGATACCACCATTATTACCGTATGTTTTATTTTCAATTACTAAATTTAAAATTTCGTTATTACTTTTGATGATCTTGATGTTCTTCACTATAAACTTATTCATTTTTTTTAGGGTTATTAAATCAAGTTGGAAGTATCCAATGGAATCAATAATCAAGTTCAAAAATTCTATCATCTTTGGCATGGATTCTTTGATGTTGAACTTTTCAATGTTATAATTACTGTAATTTATAATAAACTCTATAAAATTCTTAACATTGAATTTATTCAGTTTTTTAATAGATTGTTTTATTTCAGCTTTATTGTAATCATTGAATATTCTACAAGTCAAATTGAATAACAATTCTATATTGTTGATTTGAAACAAATCACTCATTAAATCTTCTATAGGAATGAATGGACATGTTAAAATACATTGCTTATAAAGTCTGAAATCAAACTGTAGCTTGGATAATAAGTTCTCAGTATATTGGTATAATGGATGTGTCAACAGATAAATAAAAGACTCATTTACTATTTCTTTATTGATATAATTGTTTAGTAGTAATGTATTCATTTCAGTAATAAAATGTTGAGAGTTCAAAAATCTGTCACTGTTTTCATCATAATAACCTTTGTTAGAATCAAGCTTTAACAACTTGAAGAATGAGTTATCAAATTTAGTGGAGTCCGCATTCTTAGCAAGTTCTGACAATTTATTGAATATTTCATCCAAGTTCAATTCAGCATTTGCATTATTAACATTCTTATAAATCAACCCCCATTTCTTATCTTTTTTGTTTTCTTCGTTACTTATCAAAAAAGATTTTCCTAAAGATTCCTTCAAGTTACCTTCACCAACATTAACATTCATCAATTCCAAATAAGAGACTTTGCTACTTGGCTTTGTAGAAACACCCAAAATCAAAGTATTATTGTCGTTGAAAAACTCATCGTTTTCAACATACCAATTTTTTAATAATTGGAATGTCTTTATACTGTTGTTACTGATGGTTCTGCTTGATAATAAAGATTTGTGTACTAAATCTAACAAGTAGACTTCATTGTCTGTATTCAATATTATTCTGTTTTTAGCAATGGATTGAATAGAGATAGTTTTTAAGTTGGTATCCGCAGTGATGAAACTAGATAGGTCTATTTGTTCACTCAACTTTAAAATCAAGTCATTGGATAGTATAGATATTTTCAAAGACTTGTTTTGTAAATCCAATTGTACATACTCGTTGGTGAAATGGTTAAAGAATTGTTGATACTTTGAGTTGTTCAAGTTGATATTATCAATAATAACGGATTGATTTTCTATAATTTTGTTTTCAGCTGATACTTCTAATAATTTCAAGCAACCAGCAGTATCAGTATCATTATTACTAATCTTTAATAAAGCAAAGATATAGTATTTATTGTTCTTTTGGTATATTTGAGTATAGTTCATATTATCATACTTTGAATCATATTCGTTAATCAACTTAAATAATACTTCTTCTTTGTCTTCAACTTTTCTGTGTGGATATATCTTGTATAATCTAACTTTACCAGTATGCAATACAACCAAAATATGATTTTTGTTTATAATTCTCAAGTCAACAACAACGTCATCATCCAAACTTAAAGTGCTCTTACTGATAATATTTGAATTACTTTCATTCATCAAATTCTTTGATCTAATAAAAAAATTCAATAAGTTGTTTTTGTTGTTGGATAAATTGGTTGAGTATACCCATAGTTCAATGTCTTCGTCTTCTTCTTTGGTGTTTTTATAAACAAAAGTATCCAAATTTGTGATGTTTACAATAGAACTTATAGAATAGTTGAATATCAACTTTGGTGATGGGTTGATTATATACTGACTTATTGAGGATCCGCTTATACCTATATTGATGTAATCTGATGTCTTATTGTTAGAATCATTGTGACTGGTAGGTAATAAGGCATATTGGTTCAAAGGGTTGTTAAGTTGCGCAATTTTAGGCAGTGTGTCTATTCTAAACGGTTGTGAAATAACTGCTGACATGATAGAGATTCGTTACTTTTGGTTTGTTGTTTTAAAGTAGAGTTGATGTTTGTAGAACAGTCTTTAGTTGTTAAGAAATTGTACTTTTTAAAAAAAAAAAAAAAAAAAAATTCATATACTGCCTTCAAGAGATATTGAAATATTACTTAATACGGTAATTGTAAGGATAAAAAATTCACTACTGGGAAATAAATAATATTGAAAAAAAAAAAAAGAAATGCGTTGTTTACTTCGGAGATAAGCACGTGCTCAAGTCTATGTTAGAATCAACAAACTTTTCCTTTATCCTATAGAACTGTAGCTGTTATATGCGGGAGGGTTTATTTCGTGTACCGACTTTTTGCTACCTCTGAATTATCTCCTGTAAAAGTAATATATTTCAATCGCACCTAAATTTCAACGTAACACTATTTTAGCCCATAACAAAAACCATCATGCAATGAATTATCTTTTTTCGTATAAAAATTCACTCACCATTTTTGCTTATTCATGTTAAATCAAATAACCGCTCTCTCTATCTGCAGATGTTATCACATCCTGAATAGCAAATATATTTAACAAATATGCACTATCGACATTATTCTCTGGCGCATTTTATTCGTTTTAGCAGGAAAAAAATGCGTAGATTTTGTCAGTCGTTAACTCCTTTATTTTTTTTTTTAAACACTTATTTTGCTTTAAAACAGCTTTTTTTTCAAAATTTTAAAATTCTCTATATATATGTATATGTCATCAAGTTGTTAACTTCATAATGAAAAAGATTCTGTCAGCAAACCCAAAAAAAAAAACTAATAATAATAAGAATAGAATGGCTAACAACAACTTTAAGCAAATATTTTCATTCAATGTGGAATATGCTCCACAATTCACCATCAAGAAATTTCAATCCGAAAGAACAAAGTTGCAAGTAGTACAAATTTTTTCCAAGTCGTCCCCTATGGTTGAAGGTTACTTTGCTGTAGGAACAGAAATTTTCAATGATTCTGGTATTCCACATACCCTTGAACATTTAGTTTTTACAGGTTCTGAAAAGTTTCCTTACAAGAGTATTTTAGACAAAGCAGCTAACTTATCTATGTCCTCTACAAACGCTTGGACTGCTACGGATCAAACTGTTTATACTTTGAGTACCGCTGGTTGGTTAGGTTTTAAAAACGTTTTGCCTGTTTACTTAGACTGTTTGTTCAACCCAACTCTTACCAAAGAGGCTTTCGTTACAGAGGTTTATCATATAGACCCAGTTACTTTAAAAGATAAAGGTGTTGTTTACAGTGAAATGGAAGCTATAGAAAACCAATCTTGGTTCATAAAAGATTTGGCCTATAAAAGATTAGCTCATCCACAAGGATCAGGTTACAGATCTGAAACTGGTGGGTTGACTGAAAACTTGCGTTCTTTGACTATTGAAGAAATCAGAGAATATCATGCCAAAAACTACAACTCTGAAAATGTTTGTTTGATTATTACTGGTAATGTTCCTACTGATGAATTATTAGAAATTGTTAATGAATTTGACAATGAATTGCCTGAGGCTACTTCTGATAAGTCAAGACCTTTTGTTGAAACTGAAACAGCCAAGTTCTTGCAACCTAGATTCAACACTGATATTATTGAAAATACTTGTCAATTCCCAGAATTAGATACTTCTCAAGGTGAAATGGGTCTGTATTGGATTGCTTCTGAATATACCAATTCTTTAAATGACTTGTTGTTGACTATATTACTGGAATACCTAACTGATGGTTCTTTGGCAGTTTTGCAAAAAACTTTTGTAGAATGTGATGAGCCTTTGGCTAATGATGTTAGTTACGAAACTGAAGATTTCCTAAGATCAGTTGTTAATATTTATTATTCAGGTGTACCAACTGAAAAGTTACAAGAATTGAAAACAAAAACTTTGGAACTATTAAAGGATCATAAAGTTGACCTGGCTAAAATTAAACAAACTTTGGAAAGTTATAAGTTATCTTACTTGTCTAAATTAGAAAGAAACGGTGCTGATGTCCTTTCAAGTAGTGTCATCACCAACTTCTTATATGACAAAGACGTTAACAGTGAAACCTTGATTCACGGCTTCAAGACTTTAAAAGACTTTGAAGATGCTGCTGGATTAACCAGTGAGCAATGGACTGAATTATTAAACAAGTGGTTTGTTCAAAATTCTCCAAACATTGTTTTGGCCGAACCAAGTGCTGAATTGTATGAACAATCTAAGATTGAAAAGGAAAATAGATTGAATGATAGAGTTAACAATTTCACTGCTGAATACAAAAATGAATTGGCTGAAAAGGTTAGATTGGCCGATGAAATTAATAACACTCCTGTTCCAGATGCCTTGCTAAAAAAGTTTAATATTGAAGATCCAGCAAAGGCGATTGATTTCATTCAAACCACTTCAGTTCCTATGTTTGATGCTGAAGCTACTGGTCCAGATGCTGAATCACAAGAAGTTAAACAATTAGTCGAATTGCAAAAAAATACCAACATTCCTTTCTCTGTCCATTTGGAACAATTTGACTCAAACTTTGTGGAAATTAACTTGATGATTAGTAGTGATGTCGTAAAAGAAGAAGACAATTTACCATTATTCTGGTTATTCTGTGATGCCTTTACCATGCCGATGAATAGTCAAAACGGTATCATAGACTACCAAACAGTTGTTTCATCCTTAAAAGATGATACTTTAACTTTTGGTATTCAAAGACATGTCGTTTCTAAGTATTACCCTGATACTATTAAGTTTAAGGTTAAATGTACAGCTGAGAACTACTCTAAAGGTGTTGAATGGATTAAAAAGGCCATTTATGATTCAATCTTTGACGAGCAAAGAATTAATGTCTTATTAGACAATTTCTTGTCTTCTATAGTTGAATCTCACAGAGATGGTTTCAATATGTTGAAATGTTACATGAAAGATATCTTTTATAACAAGAGATCTTTGGAAAAATCAGCTAATATTTTGAGTAATGAAGAATTATTAAACAGCATCAAGGTTGAAATAGAAGATGGTAAGTTTAAACAAACTGTTTTACCTAAATTAGAAGAGTTCAGAAACGACATTATCAAAGGTTTGGACCAATCCCATGTCTTAGTCTTAGGTGACATCAAGAAGATTGGACATGACAATTTCTATAGAGCCTGGGAAAAGAACTTTAAGGTTGATTCCCCATTAAAGAAATTCCCAGAATTTCCTGATGTCAAAAAACATTTTACTGATGTAAGAAAAAGCTTTGGCCAAAAGAGTTTCATCTTGACCACACCAGGTTCTGATTCCAGTTATTTATCTCTTCATGCCAACTGTACTATTGGTTATGACCATCCTGACTACCATATTGTTAAACTGTTATTAGGTTACTTGCAAGCAACTGAAGGTCCATTCTGGACTTCAATCAGAGGGTTGGGTTTGGCCTACGGTGCATGGGCTTACAATTATGTTGACATTCATGATGTGACCTTTTTAGTTTATAGAGCTGCTGACTTGATTAAATCTTATGAAGCCGCAGAAAAAATAATGAACGATTTAGCCTCCGAAGAGGTCAAATTTGATGAAAACTTAATCACTGGTGCTATTGCATTGTACCTGAAGGAGGTAGCTGAATCTAACAATTCCTTTGTCAACTCTGGTTATGCTAAGTATGTTAAGACTTATGGTTTGATGAAGGATCCAACATTTGCAGAAAAATTGACTGAGAAGTTGATTAATGTAGAAAGCAAAGATTTAATTAGATGTGTCAAGACATACTTGTTACCAATGTTTGACAAAGAAACTGGTTGTCCATTTATAGCTTGTCATCCAACAAAGAAAGATGAATTTAAGGAATACATGGAAAAGAGAGGATATGTTGTTGAAGTTAGAGAGTTGAAAGAAGACGAAGAAGAAGAAGAAGAAGAAAGTGATTCAGAAGATGAAAATTAAATTAAATTTATATAGATTAACTGCTGGCTATTGTAAATCTCAATAGTTTTTTATATCTGTATTGGTTTAAAGCACTGATCAAAGTTAATACATCAATGTAAAGATCTGCATTTTCTCTTTTTAACAAATCCAAACTTTCTTTATCCAAAACCCAAATATCAGATTTTGTTTCTGCATAAACTGTATCGTTGTATTCAGGTGCAATTTTATAATAGTTGTTGGTTATTTTTCCATATGCTGATTTCCTAGACAAAGTCTCATAAACACTTTCTGTCTTTGTGGAGTTTTCAGTGACTGAATAAGAAATTTTGATTAGTCCGGATTCTACCAGTATGACACAGTTATCATTGGATATGACTTCATGGGACTCCAGAGTCTTTCTTTTAAAGTATGATGAAATAGTATTCCATTTTTCAAAGTCTCTTTCTTCTATAAATATTTTGAATGATTGTAAAAATAAAGAAAAACAATAATCTGTTACTTGCTCATTAGTTTTTTTCTTTATTAAATCAGAACTTTGTATTTTATTTTTTTTTATAACCTGATCCAAATTCTTTCCTACTTCAGTCTCAGTATTGATGACATTCTTGGCAGCTTTAACAAACATGTCATTTCTAGGGGTGTTTGCAAACATTTTTGAAGATAAAACACCAGAAGGTTGATCTTGATATGCATTGTTAATTTTAATGCTTGGAATAACCAAGTCTTTCTTTTTTGGCTCTGTCTTTGACAATTGTTGATTTTTTAATAACTTGTATTGGTATAAGTATTTGTTTTCACACCATTCTAAAGAACTGTTTAAGTCATCAAATAATTCAACATCTTCAAGTAATCCTACTTTGTTAAATACTTTGAAAATGGTATCCGTTTCTTTGATAGATGAAATAATCAAGGTAATATTTTTAGAGCTTACAAATCTTTTGATTCTGTTAAACCCTTCGGCAGCTGAATAATCAATTTGATCAGTTTTTATATTCTTGAAATCTAAAATCAAATACTTTATAACACCTGACTTTCCTTCTCTTTCTAACATTATATTGATTTTTTGCTCTATAGATAAAATAGTTCCAAAAAACAAAAGATTTTGTAACTTTAAAATATAAATTTGATCACCAACTTTATTCAATAATTCAGTTTGATATGAATTTCTGTTAACAGTACTTTGAAGCTGAGTACCATCATATTCGCTTTGAATACTAGGTAGATTGGCAGAGTTGACTAAGAAATGGAAACAAGCAATGATCAAGCCAACAAATATACCCATAACAAAATCAAATACAGCAGAAGTAATAATAATTAGTAAAACAGTCAAGTATTCAAATGAGCTTAAAATTCCAAAAGTATCCTTTAAAGATTCTTTTAATAATTCGTAACCTAACAAAAAGATCAAAGAACCTACAACACATATTGGTATGAAACCGATGATTGATGGGCCTATAAACATAATTATAGCTGTTAGTATGGCTAATAAAATACCAGCAAATCTGGAATCAGCACCAGCTCTTATGAACAACACAGAGTTGGTATATACCAAATAATTCGGAATTGAACCAAACAAACCACTTAAAAAATTTGACCAACCATGAGCTATCAATTCCTGATCAACATCGTATTTATCACAACCTAGAGTAACAGCTAATGCAGGAACGTTGATAGGAACATGTAGAATACCAAAAAAAGCCAAAGCAAGCATGGTAGGAGTATTCTTAAAGACTAAATACCAATTCACATTTTTAAAGTTGAATAGCGTATAGAATGAATACCAGCTGTCGCCTATATCCAAGGCATTTGAACTGGCAGTCATATCATCGTTGGTGGTGCTGAATATCCACCCATGTTTTCTTAACAAAGGTAGACTCAAATTAGGCATCAATGCAACAATGAAATGGAAGAATATCAAACTTCCAACGTAAAAAGTTGGCAACACCAAACTGTTATTGTTAAACTTTTTTTGGGAAAAAATCAAAGTAATGGTTAAGAGAATAGGAAGTAGAAGTTTTCCCCAGTTGTAATCTGTAGGCAATAAATCAATCCAAAATTTATAATTGTATGAAAATTTGGGGATTTTCAAGGATACTTCAATTCCTGTGATGATCAAAAAGTACCCCACAGAACCTATACACCCTATAAGGATATGTCTTGGAAAGAATCCAACAATTTTTCCCAGTTTTAATGCCCCTAATGAGTAGAATACTAAACCAGTTAGCAATGAGGATAGGACAAAGCATACAAGTGTGGTGGTGACAATTTTTAATTGATAAAACTCAATGCCTTTTTCCATATTTTTATAAAAATTCAAATTGTTGAAGGCCATTGTATGGAAAAAAGGAGTTATTTCAATCATTTCTGAGCCTATACTAGTCCCAAACAACGAAAGACCCATTGAAAAACATAATTGGGAGACAATAGAGGAAATGTAAAACAATGATAATCCAGTAGGTCCTAAATCCCTAAATACAGGTTCTGTTATAGGAAACACAATCATACCATAAGACAATGCATCCAACAAATTCAATAATACACCCAAAAATGCAGCAGGGAAATATTGCGTGGTTTGTCTTATACAGTAAGTTATGGATTTAAATTTGGCTATATCTTGATAATTTGGAGGTCCAGTAACATCAACTTTTTTGATATCATTTGATGAAGCTGTATCCAAAGAACCATATAGACTTTCCAAATGGGATGAAATAGGTGAAAATGGAATAGTTTTATTGCTAGAAGAATTAATCTCACTGTCTATGGTATCTTCTTGTTTGAAGGAATCATTAAATACATCGAAATTATCATCCTTATTTGATTGATCATAAGTATCTGTTATCAAGGCCGTTTCTTTATGTAAATTATAAGATTTGTGTATTCCTTTGTTATCATTATTGTTGGATGAGTGATATGGATTGTCTACAACATTTGAATTGTTAACATTTGATTTTTTGTTGTTCAAAGTTTGAAAATAGCTACCGGAAGATACAAAAGAACGTCCTAATACGTTAATGTCTTGTTGATACAGCTGAGACTTCCTTCTATAAGAACTGTCTTTGGTAATTAAGCTGGCTTGTTCATCAATAGACTGATCAATATTTTGATTCATCTTTTGATAAATAATAGCGTTGATACTATAAAAATAGATTGTATGGGGATTTTAATCTTTATTCTTTCTTGTTGCAAGAAACGTTTAGTCATGGGATCAATCGATTTTCACGGAAAAAAAAAAAATTTGGAAAGTCGCATAATTAATGACTTCGTCTTTTTTTCCTTCCAATTCCCTGAAATTGTGGTGTTTACCCTGCTGCAAAGTGCATTTTCCTAAATCGGATACATTGCAGTCACATGACAATTTAACAAAAAAAACAGTCACCTGATCAGTAAGTATCTATTTCCCAAATAGGATATTCATCTAAGATTTTTTTTTTTTTTTAATAGGTTTTTTGGTTTAAAAAAAAAAAAAAAAGATATTACGCAATTTAGTTTTTATACAGTGTCACAATTAGGTTATAGCTACAATCTTCGGATTACGTTAATTTTATTAAAGGAGCATATCCACCCCTAAAGTTGATGCTATAAACGAATGATCATGATAATTTTTTTTAACGTACAAGCTTATCATCAATTGAAAAGTTGTTGTTTCATGTAAATAATAATAAACTTCACATATTATCATTTGTTTATCTCGTAAGTTGTGTACGATTCTTTTGTCGGACCTCATTAAATTAAGCTTTTCATTTTTGCTTGTGTAAAGGCTTTTCTTCGGACTTCATTATTGTTAGCTTGTAACCTCTGTTTATGTAAGAGCTTGCATTTTTTTTTTTTTTCGGACCTCATTAAATTAAACTTTACATTTTTGTTCATGTAAGAACTTTTCTTCGGGCCCATTATCGTATCCTTATGGTTACTGATTTTGTGTGGGTTTAAGGGGGGATGGAAGCATTTTTCTGGCTTTTTGTGTAAGTGCGGGCTTAAAGAACACACTTTTTTTTTTCACATAGAGTTCCATGCAAGTTTAACATACTCCGTGAATTTCTTAACAGTGGTATTATAAATCTTCCCCCGTTTATGGGCATCTGTGGATTTAACAAATCTCGTATTAATGGTTTAAAGCATAAGCTTATGAAATTACAAAAAAAAAAATTAACTAAACGAAAATATATATAAACTTTCTTTGAACCCTATTTTTTATTTTATTATTTAGAAAAATACTTTAATAAACATAATTAATATTAAAAAGTAAACATGAAAACCCAATTTCAATAGTAACAAATCTACATCCAACAATAAAATTTCACATATACCACCATGAGCGCAACAGCACCAACCGATTTTTTCTTAGCACCTATAAAAGTATCGAAAAAATTATGTAGAAGTATGACTTTTACAAACCTTATTGATTCAAACCAATCAGGAAAATTAAAAATGGATAATCAACTGAGTAAAGCAAACTCTTCTTCAAAATCATTTCTTTCCAAAAAATCAAAAAAGCAATCACAGATATCTACGAATGATCAAATCACCATGCACGATTTAGCCAAATCTAAAAAAGTTGTTACTAGAGAAGATATTATAGAATTTAATAAAAAGCACGGAGCTTCAAATAAATCTTAAACTAATATTAGATATTAATTATATTAAAAATTTTAATCTTCATTAAATATGAACCTTGTACAGATAAAATATATAATCAGTTGGTATTTTTTTTTTTTTTTTTTTGCAATTATATTTCTTGTTGCTTATATACAAATAATATATTAAACTATGAATTAATCATGAGATACTTTTTGATCATGAATCTTAGCAAATCTACCACTTGGATCTTCATGACAACCCCATTCAGCCTTTGGAACCCATCTCATGACGGTTGCAGCAGCAGCCTTTTGTGGGAATATAGCATCGAACTTACATCTATACCAGTAAGCTTCTTTGGTTGTTGGAATATCGTCACCCCAGTGGGCTTTTGGTTTGCTGAATTCTTCATCTGTTACTGCATTAGCAGCATATTCCTTTAATCCATCAATCCATGAGTAACCAACACCATCAGAGAATTGTTCTTTTTGTCTCCATAGAATTTCATCTGGCAAGTATGGTTTACCTGTTGGATCGTTTTCTTTAGTATCAAAGGCCTTTCTCAAAATGTATTTTTCAATTCTATCACCACCAATCATCTTTTCCTTTGGATCAATGTTCATACACAATTGTAAGAATTCCTTATCTAAGAATGGAACTCTTGCTTCTAGACCCCAAGCCATGGTAGACTTGTTGGCTCTTAAACAATCAGCCAAGTGAAGGTTTTTGACTCTCTTGACAGATTCAGTGTGGAATTCTTCCTTAGATGGAGCTTGGGCAAAGTATAAGTAACCACCGAAGATTTCATCAGAACCTTCACCAGATAAAACCATCTTGACACCTTGGGCCTTGATCTTTCTGGACAACAAGAACATTGGAGTAGAGGCTCTGATAGTGGTGACATCGTAAGTTTCCAAATGTTGGATAACATCATCTAAAGCATCTAAACCTTCCTCTAAAGTGAAAGTGTGTTCATGATGAACGGAACCAATAAACTTAGCAACCTTTCTAGCAGCTTGTAGATCTGGAGCGTTTGGTAAACCAATGGCAAAGGATTGTAATCTAGAGAAACCAGTGTTTTGGTATAGGTTACCTTCGTCATCTAAACCAGTTAAGTGTTCCTTACCTTCAGAGTTTGCAGCAGCAGCATTGGCCTTAGCTGTTTCTCTGGAGGCAATAGAAGCGATCAAAGAAGAATCTAAACCACCGGATAATAAAACACCGTATGGAACTTCAGCCATTAATCTCTTTCTAACAGCCTTTTCCAAAGATTCTCTAATAGCTGTTAGATCTAATGGAGTAGAAGGAATTCTGTTTTCGTCTAACCAGTCTGGAGTAAAGTATCTGGTTAACTTATCAGTAGCAGAATCGTAAACATGACCTGGTGGGAAAGCAACAATGGAATCACAGTTGTCAACCAAACACTTCAATTCAGAAGCAAAGTAAACAGTCTTAGGACTTTGAGAGTCTCTACCTAAGTACATGGTAGTGATACCGACTGGGTCTCTGGCAGCAATGGTTCTATCTTTCTTGGCATCGTATAGGGCCCAGGCAAACATACCGTCTAAGTGCTTTGGAGCATCAATGTCATACTTTTCATATAATGGAATGATAGGTTCACAATCACTGGCAGTCTTGAAAGGATAGTCAGGGAATTCTTCTCTGATTTGGATATGATTGTAGATTTCACCGTTAACACATAAAGATAAGTCACCAGATTCGTTGGTTAAAGGTTGAGCACCAGTGGATAAACCAACAATGGCTAATCTTTCGTGGACTAAAATAGTGTCATTTCTGATGAAGTTACCACTCCAATCAGGACCTCTGTGTCTGATTCTTTTGGATAGTTGTAAGGCTTGAGATTTGAAAGATTCAACATCTTTTTTCTTGTGTACGACGAAAATACCACACATTTTGTTATGTTTGTTTTGTATTTATAATATTCTTGGTTTTGAATAAATGTAATTATTTAATTGTACATCAAGTGAAAATTATATTCATATTTAAAATCAAAGATAATTTTTGTTCACAACAAACCAACTGATCAGTCATTAAAAATTTTCACTTAAAAGATAGAAAATTTTTCGTCTTAATTAATTTTAATTTTTTTTACGGCTAGTTTGGAAGTTTTGTTCCGCTTAGTAAAAACAGCTCAATCTCTAACTTATGTGAGTCATCGAAATTGAACTAATTTTTTTTTTACTTATTTTGCAGGTTGAAAAATGCCTTGATCTTGCCTTCAAAAATTTGTATGGAAAAAAAATAAAAGGGCAATAGATAAAATTTACATTTTGCTCAAAAGGGAAAGATTGAAAATGGTTAATAACAAAATGAACAGTCATATTCACGTGCCGGTCAGATATGTTGGTGCTTACAAAGAAGTAGGCAAATGTTAACGATGTATTTAGTAATAATACAATCACTAGCCCTAATATTGTATATATTTGATATAATAAGAAAAGGGTCTACATTGACCTTTCTTTTTTTTTTTTAAATTACAACAGGGGGGGTTTTTTTTTCAAGAATGATACAAGACAAGTATACGTATATGCTAATAAAAAGTAAATGTCCCACTATTCAAAAAAAAACAATTACTATTATAAAAGTAAAGAATCAGATTATTCTACTCCGTCCTATCTTTTTCAAATTTATAAAAAATTTGGTAACAAGGTACACAAAGAAGGGCAATAAAACGGTGGTCTCCATTAAAACTCATGAATCTTTAAAAAAGACTCACATGAATTGTTCGACTTTGGGTAAAACTTCCTCGCGATTTCTGTCTCCGTCAAGAGACTATGAAATTTGAAAATTCTCATCATATTCTTTAATTTTTGAACGTAATAGTTAAACAAATAACTACTACTGGGAAAGATCGGTTTTTTCAAAATATTTTATCTTTATTAGAATATAAACAAATTTTGATTTATTGTAATATGAAGGTATTCATAATAAAAGAAGAAAATATCTATTTCTAAATGTATATACAGACGCAAAGAAGGTGAAAAAAAAAATTTTCGTACATTTTGCTAACAAAAAAAGTATTACTTAAAAAGGAAAAAAGTTAATTCATAAAAAAAGCAAGTAATTTTTCAAACCTGTAATATAAAAAAAAAAAGAAACTCAGAATCACGTGGTTTACCAACTTCCACATTTGATCAATTACCAAAATTTTTAGTAAAATTAAAAAACTAAGTTTGTAGATTGGGATAACAAACTAATCAAGTTAGTTGAAAAATCATTTACATTAGGTTTAGAATGGGGTTTTTAAAAAAAAATTGATTTAAATTAAACTGATATGTTTCAAGCCTTTTTGTTTACATCAAAATTCGAACATTACTTCATAGCCCAGTTTTAGTCTTGAAGGAAAAGACCTTACATTGACTTGAAAATCAAATCATTTACTGCATATATTAAAAATGCCAATATAACGTAAGCTTTGCTTCTTCTTTTGATCCCTTGATCAGTGTAACTTTAATTTTATGTTCTATTCCCTTGAAACTCAAAAGCCTGTATTTCTTCAACTAAATGCTGTTTTGTTAAATACTTTATAAGTTCTGCTAATAAAGTTTATCATCCCTATAAACACTATCAATTAGACTTTAAAAAAACTGTATGTTCAGATAGCCAAGTTTAACTAAACAAGTTATTTTTAAATCATAAACTTTCTTCATGTATTAAGATTACAATTTTTTAATGACATTTTTATAATTACTTAAAATAGTAATTATTTAGTAAACAAATTTTATTTGAAAAAAAAAAAAAAAGGGCAGGAAACAACACAAAATACAATTTATAATTTTTTTTGCCCTGATTTTAAAAAAAAATTTATGTGGAGAATTCGCAACAAAAAAAAAAATGATTTACATGTAAACAAAAAAAAAAGACAGTTACCAAGATCCACGTGATACAGCAAAATCGACAAGAAAAACATAGTTTATATGCGCTAGCAACAACATTTTTTTTTTTAATACCTATTTCGTCCAATTAGTTTACCCTTTTGGGTAATATAAATCGCACCTTTGTTTACAATGAATGTAGTGATATTGTCGTTAAAAATCACTTAAATCTGAAATACAACTTTCAATTGATTAAAGAAAAAGAAGATACGAATTTTAGGGGATCTTATCATTAAGCAAAAAAAAAACCCTACCCTTCTATAAAAGAGAAGCATTAAATAGACGTATGTATTAATTATACTAAGGATAGATATATTACTAAGAGGGACTTTGGTGGAAAAAAAAAAATAACAATAAGTGTGTGAGTCCTATTTTTTTTTTATACTACAAAAATCTTTTTTTAGAAGTGTTACTTTAAATAGCACGCCAAAATTCATGTATTTTGCCGGTGAGAATATGGGCAAAAAAAAAAAAATAATGGGTGGTGAATAACAAACCAAATATGTTTTTCTTTTCCTAATATTTTTTTGGTTATATAAAGAAAATTTTTTATTCAGGTTTTTTATGTTTTTTGAGTTATTTCTTCTTATTTGGTTAATATAAATACTTACTTATGAATGAATTGAATCTACTTTTGATAATTAATAAAAAAGATAAATAAATAAAAGACCAAGTCTTTTTTAGAAAAATACCCCAATAGATACCTATAATAAAAAATGCAATACAACAAAAAAACTGTTTTAGCTTCTACTTTAGTTGCTACCTCTGCTATGGCTGCTTACGTTCCATCTGAACCATGGACCACTTTAACTCCAACTGCCACTTACTCTGGTGCTACTACCGACTACGCTACCTCTTTCGGTATTGCTGTTGAACCAATCTCCACCGGTTCTTACGCTTCTTACTATGCTTCTTCCTCTTCTGCTGCCACTCAAGCTAAGAGAGATGCTATTTCCCAAATTTCTGATGGTCAAATTCAAGCCACCACCAATACTAAGACCACTCAACACACTACCACCGCTGCTGCCGTTTCTCAAATCACCGATGGTCAAATTCAAGCCACCACCAAGACTGAAACTACCAAGCACACCACCACTGCTGCTGCCGTTTCTCAAATCACTGATGGTCAAGTTCAAGCTACCACCAAGACTGAAACTACCAAGCACACCACCACTGCTGCTGCCGATGGTCAAGTTCAAGCTACCACCAAGACCACTTCTACTGAAGCTGCCGTTTCCCAAATCACTGATGGTCAAGTTCAAGCTACCACCAAGACCACTTCTTCCACTGAAGCTGCTGCTTCTCAAATCACTGATGGTCAAATTCAAGCTACCACCTCCACCACTTCTTCCGCTTCTGAATCCGCCACCTCCGCTTCCGCCTCTTCTTCAGCTGCCTCTTCTTCTGCCACCGCCAGCTCCGGTATTGACGCTGTCTCCTGTAAGAACAGTGGTACCTTATCTATGAAGTTAGATAACGGTGTTTTATCTGATGAAAAGGGTAGAATTGGTTCTATTGTTGCTAACAGACAATTCCAATTTGATGGTCCACCACCTCAAGCTGGTGCCATCTACGCTAACGGTTGGGGTATCACTCCAGAAGGTAACTTAGCCATTGGTAACGAAGATGTCTTCTGGCAATGTCTATCCGGTGACTTCTACAACTTATACGACACTGAAATCGGTGGTCAATGTAAGCCAGTTCACTTAGAAGTTGTTAACTTAGTTTCTTGTTAAAGTTTGATACTTTAATAATTTACAACGTTAATGATTAATTGCTTTTGAATTTCAAAAATTAAAACTTAACAAATAATGACATTTATATTATTGCTTAACATATTTTGATTTGATAAAAAAAAACAAATAAAATAAAAAGTGTACAGTTGTATATATAATATTTTTTTGTTTTAAGGGGGTTTTCACTTTTTTAAAACATAAAGATATAAAAAAAAAAAGTATACAATAATATTTTTTTAAATATGTTATGCAGACATAATAAATGTTAATTGTTTAGTTTGTTGTCTCTTTTTTGCCAATTCTTTATATTCTTTTGTTCAGAAGTAGAATAATTAGTTAATTCGGAATAACTGATAAATCAGGAAGGTTATGTTGATATAAAAATAATTATCAAGACACAAGAAATTAGAAAACAAAAAGAGTATTTGTAAATCAATGCAATAAAATAAAAATTTTTAAACAACAAATTCCCAACTGGTTAGAACCATTGCATTAGATAGAAATAGAAAAGTAAAAAAAAATACATTCTATTTTACTTGATAATAAATTAATAAATATTTTATAACTATTTCACTATAGTTAAAAAATACAGAAATTATGTAAACTACAAAAAAAAATAAAAAAATAATACATTCGTTTAATATAAAGATAGATAAAGAAGAGAAATAATTTAGAAATCTTTATTATAATGAAGATTTAAAAAAAAAAAAAATACCCACATTCAAAGAAATGAAAAAAGTCTACATAAAGAAGTAATTTTTTTTTTATAGATATCTTATATAATTAGGTCATCTAACCAAAGAGTCCTTCCTTTTAATGAAATAAAAACTAATAAAAAAATAAAACGTTTATATCTTCTTTTTTTTTGAATGATAATAAAACAATAATAACTATCTACATATATAAATTTTTTTTAAATGGCAATGAACATCACTGATGCAGCAACAACGGCTGAACCAGCAATCCAATAGGCAGCACTCAACTTGTTGTCTTTTTGGAACAACTTGGATTGTGCATTAGATCTTCCTTCATTGCTGATATGTCTCTTGACTCTATCTCTGACGTTCTTCAGTGATCTCTTGGTCAGAACACCTGTATCTGCGGCAGCTGTTGGATTTAAAACTTGTGTAGGAAGCATGACTGGTGGTTTGTATGCTATGTACATTGGTTGCATAGGAGATCCGTCAAATTCATACAAAGTTAGTTTGTCACAACCGTGGTAATCATCAAATTCCATCAAAAACCACTTGATCACGTTTATGTTTTGATATCTAGTATAAATGGAAACACCATCGTCATTGCATGGATCAGATAACAATTGTCTCCCATCACTGGCAAATGGATACATCATCAAGGACCCATTATTGGAGTTAAATGAGTATGTTCCGTGTTGGTAGATCATTATAGCTGTAGGACAAGCTGGGTTCTTTGGATTTGGATTGACTATGTATCTTGCTTCTTCCCAATATCCGTCTTTTGTAAAAGAAAATGAAATTCCTGGAAGAGAAGGTTCAATAAGGAGTTCATCAATAGGATCATAAAACCCAGATCCTGTGTAGACTTGGTGAGATTTTGAAGTCCAAGTTCCTTCAAGCTTATTCATAAGTTCTTGATCACTTGAGGATATGGTTGTGTCTTTGTTATGATCTTTTAAAACATTAGGGACATCTCTTTCTTCTTCACAAAATACCTTATTGAATAGGTTAAATGTGAGTAATATAATAAAATACAGGTTACCTTTGATTATAAACATTGTTTTTTTTTTGGTGTTTAAGTCTATGGTATGGTTTTAATTCCCAATAATCTATTTTTGGTAATGCTATTTGAAAGAAAAAAAAAATTATGGCCAGGTTTGTAAACTCGATCAGTTTTTTTTTTTTCTTTTTACCAGATGAAAATAACCAGAAATAATTTTTTTTCTTTTTTGCTTTATTATACACGTGACACCAAAATCGGACTTATAAAAAAAAAAATTTTTGAAAATATTGATCACGCTTTCTTTTTTCTTTCCTTTTTTGGAAAATCTATAATTACCACTGTTATTTTTTTTTTTTCATCATGTACACGTGCTGACGTCATAATTTAGTTATTTATAAAATTAAAGTAATAAAACTCTTATTTGTCGAGATCAAAAAAAAAAAAAAAAACAAACGTAAACAAAACACCCCGTTTCAACTTTTAAAAA
>ERZ794936.390-NODE-390-length-22191-cov-30.608150_pt1 | contig 22191 bp, 16 predicted proteins | sample MGYA00511083_ERZ794936 | MGnify/ENA primary metagenome ERZ794936 (study PRJEB30137, sample SAMN04331409) | food metagenome | isolation source: Y2 must sample point D1 replicate A | place: Australia: South Australia | collected 2014 ... | reverse complement strand
CCGATGACTAAGATATTAGTAACACAAGAAAGCAACAACCATACCAAATGAGCTTGTTCATTACTAAAGGCATTACTAAACGTGTTGGCATGTACACAAGCTGAAGCCAATTCACCCAACTCGTCAGATCTTGCACTGCAAGTTGAGTAGTATTTATAAATGGAAAAGTGATGAGATAGCGTTTTTCTCTCCCAAACAATTAGCTGAATTTTAAATAACAAAAGAAAAAAGAAAAACCAACGTCAAAGGTAAACTAAACAAACCACAACATTTCAAAGAAAATATGGTGAAAATTGCGATTGTCGTATACTCTACCTACGGTCACGTTTTGACTTTGAGTAAACAGGTATTGAAGGGTGTGCAGGAAGCAGGAGGTGACGCGGATCTGTTCCAAGTCCCAGAAACGCTGTCTAAGGAAACACTAGCATTAATAGGTGCTCCGGGTCAAGACACCACTGAAATACCACTGGCCACGCCGGAAGTTTTGGCACAATACGATGCGTTTTTGTTTGGTATTCCAACCAGATTTGGTACAGTTTCAAGCCAATGGGCTGCATTCTGGGACCAAACTGGTGCTCAATGGAGCTCAGGAGCGTTTGCAGGGAAGCCATGCGGCTTGTTTGTATCCACAGGGTCTCCAGGAGGTGGCCAGGAAAGTACAATCAAAAACTCTTTGTCTTACTTGGTTCATCACGGAATGATTTACGTTCCTTTAGGGTACGCCAACGTTTTTGGAGAGTTGAGCAACACAGAAGAGATTCATGGCGGATCAAGTTGGGGTGCAGGTACTTTGGCAGGTGTAGACGGATCAAGACAGCCAACAGCCTTGGAACTAAAAGTAGCCTTCACACAGGGGAAAACTTTTTACAAGGTTGCTTCCAAACTTTCACCAAATGTAAAAGCTGGAAACCCAAAATCACCATCAAAAAGAGTGGAATCTACTGAAAAAACGGTGCTTGCCACTGCGGAAAAACCCTCAATCCAACAAAAAGCTGCTCCAAAAAAAACCAATACTACCAAGCCAAAGGAAGAAAGCAAAGACAACAAATGTTGTGTGATTATGTAGTGTTAGAGTTTATGTATCTTAGTGAAATATATTAAATACATTTGTGTTCTCAGTTTATCATTGCTGTGTCTTCGTCGTCATCACTTTCAAGGAAACCAAAACTAAACCCGCCTGAGTTTTCGCTTTCCAAGTCTTTGTTGATCAAATTTGTCCACATTTCACTTTCCTTCAAAGCAGATAAATGTCCTTTGCCTGATTTGGCAACATCGGCCGCTTCAATACTGGAAACATTGTTCATTAAGATTGCAAATTCATCAGGGTTCAGACTAGAGTCTCTTTTGAGTAACTCGGTGAAGAGCTCATACAAAGGTAAAGAAAAATCGCCCAACTCTTCCAAAACACCACAGTCCTCATTGGTGACTATCTTATCACTGTACTTTACAACGAATTTTTGCAAAATCGTAATATTTTCATTTGCTGGGTTTCCAGACTCATTATGCTGCTGCAAATATATTTTTACAGATTCAAGAAAATCCTTCAAGTGAAACCCAGAAATTTGATTCCTTTTGTTTTTTAAAAAATTCAAAACTTTTGGTAGTCCCAATCTAGGCACAAAGTTTTCAGTAATAGCGACAGAATCAGTGATATTAATCACTGTGTGCCACCAGCCTGCCGGAACGTGTATGCACTCACCTGGAAAGGTCATGCCAATCAAGCAGTTGACCCCATCAAAGTTGTTTGCATTGTTCAAAGCAAGCTTCACAGAGTCGTTGTAATATCCAGATAAAATCCATTCGGCAGTGCCTATTGGAGAAGTGACTTCATTCTCTTCCGCATCAGTTGTGACGCCAGGAGGCACAATATGTGAAGGAAGCATCACCCACAACTTTATCCCGCTTAGCCCGGCGTTCCACGCGCTGGTGTGGTTAGGATCTTTGTGGAAAGTCGATCCTGTCCGTTTAGGTCCGGTGATCAACCAGCTATGGTCAGGTCTGCAATTGTGCTTTTGGTCATTGAAAATTTTGAAAAAATCAGCTTGAGAGAAAAAAGGCACCTCATAGTTGTCTTTCGATCTAATTTGTTTCATTGCATCACTGTTGCAATCAAATAAGTACAACGGCGACTCGTCTTTGTTGCTAACAAAGTAGTCTACATAAAACTGCAGATCCCAGTTCACCGTTTCTTGTCTAAACCTAGCTGTTGGGAATTGCTTCAGTAAATCGTTGATAGTCCACGTTGGCCATCTTTTATTATTCTTTGATTTCAAGATAAATGGTTTGTCGATATATTTCGACTCAAACATTTCCATTGTAAAGTCATCTTCGTCAAACCTGTCTATCCCAAAATCTTTGTTGTAATTGCAGATGTCCTGACTTGATTTTTTCTCAAAGGCAATGATTTTTTGGAACAAATGCTCATAGTCAACTTGGGTGCATTGAAACGGTCTGAACAGCATATCCGAATAAATCAAATTATTGCAGCTTATCAATGCCTCGTCTTCACCACGAGAAATGCCCAATATTGTTTTTCTCCAAGAGCCTAACCATTTTTTTATCCCAAATGGCTGGATTTTGGTATAAAAGTCAGTAGTATCTGTTTTATCATTCTTTCCGGTTGCACTAAAGTGAGCCAGGTTGTTTTTTTCAAGCTTCAAGTATTCATCAATGTACATTTTCCGCCAAAGCTCTTCGTCAAACGTATAACTGTAAAAAAGTCTGGAAGCTTGGCCAAGATTTTTTAACGTTGTGGGATCGTCGATGTAATTGTGAATAAAGTGTGTCAAAAATTCCTCAGGAAATATGCTCAGCTTACCAAGTAAGCGCGCCCTGTTTTCCTTAAATTGTTGTTCATCTTGAACCTCTAAAAAATAATTTCCGCTTGGTTTGATGCCAGTAGGGTGATGCCCAGCAAAAGTGTAAGTGTTGATCCGAAAAGAAGGGATGGTTTTAGCTCTTTTACACTCTTGATTAGCTGGCGACAATTGACGTTCTTGCATACGAACAGTCATTTCTTTTCAATATTGGAAAAAAAAAACTCTTGTGAGAAATGCGGTAAATGAACTTTGGGCTCTAATGATCTTTTAGTGTCTTTACTTTTTCGGATGGCCTGCATGACCCCATGAACAAATAAGCTGCTTTTCTTTTGCAATATTCAAATCAGCGGTAAGCAGACAAGAAATACAAAGGCAGGGACGAGAAAGAGAGAAAAAAAAAAAAAAAAAATATAGAAAAAGAAAAAAGAAAAGTCCCTGTTCGTCTATCGCTCAGCTGTTCAAGGCACGTTACTAGCCGATATCAAACAATATAAGGACACAAAATACAGCGTTACAAAGGTTTACTGGTATATACATGATACGTTATAGATGGTGCCCAAAACAGCATGGCAAATTTGTAGTACAATCAAAGATGTTTTGAAAAAAACCCACATGTACAAAATGACTTTTTGTTTGGTTTTTAGCACTGTTTTTCAAAAAGGTGCATGCACATTTCACCTGCACTCAACTTCCAACTATTTCTTAGGTTCCACAGGCAACGTGTTTGTTGTATTTCTTTTCATCAATCTATTCTTTTCATTAATGTTCTTTCTTCTCAAAGCGGATTTTTCAAAATCCATTGGTTTTCTATTAGAGTACAAAACGTTTTTGTCTTCCTTTGTCAAGTATTCGTTTTGTAATGGCTCAGATTTGGCAGGCTTGCCCATGAACTTTGTCCACAAATCACGGACTTCAACAAAGCAGTTCATGCACACCGTATGGGATCTTTTGTAATGTCCGCATGAGGGACATCTGTTCAAGTGATTTATGTATTTCTCCTGTTTTCTTGCTGGGCCTAATTGCCTGCTTCTTCTCTTTTGAAGGGACATTTTTTTCTTTGGCACTGCTTTCAAAATCCCATTGTTGCTGAAAAAATCTTTTTCCAAGTGTTGATGGTCAGCATGGTCATGATGGACACAGTCAGATATGCCAAGCATTTCCTTCAGTTTCCCCAATGGTAAGGAAATGCCTATATCACTGGTAATCGCGGAGCTTTGCAACGCTGGTGCACTCAAAAATGGTTTTGATACGATTTTTGATAGTGCTGAAGGCCACCACACGGCAGAAGCTCTAGGAGCCAATACATTTCTCAAAGACAAAACACCTGCAGACATTGATTCGATGTATCTTGTTTTTAGTCCAGCGTTTTTGTGTTGAAAGTTTAGCCAGTGAACAGAAGCAGGTTGGATGCTGATTTGGTCTATTGGAATGCTCAACGCCATACATCTCCATCTACTCGCGAAATAACCTCTGAGTAATCAAGTTTCAAGTTCTCCATATCAAATGATCACAAATGAAAGCTGTGAGAAAGAAAAAAAAAAAAACTTGAAAAAGTCTGAACATCTGGAAATCATCATGGTATACGATCTATTGGTTAAAGGGAACAGAAACCTTCAGGTAACTGTACAAACATACTTGTCACGTGGACTTCAACTGGCAGAAAAAACTTGTGTGGCAATTGGCCTGCCAAACACAAAAAAAAAAAGTGACTCGTACAGCCTTTTCATTGACGCTGTCCCGTTTGGGTAATATATTTACAGCTTTCGTGTGTTTATTAATTTATTTATTGATCATCAGCTCTCCAACGCAAAAGTTGAACTGAAACACATAAGCACCTAATCGTGATTCACTGTTATTACGTATTTTTATCTATTTTTTTGATTCAGTTTGATTTGGCAAGCAAAGCTTTGAGCCAAAGCTAGCATTTCAAGTAAAAAGGAAATTGTTTTTCCCAGAGCTTCAGGATTATTACTTGAGTCCAAACAAAAACAAAAACAAAAACAAAAACAAAAAAAAAAAAAAAACAGAAAAAAGCAAGCCAAAGATGAGTTCAACAACAGTTCCTACCCATGTTCCAGCAGGCCAGGCTGCTACGAATGTTATTGAGCCAAAGGGCTACGTTGGATTTGACACAATCACGAGCCAAATCGAGCACAGACTCTTGAAAAAAGGTTTCCAATTTAACATTATGGTTGTTGGGCACTCTGGTCTGGGCAAATCTACTCTAGTCAACACCTTATTTTCCGCAGATCTGATTGACCGCGAAAACCCTTCTTTTGATCACCTACCTAAAACTACGGAAATCAAGCTTTACTCTCGTACGCTTGTGGAAGACAAAGTCCAATTGAAGATCAATTTGATTGATACGCCCGGGTTTGGCGATCAGATCAACAATAACAAAGCTTGGGAACCAATTATCAAATACATCAAAGAACAGTACTCCCAGTATTTAAGAAAAGAGTTGACAGCACAAAGAGAAAGAAGAGTAGAGGACACAAGAGTACATGCACTATTGTACTTTATTGAGCCGCATGCCACCAAGGGCTTAACAGAGCTGGACATAGCTGTGCTTAAAAAACTGACTGATATTGTTAATGTCGTACCAGTCATTGCCAAAGCTGACTCATTGACACTAAGCGAAAGAAACATGTTTAGATCTAGAATTCAGCAAGAGTTCAGTGCTTTGGGCTTAAAACTATATCCTTTTGATGATCATTATGACGACTTGACTGAGGATGAATTGGAGCTGAACTCGAAAATCAGATCCATCATTCCATTTGCTATTGTTGGCTCCAACCAGACATACACGAATAAGGATGGAAAACTGGTAAGAGGTAGAAAGACAAGAGCCGGTGACGTTATCGAAGTGGAAAACTCTTCTCACTGTGAGTTTGTGTATTTGAGAGAGTTTTTAATCAGAACACACCTACAAGATTTGATCGAGTCTACAGCATTGATGCACTACGAAACTTTTAGAGCGAAGCAATTGATAGCTTTGAAGGAGAATGCCTCAAACAACAGACAGTCCCAATCTGGAGCTTTGCAACGTTAATATAGGACGCTGCTATAAGACGTGAGCTTCTCAGCAACAGCACCTTCAAAAAAACCTCCATAACATGTCTGTATAGCGTAGTCCTTACTCTAAATGATCATATATATAACTAATCTTGGTGTTCAAGATTACTTTTCTTCGAATTGGAGATTGATACATGCCTATATTCTGCTTCCAGCCAACCATTATTCATCGACCATCAACTCTTATGAAGCTTTCTTTTTTTTTTTTCACAAAGACTTAAACTACACCAAGATGTCGTTCGAAAATTTGAATTTTTTTGCAAGTTAACGCATGAAGGTTTTTAAAGATCTAATTCTAACTCGAATGAGCTTTGTATTAACTGAGTAAACATTAAAACCGAGTTCCATCACGTTTGATGACCCTGGACAGCTAACCTATGTGCCCTTGAAAACCTTCTAGTTGGAGTTCTTTTCTTAAATTCAGAAAGGCACTTCAGTCTAGCCAATTTTCTGGCAATCAAACAAGCATAGTCACTTTTTTTACGAGGAGTACTCAAAGCCAAGGTTTGCGGCCTATTAAACAAAATCCTTGACACAATTCTGTGTGACAATGTAATTCTTGCGACTGTAAACAAGTGAGACTCCAAGGAAAACATACTTGAGTTCGTGGTCCCAATACTGGGGCTTGGTGGACGCCTGTTAGCTACCCTTGCAAGACAGTTCTCTTCAGTCGGCTCAGAACTCGTGCCCTTAAATACCTTTTTTGCTTTGTGAAAGCATTGAACCAAGCTAGCTTTTATTTTGTTAGACTTTTTTGCCAATGCGTCTTCTTCTGGCACTGATCCAACATGGTCAATCTTATCCTTGTACTGCAACCCACCTTGGCGGCTCCCATCAACAGCCTGATAATTGTCAAAAATTTGCCTGTTTTTCATCCGCTTAAACGAGGAATGGTTCGTAATGGAGCCAAACATTATTTTGTGCGGTGGTCGATGTTGCTTGCGTTAATTTTCGTAAATTGTTAAAGTTTTTTTTTTTCGAGTTTATAATCCAGTTTATAGAGAGAATTTGAATATGGAGAACCCTCATCACTTTAGCTTTCAGTAAAAATACAAAAGTTGAAGACCTCAAAAATAGATGTAGCGAGTAAAGTGAAAATAGCGGAGAGCTACAAAAACGAACGGTTTTGTGTCAAGTTCGAAAGACCACGTGGTTTAGCATAAGTCAGCTCACTGATAAGTTTTACCTGGAAGCTCATTTTCGGCGAGCTTATTCTTCTCATGTATTCTTTTCCGCAAAAAAAAATAGAGCACAGAAACACGTATTTTCTATCTAAATTTTATTAGATAAGAAAACCCTAGTGCAAACAGGAAGAACTGCAATATCTTTTAGTCAAGGTGTTCCTCATGCAAAGAAACCAGATCAAAAAAACATTGACACTTTTCAATTATACAAACTATGAAGTTTTCCTTAATTAACGCTTTCATAACAATAACAAAAGCACGGCTGGATATATTCGTCTCAGTTTTCACGCAACTCAAAATCCAGCAGTGCTCTGATGCACCTGTTCAAGTTCTCAACAAACATATCACCTTCCTTTTTTCTGTTGTCAGGATATGTCACAAGCATATTCATGCCTCCATTTAGCGTAGAGATGGATGAAATTGTCAACAGGTTTGAAAAAGAATGAGATTGGCCGAAAATAGAGTCCTCTATTGTAAAAGCTAAACCCCTATCACCACCGGAGACATAACTCTTAAATTGAGCGCCCAGATTAGAGCTAGCAAACACATCTGTAGGAAGTTTGCCTTCCTTCCCCTTTGTAGCTGATAACAAGTCAACCAGTGCTAGCTCATTGAAATTTTCTAACCCGTCTTTGGAAATAATTGCCTTTGCAACTAATCCATGCACATCAGCTGCGTATTGTAAGAACTCAGCGATGTTCAGCTCATTTGCCTGAAATAAACTGTCTTTCAAAATAGGTGATGTTAAATGCTCTGCCTTGATAAAAATACCAAGCAAATCTGCTGGCAAATTTGATGATTCTCTGTGGTTCACCGCAAATAAAAAAGGAATAGTTTTTTCACCCAACACAAAAGTGTTTTTTGATGCAACTCCAAGCAACGCGCAAAGCAGTGAGTTCAGCGCAATGGATCCATTTTGTTTTCCAACTCTGATCAACCGCAAAAGGTCGGATTGCGGAATACTGACATACCTGGTGTTATCAATGAAATGGTTTTTTTCGATGACATGCTCGGGATTAAAGGTGTATTTTTCGGAAACTAAGGATTTCGACAGATGGTGAGCAAAGCCAGCGCGATCAGTATGAGGCTTAGTGTATATGTTGACAACACCCAAATCTTCAACGCTCGATGCAATTTTTTTGGGGCGGTATATATTGTTGCAACGTTGCACGTTACCGCTGTGCCCCGTGTTTAAAAAGTTTGCAAGATCGTTCTGCACAAGCACCCCCGACATACCGTCCAGTAAAGTATGGTCGAATGTAAACACCAGCCAGTTGTCTTTAAAAACATCGATTTTCCAAAACGACTTGTCTGAAGATCCAAACTCAAATCTTTCTCCTAGAAACATAGTTATTGCTTCATCGCTTTTGGCGTCCAACTCTTCATGAAAGCTGACAACTTTTGAAAAATCAAGCATTTTCAGTTGAGCGGCGTATACGCGAGATGGAGGATCAGGCTTTGTTATGCCGTCCTCTGCTTCAACTGGACAACAATTCACATCTGCACCGTCATCGGCAAAAATTTGTAATCCTAGTTGGGGGTTTTTGTCAACGACTTTTGCCAGGGCTTCATACAATTCAGCCACAGATGGCGTTTTGTTGTACTGCACTCCGACGTAAACGGCCGTAGATAGTTCGCTACAAGTTCTGAAATAAAAATATTTGTGCACAAAGGGCAAGTACGCCTTGAACCCTGGCGTAACAGATGGCTCTAAATCTTTGGTCATTGAATGAAAGCAGTTGGTGTTTGATGTTTTGGTGTGCGTGTTTTTTGACGAATGACTATAAGACATAAAAACAAAAAAAAAAAAAAAAAAAAACAATTTGCCGCTTATAATCCAAAAGCAAACATTAACGTCTATTTTATATCACAGTTGAATTGCTCTTGTCTTTTAGATTTAGTGGCCTACTAGTTTGTGACTCATTATACACAGAACGTGTTATTCCAAGAGCTTCTTTTTTGTTCGCTCTAAGCTCTCAAAAACAAGAATAGATTGATGATCGGTCCGATGATGCTCACATACAAAAAATAAAAAAAGTAAGCATCCAACACGCTTAGAAACGCATGTAGAAAGGTAAAAGTTTGAAGGTTTTCGTTTGCTCGGTTTTTTGCTTGTCTGTTCGTTGCATAAAGCCGTTCAAACGATGAAAAGTTCTCTAAACATAGATTTTTCAGAACAATTAGTCACAAATTAAGTTTATCTGTGTCATTGAACCTTGTGCTTTTCAAAAAAAAAAAAACTGAGCTTGGAGTTCTCTCGTTATCAACAGTAATTAAGTAGGCATCGCGCTGTACCTTAAAAGTAAATGCCGATCATCCCATTCGAAAAGCTTCCATGCTTTCACATTACCGCAAAGATCTCAGTTTTTGTTACAATCAGTTCCTTTTCGATTTTAAAAACATGGCCGTACTATTCCGCACTCTTCCGTACTATTCCGCACTCTTTCGCACTCTTCCGCATTTATCTCAACAAGTCTGAAGCAAGAACCCAAATGATTAGGGTATAGACAAAAAATACAACATTGCTCATCCTGCTTGATTGGCTTTCGGATCAATAGGTGTTTGATAGGTGTTTTTTTTTTGGCGAGATCCGTCCAGCTGAAGTGTATGTGGGATCTTGTGGCTCGCATTTGCCGATGGTTTGCAAAAACTGGGATGCCTTATGTTGGCGGTGACTTGGCAAACTGCTTAGCCTCACATCTTTGTAAACTTGGTTGGTAAATTTGCTTTGAACGTTGCTCTGGAAATAGACTCGCTGCGGCACATGACGCAAACACGAATACGCACAAGCTTAGTTTAAAATAGCAACAGCATGTTCCAATGTGTTTTTGTTTAATTTAGTATTGCAAAGCTTACACTCTTTAAAGGGTCTTCAAACAATTTTAAAGCGTTTATTGTCATCTCTTTTCTAAGCTCATAAAGTAACACAGACTTGTGCGACGATTTTGTCAGTTTGGCATGCACAGAGTGGAAAATAGTCAAGTTCCATATGGTTGAGCAGCGGAACTTTTGCATGAGGCCAACGTATAAAACCAGTTTGTGCTGAAAGGTGTGTTACATGAGAAGCCTGTATTCTTTTCCGAACTCCATCTACCCTTTGTGTTTTAGCGTTCAGTTTTGTGGCATTGGCCACCATCCATAGAATATTATTTTTTTTCTACGGTCCACACGGGCGTATAAACGCTTTTTGCTGTTGTTTGATATACCTTCACTTGCTTTTTGATTAACTAACTTGCTACTTAGATGCCATGACATTGGACTCTTTTTTCGCTCTAGACCTTTTCCCGCATCTGACGTATTTTGCGACGCTTGGGAAAGCACTGCAGCGAAAGAAAAAAAAAAAAAAACGAAAAACTCAGAAAGAAACCACAAGCCAGCGAATAGTGTTTTGTAACTTGCTAATTCCTTCCGGTCAAACAACATTGATCATATTTTCAGCAGGAATCGTGCAATATAACAGGAAAGAAAAACAACCAAACAATGGAATCATACGAAAGCGCTGAAAACCCAATGCAAAAACAGCTACACGGGTTGCACACCCTCTACCAAACGTATTTGGACAGAACCACCCCACACAAAGGGTACAGATGGATTGCATGGGGTGCACTATTTTTTGTCTTTTTCATGAGAGTTGTCTATTTGCAAGGCTTCTATGTCGTTTGCTACGCTTACTCAATCTTTGCATTAAACCAGTTCCTTCTTTTTCTTACCCCAAAATTTGATATGTCATTACAGCAAGACGAAGCAAACAACAACCTAGAGTCAGGAGCCGATGGAGACGACGATGAAGAACGTGAAAGATCTGGTGATGCGGAATTCAGACCTTTTATTAGAAGGCTGCCAGAGTTCAAATTTTGGTACAAGTGCATCATCGGTGTTGTTGTTTCAAACTTGATGACCTTCTTTTCAATCTTTGATCTGCCTGTTTTCTGGCCTATCTTGGTTATGTACTTTATTTTGTTGTTTGTGTTGACCATGAGAAGACAGATCCAACACATGATCAAGTACAAATACATTCCCTTGGATGTGGGCAAAAAAAAGTATGGTAAAGCGGAACACCCATCAAAAGCCGGCACTACTATGAATCTTTGATCTGGAGCGAAGCTAAACTAGGCGTAGAATATTGTGCCGGTTTGCCAGCATGCTTTGATGGTTTCTAATGATCTTTATTGAGCTGATCGTTTTTTTTTTTTGAACAGTGTCTTGTAAAGACTGGGAAAGAAGAGCAGTAAACGATCAGTGGCTGCAGTGTTTAATTGCCACGGTATTTTTGATTTGTAAAATGTTTGTATGTATAGTACTAAAATTGAGCTTTACTCATTTATCTTGCTCGAAAGACCAGTTGTTGCAAGACCGATGCCGCTCGCACCTACTTGTGAGCAGAGCGACGTGTTCTGGCGAGCATTCGTGCGAATTACCCGAGGACGTACGATTATTTTGGAAAAGCCGAACCCCGAGAGAAAAAAAAAAGATGTCTAGAAAAAGACTGAATGCCCTTTACATCAAGGTCACAGGCATCGCTAGTTGACATTTTTCTCCAAATTGGCAAACTTTTAGAGACACCCTTCCGTTTGGTGAGTTAGTTGTAAGTGTCAATAGCATCATAGCTAAAGGCGTTGAACAAGACATAAAGTCCAGAAGAAAAACCAGAAACACATGAAATTGCTGAAGGAAGAGAAAAACAGAACTGGGGGTGCCACATTGGCTATTTTGCCCCAGGACAAAGAAGACTTGTTCACCATTTACAATATTGTCAACACCGATGACGAGGTGGTTTTCAAACGTAGCGTTTCCAACAAGGAAGAAGGGTCCAAAAAAAAAGTGACAGAATTGGTGAAATTGCACATGAAGATTGTTTCTAGCGAGTTTGAGCCTGAAAACGAGTTCTTAAGATACAAAGGTATTACCGTAGCCGACCCAGAGGCCAACAGAGACGTGGCTGTGGGAAAGTATTTCTCGTTTACCATTGATTTCAAGTTTCCGTTCACGCTAATCAAAGAGGACTACAACAATTTTTGCAGGTCCTCGTTGCACGAAGCTTGCAATATGGAATCTAGAACCGACGTCGGGGCTGTGGTGTTGCAAGAGGGGATTGCCCACGTTTGTCTTTTGACCCCGTTTTCGACATCCATCAAAAACAAAGTTGAGTACAGCATGCCCAAAAAAAAAAGGTCAACCGACATCAAAAAGTACGATGAGAAAACAGCAAAGTTTTACAAGAATATTGTAGAAGCCATGATAAGGCATTTTGCGTTTGACTCTTTGAAGGTGGTTTTGCTTTGCTCTCCGGGTTTTTGGGCAAGCACGCTGTACGAAAAGCTGATCAAGTATGCGGAAGAAAACAAAGTCTCGGAGGTACTTGCTAACAAAAGCAAAATCGTTGTTGCACACTGCTCCACTGGTTACCTCCAGGGTATCGACGAGGTCCTCAAGAATCCAGCATACTCCAACAAATTAAACGAGGCTAAGAACTGCAATGAAGTGCAGGTAATGGACGAGTTTCTGGATCATTTGAATAAGGACGATTTCAAGGCATGGTACGGTGCCGAAGAAATCTTCAAGGCTGCCGATTTACTTGCCATAAAAACGTTGCTGATCACTGACACTCTACTTAGATCTGATGACGTGGAGGAAAGGAAAAAATACATGCGCCTAGTCAGCGGTGTTGAGGCTCAGGGCGGGAAAGTGGTTGTTTTCAGTTCCATGCACAGCACGGGTGAGGAGTTGGACAAGTTGACCGGGCTTGCATGTATCTTGAGTTACCCCATCCCCGACTTGGACGAGGACGAGGACAGTACCGACAATGAAGAGTGATTTCCGGTCTGCTGCACTTAGGAACTTGAGTGTTTTATCAATTTATGATCTTGAGTAGCGTTTTTCTGTACGTGGCAATTCTGTTTGTATTTTATTTTATTTTAGCTCTATCAAATCGAAAGTTTGATTGTATGTAATAATCCCTCCGAAATTGTTATATTATGCTCTTTCATAAAAAAATGCGTTTTTTTTGTATTGTTTCAGGGGTGTAGTCTCTAAATGAAACAAAAAAAAATTCAGCTGAGATTATCAAGAAACCGTTGGTTGAGCAATTCAAAAGCATGTGAAAGTATAATATAAGTTGGAGAAACATGAAAATGATTAAAGCGCAGAGATTTACAACCTTGGCGGGTATAAATACATTTTCCTTAACAAGGAAAACTCTCATACAAAGTATCACGTGGGCAGAATGTTTTTTTCAGCTAGCTTGTATACCATTATTTGATCGGTTTAGCTCCATGCTAATTGTCAAATGTGTACACTTTGCAGCAACATAACTGGGTGTGAAAACATGATTGGAACAATGTCTTGAAAGCAAACTAGATCTAATATCAAGCCAGCATTTTGTACTTTTCAAAGACAAACAATATGAACTGGTATCTTTTTGAAGCTCAGCTTTTGAAAGTTCATCTGCTATTGCATGTCTTTCTTCAAAAAAGTAAATAATGCCTACTGAAAATTCAAACCGTCATCCCAACCTCACGGCGGCTTGAAAGAAGTAAACGACGGTAAAATCATCAGCTAAAAAACACTGTTGATTATGGACAAGCAGAGAGCTTTTAACTCTGTCATTTTGGAGAACTCGTTATAGATGAGATTTTGAGCCTTCAACAAAAAAAATCCGGATAAACGAGAGTACCGGAGTGTTGGACCTTCGGTGTAATATGTAGCTCGAAAAATGCAAATTACGTGCACCGATATGATACTTGACCGCGGGTAGTTGTATAATATATCATGAGCGTAGCGGCTAGTATATGGTAATTTTTTTGAAAAAAATATAACCAAATTATATTAATTAGAGCACAACAAAACTAAGGTTACCACACTTTTATTCCCTATATTTGATACAATTGTATTTGTGTATCTCCCCTATATCCTCTCTCCTATTCTCACCTGCAATAATACCCATGAGAGGTGAAGTCATTACATAGATATAAGCAACGTCCCTAGGACTCACTATAGAAACATTAGTAATTGTTCGTTAATCATCCACTCACCCAATCCATAGTAACGGTTATTTAATGATCTCTCGGCAAAAATGCGAGAGTAGCCCGGTAATCATAAAGTTTTATTTTGCTTACGTAAAATTGTGTCACGTTCTAAACAGCCTCCTTAGACCACATAGTAGAGTACATTAATGACACGTGAGTTTGCTAGCTCTGACAGTAATTTCCTGATTCGCATTACTTAACACTCCAAAGCCCTGAAGCGGCATTGTTTTGAAAGTAGCAAGCCTTCCAAAACACTAACCTAAATAAAAACTAAAGTACAAAACTTTATGGTTTAAAATTTGCAAATGCTTTAAAACATTATTTAAATATTTATTACAAAACACATAAATTGAATTTAAATTTAAATACATTTTTAAATTGTTTTTGTTTTCCGTAAAACTTTTACATTATTGCTAATGGCTCACCTTGTAAATACTGGTGTAAGGGTTTTATTTGCTTTTTTATACTCTGTACCCAATTGTCACGTGTTTTGTGTCTGTGTTTGTTTTTTTTTTATTCGGTTTACTTTTAAGGAACCACTCAAAAAAAGCGTGGTTTTATTTCGATCGATTATCCGAAAACATGACATATATCAAAGCACTGCGGGAAACAATTGCACACTTCCAATCATACACATAATTCTCAAGGAGTTTCATGCCGAGACCAATAATATAATAGTATCCGAACATCTACAGCAAGGGGCAGAACTTGTTTTTATCGGACTTGTGTATCCGCAATATTACGAGGACATTGAGATGCTTGCGGCAATCACGGGATACGACGAAACTAGGGGAAATACCTTTTATTCAATGAATGATTATGGGGATATATTACTAAAAAAATTTAAAACAGTGATAGGAACATTACAATGGATTTATTGGCGCCAATTAGTCATTATAGTTTTGAACAAGAACATACATCAGTAGCTACAATCTCAACAAGAATGATGTGTATATGAGAATTACAGCCTTACCATTGCTGCTTAATTTAGGCCCGTAAATGCCCAACAACGTTCTCAAATATTTACAGTAGTAAAACTGAACATCTAGAGATCATCAAAAACGAGAATGGATTATTATCCTCGAAATCCTTACTATCAGTTCTAATTCTCATTCAGTAATCATATTCCAGTCAGCTGACTAAGTATGAGGGTTAGCTCAAACTAGCTAAGAAAGTTATTAAGAGACAATTTATGTGTAAACAGGAAGTTCTCCACCAAACTCATGACCAAGAATTTGAGGTCTCTTTTGACCGATATATATATATATATAGTTCAAAAAAAAAGGAGATATTTATCACTATAATAGTTCCATAACATGTTCCACACAAACTCAAACAACTTCCTTTAACTTCTCGGACTTTAAAAGCAAATCAACATTTCTACGGATCCAACGTGCAAGCAGAGACTTCATAAATTCACTAAAATTAAAGAAATTGGCGACTATTTTGAAGTGTTTTGCTAACCAAATACTCACATTTCTGTAATAATTTTGAAAACTAATGTTTGTACATCTATTGAGAAGCTCATCGTTGGTTCAACGTGCGAAGCATACAAACGTTCCTTTACTGCCGCTAAGTATATTCCTACAATTATCATTTGATTGGGGTGGGGGAAGGGGGGGAACGCGTGACTCTTATCACACGTGATGATTTTGTATTATAGTTTTTCTTTCAGTGTAAAATTTTCATTACCAGCATTCGGATTAAATCCTAAAAAATAAACATGCTTTTTTTAATGTCCTGGCGGTTACGCTTTTGAAGCAAGAGAAAATCTAAAGGTGTGTAAACATCTAGAAAGCACTGAGTGTTCAAAACAAGAAAAGTAGAAAAAAAAACAAGCACCATTAGTTATCATTGCTAAGGCAGTGTCTACCCACATACACTCAGCTTATTTTTTGTTTGCTTTTTTACAGAAATACTCATTTTCATGACACCAGCGCGAGTATAGCACCTTCATCGTGGTATGCGTGTGGTATCGAATTTAGATCATAGTTCCCAGCGTTTGTTCCGCTGCCTCTTCAATTACCGCTTGTAAACGTGACAGACTTTTAGGTTGCACCTTAACCAAAAATTAATCTTACATACAACAAACCCCACTTCAAGATGTTTTTTCCTAGGGAGAAGTTTTCCTTACAAAGCGGAAAACCACACTCTATATTACTTTTCCCCCGTGATTACCTACGCGCTTTGAACAGTAGTTTTTCTTTTGAGTCACAGAGCTGTTGTCAGTGGAAAGTAGAAAAGCATGTTTGATTGCGAGATCCTGAAAGAACAAAAAAGGATCGGCGGCATAGCAGTATTTTACGACAACTATATTCGGACTCGCTTTGTAGCTCCTTGCTTTAAGTTTCTGAGAAAAAGTGTGCTTTTGGAGTTTTTAGGCCCAGGCTTCGATTTTGGGTAACCTTTTCGTGAATGGCACATACTACGCTACATAATTGCTGTGAGCAACATTGGTTTTGAAGAATAGTTTCTTGGGGCGTTTTTACTCACTCTTAAACTTCACGTGACTTTGCTTGTTTGGAAAGTTGTATTCACAGAAAAAACTAACAAACAAGCATTGGAGATGTGAGTGCAATGTTCAAGGTCCAAACTTCTATAATATGTGGTTCTAAAATACGCATGCTGCACAAAAAACACATCTCCCAAGATAGCACATCTACAGCATTGTCAGCTGTGTTTTTAACTTGATTGAATACCAAAGGCTCGAAAACCAGCTCGCCAAGATCCAAGCATAAGTTTCCGTGTACCAAAGTGAATATTTATTTTTGCCTTCCGTATGAATTGGTCTACATCTACGTCACTGAAGTCTCAGCATGTTGTTCAAATACTTGGAAATATATTTTACACCATGAGTTTGCTATACCAGTACAGATACTCTCGACTTCACAGATCTGTGTATGGGATCTCGTACGATTTGCACATTTTGGATGCATTTAGCACGTTTTGCTCAATTTACTTGTATCTGAATTACCTCCTTTCACCACTTGCATTATCGCAATACATGCAACGATACCCACTGTTTTTTCTTCCAAAGGACAGTTTGGAAGTCCATGAACTGCCTTTGTCACACGCCCTTTTTTTACTCCATGTTGTGCGATTTGTGCTATCTTTAAGGGTTTTGAGCATATTGTACAAGTTCAGAAAAACAAGACACGTTCATCAAAGTTTTTCGAAGCTATGTCGCTGCATTTTATTATGCACGGTACTTTTTCACGTATTCACGTTTGCCTGTGCAAGGCTCAACATAGGAGTAGGATTTTTTGCAACAATTACAAAATCTCAAGAGAATTTTGCGGTTTCAAAAAACCGGAATATGGGAAAGTACGGAGTCTTTTATATTGACCACCTTCTCTACGTGTGGATACTTCAGAATTATGTTTTGGATGCTTTCAAGTTGATGCCTCAGCTAATTTTGAACTTCTCAGGATGCTGCACCCAAGGTTTGTCTTCAAAGTACGTTGTGTTCCAAGGCTTGGCTCATTTTTTGACCGCGACTGCCTTGCTTCATAACATGTTTGCTGATGTTTTTTACCAAAAATGGTACACCATACCTTTCAACTACCAGCCCTTCTTCACATCGCTTATGAACTTTCTACTGATACTTGTTATCCTGTATCAAGCTCAGTACCTTTACAACAACAGCATGCCTACTTTGATCAAGTACTCTGATCACATCAAGAAGTCCAACGTTGTAAGAAGCGTTTATCCTCTATAAGAAATTTACTCCAGCTTTTTTTTCAAACTATGCTATAAAAACCATTTGTGTATACTTGCAGCGTTATTGAAAAATCAAGAATGGAACTGAGTTTGGCTTGTTCGCTAAAGTTTGTCTCCCAGCAACCTTGTTGCCAATTTCACTCCATTGCTCACCTGTTTTGACGGGTCATCTTTGAAGGTTTGCAAAGATAATTTTTCAGAGTTTGCCATAATGTTTTCTAGTTCCCGTTGCATCTTTTCTTGCAAGAGCGGGTCTCGCGTGTTGATAATGCAATTAGATTCGAGATCCAACTTGTACGCTCTTTTAGTATAGTTTGAAGAACCTACAATGGTGACTGTGGGTGGCTGGTTGCTGCCTTCACCAATCCAAATACCCTTCGCGTGGTACGACCAACCATCAGGCCTTGTCACTATTCCCTTTTTCCACTCGTATAAGTCGATTTGGCTCCCATTTCTAGCCACTTCTCGCAAAAATTTGTATGCTAGATGCATGTACGCTTCTGGTAAATACTTTGAAATACCTTTTGACTCAAAAAAACCATTGGCATGGGCAGAAGCCGTAATGACTTTGCCACATGTGTGCTTTCCCTGCACACTGTTCATAAGAAGTCTTTGTTTTATTTCAGGCAGCATATTGAAGTAGCCCGCGGTGAAGGTCCAATTAATACACGTTTTCTGCAACCCACCTATGTGATCCAATAGTCGCAATATAGTTGGCTTCTCGGTTGAGTAATCATGTTTTGAATCCTGGTAGCGGTGTGGAAGGGTTTCAAAAGTGTTGAACAATGGCGTGAACTGTGACACCGGATAAACTACTGTGGGATAAGAAGAAGTGTCTTCGTCCAAACTGTCTTTTGTGTGGTCTTTTTCCAAAAAAGTTTTTAGTACGGTAGACGCCTGGCTCAAAAACCTCTGACGGTTTCGTTGGGGATTAACGGCCAGGTTATCATCTGGCCATACCAATTGATATTTCGCATTGTTTTCTGAGTAAAGGGCTCTGAAAGATAACTTGCTGATCAGTTGATGCAGCTTGAAATAGTAATCTGCAAATGATTTGCTGCGAAAGCAGTAGTACCGATCTTGCCTGTTTGTAAAGTAGTCGGCAGATAAGTTTGCACCAGATAAAATGACCTGGTCGTCAAAACCGTATATTTTCATGTGCTGAAGTCCCAACCCTTCATTAAACCTTTTTGGAATAAGGCTCTCTTTCAACCCAAAAATCCGAGGAGTTTTGTAACACCTAATGTCCACGCGGTCGTCGTGGTCTCTAACCAAGGTTGCCAAAAGAGAGGCAGAACAGGGCAAAGGTGTTTCTCTAGTTCCCCGTAGTCCGTCTACCATAAAGTATACTTTTAAATTTTTGTTTTTCTGTAGAGCATGTGAAACACACTGGATCAGTTCTTGTTCATTCTTTCCCAAGTACAACGATGCAAAAAATATGCGCTCCTTCGCGTTTGATATCCCTTGTTTCAAGGAGTCATAGAAATCCTTTGGTTTCTCTATAATTTCAATCTGTTGTGGCTTGAAAAAGAATTTTGTTTTTAGTGATTGTGACAAAAGCGTTTTGCAACTTTCGAACAAGGAGAGCGAGATGCTTGAAGAGGAGGTGCTCATATTCGAGTAGTTATTCTGAAAGTGGAGTCAAGCTGTGGCAATCAAATTGCAAGTGTGCTTCCTAAATCGATTTTGGAGGCCTGTGCTGGCTTTTTCCTAAGTTTAGGTTTTCAAAAAGTCTAACTTAGTTTCGAGTAAAAACCGATTTATTTTCGCCCTTTTGACCTTTTACGTGTGAAAGTACTGGAAAACAGGCATGAAAAATCACATGCTCAAATCTCATGGCGCGCCATGTGAAAATCTCATCAAGTGTGACCGCACATGTGACGAGCGACTGAAAGAGAAATTATGGTGATTTACAGGGAAAAAAAACATTTACTAGACAAATTAATTTACATAAGGTTGAGCAAGCATTCAGTACAAAGAATGAAGAGCGAGCATTCTAAAAATGCAAAACAGCACACCTTTCAGTTCAGCTTGGAGATGAAGGCGTCAATGTCAACTTCAATGACAGGAGCAGTGCTGCTGTTTGAGTTCTGTAAGAACTTGGAGTAATGTTCTTTCAGTTTCAACTTCATCAACTTGTTGACAGCGCTGAACCCACTGACCTCTCTGTTCAATCTGAAAGGCTGCAAAAAAAAGTTACATTTGTTGAAGTTTTCTCCCAAGCTGGAGATTTCATGGATGATATCTTCAATACAAATGATGTTATCACCACCCAATTTTTCCTCAACAATGTTGTTGTCGTTCAATATTATTTCTTTTGGTTCCGCTTCGCCTTCTCTTTGGTACAGGATTCTCGATCTTTTTTGAATCAAAGATCTGATCGAGTTCAAAGAAGGTTGACCAATAATGACATATGGGGATACAAGTTTCAAAAGTGGGAAAGTTGTTTTGGTCAGTTTCATGAAAACCCCCGTGTTCAATTCCAGCAATCTTAGCAATTTCAAAACGGTGAAAGGTTTTTTAGGTATTTTGGCAGTTGTTGGGCCTTTTACTCTGATGACAAAAATCAACATGTCTTCGCCATTGTATCTGACTTTTTCTTTGACCAAACCTTCATTTTCGCCTGCGGCTTCGTCATCTTCTTGTGATAAAGTGACTGCATCTTCGTCTTGATCTTCTTCGTTTGAGTTTGTGGCTGGCTCAGTGATTTTCAAAATGAAATCAACGTTTGAAGGCAAATGGGAGATCTGGTTTTTAGATTTTTTGTGCTCCAACTTAGAAATTCTCTTGATTCTTTCTTTTTCTCTTGAGGTGGCCAACGTGGTTGCAACGATGGTTTCTGCTCTTACAAATCTGGAGTCTGAGTGCTTAGCATACTTTCTCTTGTTTTCTAATTCTTTTTTCTTCTGGGCTAGTTCTTGTTTCTCTAGTCTAGTTCTATCAGCGTTTCTTCTTTTTTTCAAAAGAATTTCTGGAGTTGAGTTCAGTGCTTGTTTGGGTTGATCAGCTGGCATATTGTGGGTGGTGTTTGTTGCAAGGGTGTTGTTTTGAAGAAAGTTAAGCTTGAGCACAATCAATGAGGCTACTTGCTGGAAAAACATGCATTGAATTTTGAAATCCTGAACACATTTAAGATGAGTTCTCTTACTACTAGAATTTCAATAAGTGCGGAAGACTTGAGTAAATTCAAAAAAAAAACAAAAAAACAAAACAAAACAAAAAAGAGCACACATGGAAAAAAGAAACGACTTCCGGAGCCTCGACCACTTTAAAATGGGCTCAACAAAACCAACGTCACGTGGCTCAAATTTGCATTCCGTAACCAAACCTATTTATTACCCAATCTGCAACAAGATCGCAACAAACACGTTTATCAAGTACTTGAAAAAATATGCCTAAAACTAGCAGCTTTAAAAACACAAGTATTACTACACATCGTTCAATGCAACGCAGATAACCCCCTTGTTATGGCCATTGTACTGCCTCACTACTTCTTTGGTGCTCAGATCCCAAAGTCTCACATAGTGATCAGAGCAACTTGTCACCAAGTAGGCACTGTCGGCACTGAAAGCACAATCCCAAACCCATCTCTGGTGTCCGTCCAAAGTCGACTCTAGTTGGATGTTCTGCTTATCGGAAACGTCCCATATTCTAGCCGTGTGGTCCGCAGAGCACGTGGCCAAGTGTCTCGAATCTTGAGATATCAAAACTTTTGTGATGTATTTTGTGTGGGATCTGAACTTTGTAACCGGGTTCAACGTCGTGGCATCTGTGTGATTGGGCAATTCCCATACGTAGCATGAACCTTTGTTGTTACCAGCAATTAACATGGATCCGTCGCTTGCCACACTCAAAGATTGCAATGGGGTGTCTACGTCCTCTGGAACAATTGTCGTTGAGCATTTGTTTCCACTCAAATCCCATATCTTGAGTTTCCCGTCTTGATCACACGACAAAAGTTCTCCTTGGTTTGGGTGGATAACCACCTCGTTGACAGGCGACCCTGTTTTGTAGTTTCTCTGAACACTTGGAGCCCTTACGTCCCAAACCTTGATGGTGCCGTCCTCGCTGCTACTCACCATCCACCTGTTGTCTTGCTGAAACTGTATTGAAGTGATGTTGCCCTTGTGTCCTTCAAAAGATGTCACAGGATTTGGGTTCGTGGACGTGATATCGTAGAGCCGCACGGTTGGATTTCCCGCGGCCGCAAGGTATTTCTTGTCGTTGGTTATTTCTATTCTGTTCACTTGAGAGTCTGGATGTTGAATCGTTCTAGAGCATACCCCTGTCAATGCTTCCCAAAAACGTATAGTGTGATCATAGCCCGCAGATACTAATAAAACAGACATTTAAATTTGTTTTTGCTTT
>ERZ794936.389-NODE-389-length-22220-cov-7.827837_pt1 | contig 22220 bp, 13 predicted proteins | sample MGYA00511083_ERZ794936 | MGnify/ENA primary metagenome ERZ794936 (study PRJEB30137, sample SAMN04331409) | food metagenome | isolation source: Y2 must sample point D1 replicate A | place: Australia: South Australia | collected 2014 ... | reverse complement strand
TGCCGTCAAATGCTCAAAAATTGTATAATACAACTATATACCAACGAGCTGGTCAATCGCGGTCCAATATAGTTAACTGTAGCTAGCTACAATTGTACCCATGTCACCTTGTAGAAAGCACATCATTGGCAGAAAAATCATCCCGAGCACTTCTTGCCCAAGAAGGTCGTGACGGAAACAACAGGAAGCCTTGTTGCCACTTACCCCCAGCCGGTTCCAGGAAATTTGTCGAGGTAGAATCTGTCGAAAGATGGGATTAATTCTAATAAGTCTTGTGCAACGAGGAGTTGCTACTCAGACATGATCTCAAGGCCATTCACATATTCAATTTGGGCCCCATGTACCACTATTTGATGTGGTGAGAGACACGTCGGTGACGTAATGTCATCTCTGTCTATGTCAAACCACCATAGACGGCACACTTGAGCACATCTATAACAAGTGTGAGACCACCAGCGTTTTGTGGCAACAAATAGGGCCTAAGGGTCCAATGCACCTGAACTTTGTGTTGACGCCGGTCAACGCATCATCGATAATCTCGAGAAAACTAAAGTGGGTTGGGAAGGATGTCAAGAACGTAAACTCTCGAAAAAGGCACGGATGGGCTCGTATCACTGACCCCTCTTTTGCAAGAATTGCAGCGGCAGGTGGAAAAGTACAGCCATTAGGGCGATAGCAACCTAATCAAATCTCACACGCTGCTAAGCGAAGAGATCAACTCAAGGCGTGGTAGCCAAGCTGGCTAAAGTTGCACAATATTCATATGTAGATTTGTGGATGGCATGGTAGACCTTTCAGTCCTTAATTAGATGTATCAAGTAGAACTTCGACTGAGGATATGATCCAAGAAGAAAAAGAATAGTCAAAAAACGACCCCGGTGAGGATCGAACTCACGATCTCAAGATTAACAGTCTTACGCCTTAACCAGCTTGGCCACGGAGTCTTAATGTGACCCGCCTGAGTTATATTCTTATAGGGGCTATACTATCAATATATTGTTTCTCTTGAAAGTCCTTGTTGCGATTTAGTGTAGTGCACAAGATGTAAACGCAACGTTCGCGAAGCCCCGGTTCGATTACCGACCACAATTAAATTACGGAATAAGGAGGGGAATCCAGGAGCCGGGATTGACATTGGTCATGAGTTCCCGCTGCATCCACAAAGAGATCTATGATTGGTCCTTCTCATTTACTTCCCTGTACCTACAAAAAAGAACGTAATATGAAAACAGTTTTTTTATCAATACTATAATATTTCCAGAAGAAAAAGCCGTTTTCTGTTAATACTTTTTTTTAAAGATATATTACATTATAGGACACTCTCGTCAGAGTATGACAGGCACACCCAAACAAGCGCAAAAACTATACAACATATAGAAAAAACCTATAATAGATCGCAACTTCACCCCAGGCATCGTTTGGCGACACGAGATCTCTCATCGGAAATGAATCCGCTTTGAGACCTCTACCCAGAATGAACTCAACTAATCAGACTCAACAGACTGTCATCGGCCCATGGGGTTGGTCCTCCCTAGAGCGCGAGACAATAGTCGATTCAGGAGGGGGGCGAGACTAACACCATTCTCCGCCTCCCGGCGCCGTCCTGAATACGCCTTACGTACCACTTTCACAAACCAATTGAGGTTGCGCAAGTTTGTAAATGATTTCTCAGTGGGTGCAAGCTGGGTGCAAGCATTTCTCTCGAGTTCATTGGCATCGGAAAGCGTAGTTTCATTTTTGAATATTTGACTACACAAAATACTTTTAGGCGACACTAATATAACATCATAGATGTATCATTTATAGGCGGGAACTAGATACTATTTTTTCTAGAAATGCGTAACATCCTTTAATATGTTGATCCTTTATCAAGGTGACTCCCGATATACGGCCCTTCACCTATTTAATTTTGGGTCCTACGTATTCTATTTGATGTGGTAGGCGACACGTCGGTGACGAGATGTCATCCCTGTCTAATCCAAACCACCAAAGACGGCTTACTCGAGCACATTTATAACAAGTGTAAGACTACCAGCATTTGGTGGCAACAAATAGGGCCTGAGAGCCCAATGCATCCCAACTCCATTTTGGCGCCGGTCAACGCATCCTCAGAAAACTTGAGGAAATTAGATTGATTTGTGAAGATCGTCAAAAAAAGTGTACTCTTTAAGACGGCGCGAATCACCGGATGGGCTCGCATTGCTGACCCTTCTTTTGCGAGAGTTGGAGTGGCAGGTGGGAGAAGTACAGCCTTTAGGGCGATGACAAGTCAATTGATTCTCATACGCTGCCACGCCAAGATATCAACGCTAGGCATGGTAGCGAAGCTGGCTAGGGCTCTATATATTCATATATAGTTTTTTGGAGAGCTAGGTTAGCATCTCTGGCTCCCAGTCCTTATCAAATGCATCAAGCAAAATAGAAAGAGATCGTATTTTTGCGTCTGTCTCGGTGTATTTGATACTCTGATGAGAGCATCCTATAATGAGGAGAAAATGTTTCAAAACAAAAAGAAATAAAAGAATAATCAATATCTGCGATCAACAGAATGTCTGAGACACTTCGAAACTGGTATACCTCTTTTGCTCTACCGCGGAAAGCAAGGCCGCTGACAATGTAGAAGCTGATGTTTGAGCAACCGTGACTGAACTGTGGAATTGAGTCGCGATGAATCTTCAGGCTATGCCGAAAGTGTTGAGGAAACTTGTCTCATTTCTTTGTTTGTGCAAGCATTATAGATAATGGAAGCTTTTCAAAACATCCTAATGACAACCCTCTACTAATGTGATGTTTGTCAAGAGATAGTTCGTAGCCGATGCTGGACGTGATTTGATCACATTCATAGAAAGGCGCTTGAGCGCAAAATTACATTGGACTTGCAGGAAATAGGAAATTCTTCTTCTTAGGCAGCTCGACATACTTTTCGCACGTTCTCCTGGTTATAAACTGCGTACATTCTTTACAAAAACAAAACTAAAGTGGGTGGCCGCACTCACACACGAGCAGAATCGGCCTCAAAAACTGCAGTCTAAAGAGTATTTCAAATTGTATGAGTTGTCATAGACACCCCAGTGTTTTTCCACATCACTTGTGCCAGAAGTGTCAGGCTTCCATGCTTCGTCCTGGGCCTCGAACACGCAAACGTTGATCCCCCATCCTCGGATAGCGCAGATCGCCTGTTGCCAAAATTTTTTGGCATTGCTGAGAGTAGGGGAAGCGCTCTCGAAGGAAGTTCCCTCTGTGGGCCAACCGGTTTCTCCCACCCAAAAATCGATGTCGGTCAGGCCCTTGACGGTTTGAATCGTCTGCAAAGCCTGCATAATGTCATCGAAGAAAGAATATGAGGCATTTTGCATTGTTTGTCCCTGCCAATACGAGAAGGCGTTTGCAAAAACAAAATCAGCACTTTGAATAGCGGCGGTGGAGCCAGCGTCCACTAGAACATTCCAAGAATCAACGGTCCCGACAGGCACAGACTCATAAGACTCACCGTTCTTGTCTTTGATGGACTTCAACAAGTCTTTGACGGAGTCAATCGCATCAGCCAATTCCGTTGCTGTGAGATCGCCCCTGTACAAAGCCTCTGACCCGACAGTGAAGACCTTTACAGTGGACTTAGAGATAGTTGGCAAGTATGTTTGTAAGGCGGCCTTTTCAGCAGCGAAGTGATCGTCGTCAGTTGGCCAAATCCCAAACATCACCTGAAAATTAGCCAGTTCTGCAGCTGGGCCCAAAATTTCTAAAGTGTTGCAATCAGAAACAGCATAAGTCTTCACGACTGAAGTGTAAGACTTCAAGTGATCAAAATCGTTCTCGTATTCAGCAGTAGTTTTACAATTTCCCTCATTGTCTTTAACTCCCAAGTTGAAGCCAAGCTTTTGTGTTAGTAAACATTGTCCTCATTCTGTAATTTTTCAATTCTCCTCTGAAACAGGTCACAAATTTCGATTGATACATACATCACCCAAAGCGCTTGCACTTGATATCGCTGCGGCTGCAGCAAAAAGGAAACTGAGTTGCATTTTGATTGAATTTTTCGAAAAGAAAGAGTTGAACTAGTGGGGCAACAAAGTGCGAGTATTTTGTGGTGAGGAAAATCTATTTCTGGAACCACGATCTAGTATACAGTACCTATCACATCTCTCGTCCGATTGATGCTGGAGTGCCTTGCGTCCGGAACCATTTTTTGACCTGTGTAAAATCAGCCGTATGTCCCAATTTTATTTTTAGACCAAAACACTGTTATATCCATATCATGTCATTTCAAATTTTCTTGTCGTAAGAGTACAAATGAAGGGGACATGAATATTTGGTGCAAGTAAACAAAGAAAACAAGCCTGCACGCTGATGCAGGAATGCGCCGGTAGCTCGAATCTCATATATGGTCTATAATCAAATGTCTTTCGAAGGCCTGACTTCATTTTGATGCATGGACCCAAATCTTTGTCAAGTCAACTCGTACCAGAATAGTGACTTCTTCATTTGACGAACTTTCACTACTGTTTTGCACTATGTAATGGACATCGATCACCATTTGACTTGCTACCTCCGAAGGTCTGGACTCGGCGTGCACGAGCATTGCGCACGACTGATATTAAACAAGCATCGCCATACTCACAAAAGCAGCGTCTTCGATCCGAAGTCCCGCAGGGACAGCCATCTCGGCATCGAACATTTCGGTTATGCTGTCAACACCTTCAATAGATTCTTGCTCGAAGACGTATTTCAAATCACGCAAATTTGCAATCACTATCAAGTTTTGGCCCCGCCACTCACCACTCTTACGCGGGAGCTGAGTCAGCGGAGACCCTTTGAAATAGTTGTCAGCATTCACGAAGATAGACTCGGTATAACCCTCCGGATAACTCAGTTCGGTGAACACGGAAGTTATCGTCTTTGCAATTCGAACATGATATCCAAAAGACGCCTTGCATCCGGAAGTTCCATAGGCCTGCTCCGGGCTCACAACCTTTTTATTCTTCATATCAACTGTGACTCTAACATTTATAGGGACTTCTGGCCCACTCAACTCCACAAGTCTGGAGCCGCCAACGTTGACGTATTTTGTCACTTTCAATTTTTTGACGGCACTTACTTTTTTGTTTCTTTTTCTGACCTTGGGCGCTTTTTTGGAGACCGTAAAACCTTCTTTATAGGCACCGCCAATCGCATTGCTGCTCATGAATGGAAGCGTGCTGATCTTAGGAAGTTTCTCAGCATAGATGAACTTCGCTCGACAGGGATTAGCTCTAAACACCGACTGCACGAGATATTTTGGTGTGACGAAATATTGTAAGAGGCTGGCGAGTAAGAGAGCGCTGTTTTCGTTCTTTGCTGAACTTGATGTACCGGTCTCCTCTGGTCTCACAGACTGAGCCCTTTCTTCGGTCGAATTGTCGAACTTGATTTTCTGATTCCCCTGATTACCTTGCACCACGCAAAATTCAGACTCACCGTTTTCCAATTGTTCTGTCTTATCTGGTACTTCCAACACAACTATTTCCGATACGTTGAATGATATAGCAGCCTTTGCAATTTGATAAGCTACGTGCGTTATGTGTTGTAAGTTGGAAGCGTTGGCATGGGATATCGCTGATGATGGTATACATAAGGAGGTCTTGAAGTTATTTAGTACCTTAGCAGGTCTGGAGGTCTCAGACGAGGATTGAGTGATTAAGTTTGAGCTCATTATCCATGTGGTGTGGTTCTGACAAGGTATAATAAAAAGTGCTCATCTGGAAGTCATCGCGCCGACTCCGCGCAACTCCCCGAAGCTTTTTTTCCTTCTGTTGAGCGGTCGCAGGCGTTCTGCCATCGCGCCACGGGCTTTATTGGCTTAGACAATTATTGATGAATGTGAAACATTCAAAATATATATATATATATATATCCATAAAGATTTTGGGGTCTAAGACTCCTCGTCTTCTTGAACATCTTCTTCATCAGAGTGCTCGACCTCCAATTTTGCAATCTCATCTTTCGCTTTCTTGATGTTGAGGCTTGTTTGCTCCTCTTGCTTGTCCTTCAAGGCTGACAAAGTCTCTTTCAAAGTAACAATGGTCCGGGGTATTTCCTCTGAGCTAGTAGGTAAAGATATCGATAAATTGGTCAAAGACTGGATGACATCGGAATCAACAGTGAAATTTTTCTTCTTCTGTGTCTTCTTTTTAGTCTTCTTTGATTTGGAACCTTCAAAAAACACGTGTTGTTCCTTCTTTAATACGATGACGTCGGTGGGCATCTCGACCAACCTGATGTTTGTCTTCGACTCGAGAGTGGGCTTCGTGGCTTCCACAACAGCGTTGCTTTGAGGCTTCACGTAAGTGGGATCGAAATAAGTCAACAAAGATTGAATCTCATTGATTTCTTGGGTGAATGCCGGTATCGATGCCTCGGCCAACCGTCTTTCAGCCCTCTCCTTCAACTTGACCAGCTTTTCCGCCTCTTTTTCCGCTCTGAGCTCCTCGTCTCTCTTTTTCTGCTCTTCTGCCATATCAGCCTTGAACTTAGTGAACTCCGCGTCAAAATCAGCTTTCAATTGTCTGATTTCGCTGTACTTCTCGTCTTTGGCTTTCGAATTCGCGTTTCTCTTACCAATTAACTCTGATCTTTTATTGTACACTGACTTGTTGGATTCATAAATTTTGTCCAACTCTTTCTGGGTCTCCTCGAATTGCTTTTGCACCTCTTTGTTACCAACAGAGTTCAATGCTTGTTTCAACTCAGTAATTTTGGCTTTGTCCTTGTCAATCGCCTCTTGATGCTTCTCAACTTCGGCGAAATCTTTGCGCAACTTGCGCAAAGAGCTCATTTCCTTGACGTATCTTCTCTCTTCTGCCAAAATCAAAGACCCGCTACCCACCAAGTCATCCAAATACTTGATTCTGGTGTCTATCTCGGCAGCCGACTTGAAGTTGTTTTTCGCGGTCAACTTCTGAATCTCGCCAATCTTTCTTTTCAAATTGACATCTACGTTTTTGATTTGCTCTTGAATCGAGTTCCTCTCCTGCTTCAACTTACCTTGTTTGGCAATAATTTCCTTCAACCTAGCCTGTAAAGTCTTTCTTTCTTCGGCCTTTTCGGAATCAAGAACGGACTTTTCAATTTGAGAGTTGATTTCTGCGTTAGACAAATCCAAATCTTTGATCTCAGCTCTCAAAACTTCTATGCGCTCCTTCATTGCCTTGTCATCTGGGCGCTTGACAAAGCGTCTTGGGCGTTGCGTTGATGACATGTTTCTTGGTTTGAGTTACGTGCAACGTATGAGTTGAAATTTTCAATCTGACCGACTCGCCGATATTTGGGGTCGTGCAGATACCGAGCTCATACCTCGCTTAGGGCAATTGGGGACAAAAGGACAACTGTTTCGAACTCAAGACCTCTCTTCGAATATTGCATGCTACTTTTATTTTTTTTGCTTGATACATCTGATGAGGGACTAGCTTTCCACAAGACTACATCTGAATATATGTAAAACCCTAGCCAGCTTCGCTACTATGCACTGTATTTGATATATTGGTTTGGCGGCGTGCAAAATTAATTAGGTTGTCTGCCCTACTGGCTGCACTTCCTCCATCTGACACTGCATCTCCTACAACTTGCTCTATGCAAAAAACTAAAAGAAAAACAGCACAGCGGGTAGTACTACGTTCGCTAAAAACTAAAACATGTTTACATCACGATTTCGAAGCTTTTTGCTGCCTCGTTTTCGGCGGGAAAAGAGAAGGTTTCTTTTTTTTTAGAATGTTTGCGCGGAAGTTCTCAAAAGCCAGCTCAGACAACACTTTACAAGTTTTGAAAAAAAATTTAGAAAAAAGCGCAAATTATCATTTTCACACAATCCTTGAATAGCATTTATCAACCTATTGGGGGCTGTTCTGGCTACATAGTCATGTAGCATTCAATGTCTTCCACAAGAGCATGACCCGAATGACGTTGTAAGTAAAAAGGTCGCCGTAATCGCGTTTTCCGGCAGGTAGTTCACGAGCCTCGAAGCGAGCTAAAATATCGTTTGATGAGGAACCTAATCCCCACTTTCGTCACTAACAGAAATGTCGGAGTATGCAAAGCTTGTAACATCGCTCACCCCTGTCGAAATCTTGGAGAGGTGGAAGGAGATTACTCCAATAGAGAAGATTTCTGGGGTTCCTACTTCAGCTGGAAGTAGCATGCCAAGTGAACATGTCTTCGATGGGCATGACGAGGAGCAGATCAAGCTCATGGAAGAGTTGTGTATCGTTTTGGACAGCTCTGATACACCAATTGGGGCTGGCACGAAAAAGTTATGTCACTTGATGAGCAATATCAACGAGGGATTGTTGCATAGAGCGTTTTCGGTGTTTCTTTTCAGTAGGGACGGTAAACTTTTGTTGCAGCAGCGAGCAGACGAAAAAATCACGTTCCCTAATATGTGGACAAACACGTGTTGCTCTCATCCTCTTTGTGTGCCTTCGGAATTAGGTATCGATGGGCTTGCAAGGGGATATCCGAATGACTTGGATACAGCGGTGGCCGGGGCGAAGATGGCAGCCCAACGAAAGCTTTTTCATGAACTCGGTATACCCGAGAAGGACTGTCCTATTTCTGAGTTCAAATTTTTGACGAGAATTCACTATAAGTCTGCCAGCGGCGATGAGTCCTCGAAATGGGGTGAACACGAGATCGACTACATCTTGTTTTTGCAAGCTACACAACAAATACAAGTCGAGGCCAACTTGAATGAAGTCAAGGACTTCAAGTACGTGAGTATTGCAGAATTGAAAGAAATGTTCAATAACAAAGACCTCGAGTTCACCCCGTGGTTCAAGTTGATCTGTGAGACATTCTTATTTCAGTGGTGGGCTGACTTGGACCATATAGAACAATTCGCAGATGACCGTATTCATCGGCTTCTCTAATGCGGCACACGGAACAATTTCGTTAGAAGTATATAAAAATTAATCTAATATAGGACAAAACTCGCTGGAAAACTACTGAGACGTCCATATGATAGGAAGTCAAGTAAAATCAACCGAGTCACATTACTGTATGAAGGATCCTCAGGTGCTTCTCAACTTCCAGGGAAATGCGAAATCATGAATCAACCCAGTGATGATGATCAGCAAGGCTGCGTGTCATACGCCGAAAGCGTTCATCAGATCGCTAGCAACATCCGGCGTTTCCATCAGACCAAAGAGGAAAAGAACTGTCTTCACAGATGAATTGAATAAAGGCCCCTCTTTCGACGACTTTGTGAGCGGGAAAGCCTCAAAAATGACCTTAGACCCCTTGGAGCTTGCGCGAGAAGACCCTCTCCAAAGACTCCCAAAATGGTTGAAAGTTCCTATTCCAAAAGGACAGTCTTTCAATAAAGTGAAGCAAGATGTACGCGAGCTCAAACTTGCCACTGTTTGCGAAGAAGCCAAATGTCCCAACATAGGAGAATGCTGGGGTGGCAAAAAATCAGAGTCTACGGCCACCATCATGTTGCTTGGGGATACCTGTACGAGAGGTTGCAGGTTTTGTTCTGTCAAGACGAACCGAGCTCCGGCTAAGCCCGACCCAATGGAACCGGAAAATACCGCAGAAGCTATCCTGAGATGGGGTTTGGGATACGTAGTTTTGACGACTGTCGACAGGGATGACTTAGTCGATGGTGGTGCTCACCACCTAGCTGAGACAGTTCAGCGCATCAAGAGTAAAGCGCCACAAATTCTCGTCGAAGTTTTGGGAGGTGATTTTAGGGGCGATTTGGAAAGCTGTGCGACTTTGGCTTCGTCTGGTTTGGACGTTTATGCTCACAATTTAGAGACGGTTGAAGAATTAACTCCATATATTAGAGACAGAAGAGCCACTTATAGGCAGTCGCTCTCGATTCTTCAAAAAGCGAAATTAACGAAGCCGGACCTTGTCACTAAGACTTCCCTCATGTTGGGCTTCGGAGAAACTGACGAGCAAGTTCTCAGGACTTTGGCCGATTTACGTGACATCAACTGTGACGTTGTGACTTTTGGCCAATATATGAGACCTACCAAGCGCCATATGAAGGTAGTCGAATACATCAAACCGGAAAAGTTCGACTACTGGAAAAATAAGGCTTTGGAAATGGGATTTCTTTACGTTGCAAGCGGGCCCTTAGTCAGATCATCTTACAAAGCTGGAGAAGCTTTTATAGAAAATGTGTTGCGAAAGAGACAGCATAATGTTGGTGAAGCTGAGAGGCGCGTTTGAAAGACCCCATAAGTTTGCCCACTAAAGACGCGATGAGCCCTTTTCAAAATCTGAGTCAAAACAGCATGAATTTTAGTGCAGTTTGTATAAAGTTAAAAACTGGTGACCCTGATGAAGTGGGCACTTTTTAAAGCCATATCAAGCGCTGTTTGTTACTTTGTGAGCCTGTAATCCGGAGCGCGAACGTAGCCCTATCTCCAGCTCGGCGGTTTTCATTGCTATCGTACCAGTCTAATCTTCCCCTCATCAACATGGTTGAAACGAAAAATGTGTCTCAAGATGACGACATTGAAGACTCGTTTATAACACAGTTTGAAACTACCCTCACGATCAACCCCACAATTGATTATTTAGAGGACCAAGATCTCTCAATTGACCACACCACTTTCACTCACGGCGACGCAGAGTCCAAAATATACGCTACGGTAGAGAGCCGAAGACCACAAGCTCTAGCGAAAGAGCGGGCAGAGAAATATGCAGCGAAGCTTGTAACGCAACTGTGCAGTTACGTGGATTATTCATCTAAAAACGTTGATGAGATTGAACTTGACGCGGAGTTAGCGCATGTATTGATTCCATCACCTCTGATTGATTTAGATATGCGTCGTTTCGAAAAAGCCTTCGGTGAGTTCATTCTTGCAAATCCCAAGATAGAATCTGAAAGCCCAAGGTTCACGCATCCACGGAGGAGAACATTAATCCTCTTATCACCATACTCACCGGAACATGTGTTTGGCCGCAAGTGGGTCTCCAAGTCATATCTTGCTACCATTTTCGAGAGACCGCAAAGACTACTTGCATCCTCCCTCGGTATTGCGGCTGCGCTCACGATGTATCCCTATTACTACGATATACAAAACTCCACTAAAAGAGGTTCGTTGTTTTCGGATCATGTGCGAAAAGTTCATGGCAATTCATGGCCTAAAGAGCTATTCGAGTTATGCTTGAAATCGAACGAAAAGCTTCGAAAAGGTCAAACTGAGGTACCCAAAGACTGGAATACTGGCGACATTTATCTAACTCCAAAAACGATCACGGCCCTTGAGGGGGTCTTAGGAACCATCGAAACAGCTGTAGACAGCTTGTACAACAATCCGGATGATTCAATGAACCACAACTTGGCATTTGTGGCCATCAGGCCACCGGGACATCACTCTCACGCTTGTTTGCCCAGCGGATTCTGCATGCTCAACAATGCTCAAATTGGGATTGAGTACGCGTTTGGTACTCACGGTATCACTCATTGCGCGATTCTAGACATCGATCTTCATCACGGAGACGGGTCTCAAGATATTTGTTGGGAGCGTGCTGGGTTTTCGGGAGATTATGGAAAAGAAGACGACGAATTCGAAGACCATTTGGAGAATCCAAGGGACGCTTATGGAAAGAAATTCGCAAGCTATCCCAAGGTAGGCTATTTTTCTTTACATGACATAAAGTCTTATCCAACTGAACTCGGTTTCGCAAGCAAACAAAACATCAAGAATGCCTCCCTTTGCATCATGGATCATGACCTCAATCTTTGGAATGTGCATTTACAAGAGTGGAATACCGAAGAAGAATTCTACAAACATTATCAAACCAAATACGTTGCAATCCTCAATAGAGCAAACCAATTTCTCAATCAGTCGAAGAAGCAACATGATCAACTCCATGCAAATTATCTATCTGATTTGGCGAAGTACAACAAATTTTTACTCAGACCTTCTCTTCATAAGCAGGCACCTCAAAAGCCCCAACCACCTCCCCCATTCAAACCACTTATTGTTATATCTGCAGGATTCGATGCATCTGAGTACGAAAACCCACAGATGCAGCGTCATTCTATAAATGTGCCGACCTCCTTTTACGCGAAGTTCACGGAAGATGTGGTAAAGCTAGCAGAAATTCACACGAAAGGAAAAGTTCTTTCATTCTTGGAGGGTGGCTACTCGGATGGTGCCTTGGTATCGGGCATATTCTCGCATCTCATTGGACTTACCAATCGCAGAACAGATGAAGGGGACAACAGCTTGTGGAACGAGACATGGGGCTCCGACCATGTTGTCAAGGAACTCACGCGGGGCTGTACGCGAACATGGACCCCCTATAAAAATCCTCGCACTGAGACTACTATTTGGGCTAACGAAGTCATCAAGTTGGGGCGATCAATGATGCCGAACTCAATCTTGCCTTCGGACTACGTGTACGATATAAAGGGTGCGAAAGAAGTCGAAGACAGTTCAAATGCACTTGAAAGTGTTAAAGGAAGTCGGATGCTCAAAGATATCATGGACGCAAACACTCTACAGAGAAATTTCGGGGGCTCGCAGCTTTTCGAAACGCGACAAACTAGGTCCTCTCATCACAGAAACATAAACTAAGGCCTTATCTGCTGAGAGTCTTGCACGTAATGAAGAAAGACCCGTACATCAATAGGTTTATCACAAACGTAACACTAACCGAAAAGGAACAAATGGTAATGTGGTATCTCTTTGCCGACAAGAAGTCCTACTGAAAACTTTGATAGTTTGTTCTTTTGAGCCACAGGACATGATTAAGCCCTTGCCCGCAGAAGGCAGTTCCGACTCCTTAAATCAGAATCAGGGATGTGAACTCGTTATCGAACTAAATGCGCAGCCTTCAAACTCTAGCATGAATAGAGCTACCTTATCAGATGCCGAACACATAGAGCTCTTGAACAAAGAAGTAAGAGAATTAAGGGAATTGGTAGACAGCCAAAAGAGACTCATTCATAGACTACAACGATCGAATGCCTCGTCAATTGTCACGTCTCCAAGGCTGTTGGCAGTGCAGATGGATTCGAACCCCGATAATTCCTCTCAGAGCGAAATTCCTCAGAGATCTGCTAAAAGAATCGAAGACAAATCACGAAGGAATTCTTACAAAGATTTAAAACTACCTTCAGGTGAGAATCTCGGTGCATGTGAACTGCAACGCAGATCCAGTCTGATTTCCATAACATCCAATGGCCCAATCGATGTGAATGAGGGAGCACTCCTCTCACCAAGTCTACAGACCGAGCTTAATGCGGCATCTCTGGTGGCGAATTCAGACGAAGTATCATCGTGTAGTTCCAAGGTAAGGAGTGAATCTGAAAAGAGACGTCATGAAGTTGGGACAAACGATTTTGATCTGCCAACGGGCGAGGAGGAGACAACATCTCTGCCGCTCGATTTTGAGTCTGATATCCGTGAGGATCGCAGAAGCGATTGCTGCGCCGAGGAAGAACGTGTCAAGATTGGCACTCGCATTGCTTTTGAAAGATTGACACCACTTACATCTCGTTCCTCGCGGCAGTCTCCATTTCAAGTCTTCGAGGAAGAATTGGCTTATGGCGATGCGATCAATGATCAAGAGCTTCCGCAATGTAATTCTGAGACGTGTTCAGCGGATGGCGATGAACTTGTGGGAGCTGGAGCTGCGGGGGAAGGTCAGAAGGTGACTGATCCAACATACAATCATATTCATTTTCTGGCCATAGATGACTACCTGAATGCAGACGAGGCTCTAAGCGGAAGTAGGGTGGGCATTTTTGAACGCCAGTCCGCCATTTTCGACAATCGGTCGGGTAGTTCTAGAATCGATGTGACAAATGAGCTATCCACCCAGAAACTGAATATTTCAATTGGCCCTCCCACTCCAAAACTGCCTGCACCCGGACAGATAAGTTCAATTGTCGTATCAGGAGCCACTGACGTTTCTTCTGTACGGGTTGAGAAAGAAGAAGACATTTCCCTATTCATTAAACCCAAAGACTTCTCAACTATCAGGATAAAAGTTGTCAGTACAATCACAGTTAATTCGAAACGAGCAGGCGACTATAACTGTACATTTTCCATTAATGATAAAGAATCAAGCAAGGAGATGTGGCGATTTAGAAAATCTTACCGTCAACTAATTTCGTTCGACTCAGATGTACGGCCATTTATTGAGTTTTTCGGACTTCCTGCGCTACCGGACAGGACTCTTTTCGGCTCCACCACTCCATCTAAAGTAGATTTGAGAAGCCTCATTTTACAAAAGTATTTCGATGCCATCTTCTTGATGCCTCACATCCCGCAAATGGTGCTTCTTCGCTTTTGCAAGTTTATTTCCGTGGATCTTGTCAACCCGCTCGACGATTATCGCTCGGGTGCAAGAAAAGAAGGGTATCTAATTCGAAGATACAAAGGATTGGGCACGTCTTGGAAGGTGAGATGGTGCCAAGTAGATGGACCTTCGCTTGAAATCTATGATTCACCCGGTGGTGTTTTACTCGAACAGATCAAGTTGCCCGGTTCCCAGATTGGTAGACAGTCCTCCGAGGCTACTTCTGAGGATCGAGGGTATCGTCATGCGTTTCTTGTTCTAGAAAGGTCCAAAAGCCTGATGCTCTCTGGCTCATCGCCGAAGCATTTTTTTTGCGCAGAGTCGGACTTGGAAAGGGATTCATGGATCTCGGCCTTGGTGGAATTTACCGATGACGATTCTCGCGCAAGCAATGAAAATGGCTTTCTTCTGCAATCGCAGCATATAGATTATACATCTGAGGAGTTGATTCAAGCTGAGTTTGATGATGGGGACAACGAGACAATCAGTTCTCAAACCCGGCAGGTGGCTGAACTGAGTCTCAGCCTGGCTCAAATCACACTCGATGAGACAGATCATTTAGCTCACGGGAGTGGGGTTCTTCGACAGAGTAAAAAAAACAAGATGCGGCAGTTATTTCCTTTTCGAAGTAGGATTAGCCTGAGTGATGATCCTACGATATTACCTCCACTTACGGCACCTACATCTTCTGATCAGGTAGATGCCGAGCACACGATGGAGAAATATTTGGATCAGATGGACCTATCAGACGAACTGTCAAGAGCCATATTTGGGCGAGAATTGGAGTATGCATACAATTTGTCAAGCCAAGTTTTCCGGGGTCATTCTATACCGAGCATCTGTTTTCGGTGTTTGGACTTTTTAGAAAGGACGGGGGCAATCTACGAGGAAGGTCTATTCAGATTAAGTGGCTCGGCCTCCACCATCCGCCTTCTCAAAGAAACGTTCAACAAAGTTTTTGACGTTGACCTCTTTGACCACCCGCTCAAGCCCGACATACACACAGTATCAGGATTGCTTAAAACATACTTGCGGGAGCTACCCCAATCCATACTTGGCGACGATGTTTATCACGATTTGCATAAAATTGCCACCGAACACAACAAAGCACGTTCTCCCTCGTGCATCAGCCTAAAGTTCAAGGAGGTTTTTCAGAACCCTATCAATATGAACAAGATTCATTACAGCCTCACTGTGGTTATTTTTGGTTTATTGCGCTCAGTCATTTCTAATTGTTCGATGAACAAGATGTCATTGAAAAACGTGTGCATTGTGTTCGTCCCGACACTCAATATATCTGTTGATGTTCTAAGTATATGTTTGACTGACTACGATTGCATCTTCGGCGAGCTGCCGCCAGTGCCTGATCATGAGCGAGAGATTCTAGATTTGCAAATACCACTTCTTTAGTAAGTAGATAGCTACACATTGAGTATTCAAGAACGGATCAAATTGCAGTGGTTTGCTACTCTTTGAGAAAAATCGTAGGGACTTAAGGCTCTCTTATAGGCCTTTCTGGCGGCAGTCTTAAGACCATCACCATTCGCTCTCGCCGGCAGCTCTTTGAAATACGTAGTCTCTTCCGTCGATGTTAGCCACTCCCTCCTTCAAATTGCACTTCCATTTGTTTTTCACTCGTTGAACCTTATCGTACAAGCAAAGCATAATTTGTCCCTCTTGGTCACCCTCTTCTTCATCAGACTTTTCTGAGTCAAGTTCATCATCGAGGTCCGAGTTGATGTCATCAGAGTCATTGAACACATCATCGTCGTCATCCTCATCGTCGAGCACGCCGGATCCGTCACTTTGGCCTTGAGTTTCCTTGCGCAACTGTGCCATTGTCTTTGTAGCAGAGTTCAGATGAAGACTCATAGTCAATTCAAAAGACCCGTCTGACTGACTCGTAGGGAGAACTAGTCCGCGGTCTTCGAGTTCTTGTTTGACCGCGGGAAGCTCAATACCCATACTATAAGATCCGTTAGTCAAATCCAGATTCTGCATCGTTGGTGAGTAATTTGGAATAATAGGTAAGTCTAGACTTGCGTTTAGTTGTAGAGGTTCCGGCTTGATGGTCGAGTCATTGATCACGCCTCCCTGCACTTGAAGGTTTTCATCGAGCTCGTCATCCCAGCTAAAACGGCACACCTTCAATTGACTAAGTTTATCGCACCAAAGTTTCCTCAATTCCTGTAGCGTAGACTCATCAATTCCGCTATCCTCGAAGTCTTGTCTCGAGTCTGCTATCACCTCCTCGACGACTGCCTCGTATAGCTTACCTGCCTCATAATTTGACATTATACCTGTAGCCTTATAGCTCGACTTTGAATAGCTGTGGGGGCTAACTCTGTAAATAACTCTTCTCAGACGAGAATTGGAACTGAATCGCTTAACGACTAATTTGCAAGAAAAAGTGATTTGGGGTTACGAAGTGAGGTGAATTTTGTTCGCACCTTTCGTGTATGAGAAACAGTATACAATATACAATATACAATGCTACTGATGCATCTACAAAACATGCACTTTCTCTTTGTCTAGAACACTCAAGAGATACTCTTTCTCCTTGAGCTCCATTTTCAATTGACTTTCGAGGTGTTCAACTTTTTTCTGAAGTTTTTTGGTTTCAGTCAGACTTTCCGCAATTTTTGTTTCGTAATTTCTCCGCAACTGACTCACTTTGACCTCGTGTTTTTTAGAATACTGATGATAAAGCTGCTCGGCGATCTCCTGTATTCTCTCATCACTTTTTTGTTGAGCAGACAAAATTTGAGACTTCAAAGACTTGACTTGCATCATTAATTCGGACTCAGACAGTTCGTGGCCGGCGGCATTTTTCTCGCCCTCTTTTCTCATTTCGTCGATGATCAATTTTTGTTGACTCAATTCACGATGAAGTTCGCTCACTAGTTGAGTATCTCCACTAATGATCCTATCTTTATCTGCACTTTGTGCCTGGATTTCAGCCAAGTCCGTTCGCACAATTACCAAAAGTTCATTGAGGCGTTTGTTATCGGCTTCGAGCCTCTTTGAATAGTCCATCGATTCTTGGGATTGCTCTTCAAGATATTGATTTCGTTCCTCGAGGTGCTTTTGCACATTCTCCAATTGCAAGATTGAGTCATCCTTGCTCGCAATCTCTCTTTGCATCGCCTTTTGCCCACGGTCAAAAGCAGCCATTTCCTCATGTAAAGCTTGTGTGGTGTTAGTCAACATGCTGAATTTTTTTTCTAGCGCCTGGCTCGCGGCCGTGTTTTTGTGTTTAAACTCCTGCAACAGACAAATTTTCGCTTCCAACAGCTCGTTTGTTTTCACAAGTGAAGCATGAGCATCTCTTAGTCTGTGCGTTTGCTCGCGAGCATCACTCGCGGTAGACTCCAAAGACTGAACTTTGACCTCCGACATATGTACTGCCTGTCTTAAGGTTTTGGTCTCGGTTTCTAGCTTGCAGACGAGCAAGCTTTTTTCCGAAAGTTCTTCTTTAGTCATCTGTACCTCGCGCAGTAACTGAGATATCGACATTAAATTTTCAGACTTTTCCGTCTCGAGGGATTCAAGACTTCTCATAAGCTCTTCGAGATAATCCCGGAGAGCCGTAGCTCTTCTCGCGAAAGTTTTTGACACCAGATCTAGAGACTTTTGGCATGATGTTAGCCCAGTCAGGATAGCCTCCCACTCCACCTCGAAGTCCCTGAAGTCATCAGATCTCGCAGAAAAAAGGCTCTCGCCTTTTCGTGCAGAATGTACAGTCGAGCCACCGAGAGACTTTGTACGGGAAAAGAGAGACTTCTCCCCACCTTCTCTCTCAGTTTTTTCAGAACACATTTCTACCTTTTGCTCACGAGGAGGTCTCTTCACTGAATTACCGCTGATATGGCTATCCTGACGATGTACATCGGCAGGAAGCAGCAAAAGCAGGCCACATACTATATTTTCATCAATGTTTTTGTCCTGGTGATGTCCCTCCTTCTCGAAAGCACTTGGTGAGAGATCTGTGTTCTCAGTTTGTGTAGCATCGAGACGCCCCAACCCAGGGAACATTTTCGAAGGTCCGTCAGGTTCTTCAGACTTCTTGAATGCAGGCCGGGCATGGCCAATGTGAAAACTTTGCTCGCTAGGCGTGGGCTCCATACCTTTTGCCCCCTTATTCGGGGTCCAACAAGGAGGCAATGTGGGTGACGACTCAGCAGATGACCAGCTTGCGAATTTACTGGAACTTGCACCTGTCGTGCCAGCATCTTTTTGAATATCATGTTCTGGGGGAGGAGAAGTAAATGCGAGTCTCAGCGGATGAATATTGCGTTTGTTGGCATTCTCACTAACAGTTATTGTATTCCTTCGCTTCCTACCCATATTCAAGCTCGGTGACGCTGAGCCGATATCTCGCTCTTGTTCAAGTACCGCTTCCTTTTCCTTGATTGTCAGATGTATTTTCAGAACATCTTTCACAATTTTTGAGTACGGAATGCCGTTTAAAGCAGATTTATCTTCTGTATACCGTGTCATAGGCTGAACGAGCCACTGGATCCCGCCTCACGCGTCCTCTAAATATATTGGCGTTTACGCGCTTAGCTGCACTACAGATGTGTGCGATGAACCTGGGGGTCGAGATTTTTACCACAGTCCAGTCGAATTTGCTGCCGAACAAAACACCCCGTTTTTGCTTTCGCTTGCTCGACCTTCATAACCCAATCTATAAAGACAGATCAACTGCAAAGCCCACTCGAAATGTACAGGCGCGTCACTCAATTCAACTGACAATATTTAAAGAGCTCGACTTTTAACTCCCGACTTGCGGTCAGACCGTGGCACTTATAGTCTCGAGCCGTGTCTTCTTGCCTTTTCTACATCTTGAAACTTTCAATCGGGATAAACGACCCAGGTTCTAATAGTTCTTGTTTCTTGTTTCTATTTCTATTTAGAGCCCAGGTTTTATTCCTCCGTAATGGCTTTGGTTCGATCTTAGAATTCATAAAAGTATCCTCGCTTACCAACAGTGGATACAAGAGTATTGTTGTTGAAGCTCGAGAACTCAGAGATTGAGCCGGTTACCACAGGCACTTTAGACAATTCGGTCAATGTCAACTCCACGTACGAGGTAATTGTGGTTGTTGAGTCACTCATAGTGAACTCCCCAATGAGTGGATATGAGGACACCACAGTATGGGTCACCGTTGAATATTGATTCGTTCCTTTCGCACTGGTCTCAGTAACTGTAGCAGTAACGGTGGAGGGGACACATACACAGGCTTCACTAGCTTCAGTTAAGATTATATTGGACTCCAGTGCAGAAACTGTCAGCGATCCATCGTTCTCAGTGATGGTGACATAGTGTGTAGTTGTAGATGTTGTCACCAAATCAGGAATAGTGGTTGTGTAAGTTGATATCGGAGTCGTTTGAATCAGGCCATCAACAGTGGTTGTCACGTATTCAGTCACCGTGGAAGTAATTGCACCTTGATTTCTCGCCAGAGGTCCGGAGAGCTCGAGGGAGCTCATGGAGGATAGCAAAGTGGTAGTGACATATTTATCGATCGTAATAGTCACATCTTCGCCGTCGATCACCGCACCGGCAGTCACGTTGTCATACCTCTTGAATGGAATGGCGCTGGCGACAGACAATATAGCTGTCATTAAGGTCATAGAGTATTTCATGATTGAGTAAAGGAGTGGACGCGACTATTGAACGCAAGATGGAGTTTCAAATAATCATTTTTGGAAATGCGGCAGCCTCTTTCTTATAAGCGAGAGTTTCAGTGAGACCGTGTTCAAGCCGACTTGCATTGATCAAAACACAACGACGCGAGAAACAAAACAAATACCCCCTGAAGTCGCGCGACTGAAGCGTGTCCTCTCCTGCACTTACTAAAATATGGGCAATACCCGAGACAACAAGAAAAAAGAAAAAAGTACGTGATTGCAACCGAATAGTTTCACCTCTTTCAGTAAAGAATTTTGGAATAAGTGAGCTTGATCGGAACCGATTTATGTGCTCGACCGATATGTGACTTTCTCTGGTATTATCGCATGCACGTTTTTTTTCTCACTCCTTTGCCATGTATCGGTACTATGAACTACCGCATGTACCACGAGGTCTAACGTCTATATGCACACCGAGTATTCAACCACTGCTTTCCACGCAGAAGAAACCTCCCGAACTCCTCAACCATCAATGACCGAATCCACAGAAAATCCCGTGCTCGAAACTTTTCAAAAAGTCCGCTTGACTATCCAGAAACTTATTGACCAGTGTGTTCCGTACACTCTCCGCCGATGGTGCGGTTTTGCCCTACTTCTAACCGTGTTTCTTTGTCGGATTTTTGTGACCCAGGGATGGTACATTATTTGCTACACATTGGCGATCTATCTCCTCAATTTATTTCTTCAGTTCTTGACACCAAAGTTTGACCCATCCCTAGAACAGGAGCTGAAATCATCAACACTTGAAGAAGGAGGAGACGATAAATTTGAGTCCGATGAAGAGTTTCGTCCATTTATTCGGAGATTACCCGAGTTCAAATTCTGGCTTCACGGGACCACAGCCACTTTCATCTCCATTATTATGTCCTTGTTTCCTGTGTTTGATATCCCAGTTTTCTGGCCTATTCTTCTTATGTACTTTTTCATCCTTTTTACCCTCACCATGAGAAAACAGATTCAACACATGATGAAGTACAAATACTTGCCATTTGACATCGGGAAAGCTAAGTACGGCCACTAGTATATAAGACTACGAACACATATAATGTGAGCCAAAGCATGCATAACCTCATGCAAGCTGCGACTTGCTTCTTTTAGATCTCTTAGAAACATCTAGCAACTTTGCATAGCTCAGTTTCACCAAATACTGTGTATCTTTAGCCACGATCGAGTAAACCCAAAACCATCACTCGGCTGATAGTATATACTGAATTGAAATGCCCACGATCGAGAAACCCACAAAGTCACTATCTCATCTCATCCAGACTCCTTTTGCTCTAAATGACGGGCAGCATTAACAGCAGATGCATATATGTTAGCAAAAATAGAAGTATTGTGTCGAGCATGTACCTACAAAAACGCTCCCCACCCGTAAAGCCACACCCTCTCCAATAACGCAACTTCTTCGCACATCATTCTACAGTGTGCGTTGGAGTCGTGATTATGGCTTCATCAATCTCTTAGCGTAAACATAAATTCATACAGCTGACACCAACAAATTCATAGCAGCTAGCGACTTGAAGAACAATCGGTTTGATGGAATTTGAAGATATGAATGTATCATTACCCTTCTACGGCGGCTAAGAATGATTGATCTAGCACGATGCGTCTAGGATTTACAGCGTCAAGCCTCAAGCATCCAAATTGAATACTGTGCGCAGTTTCGGTGAGACCTGTTCTCACTCCATGCCATGCACTTAGCGACATTTAGTCACATCATTCATATAGCCTGAATATTTGTTCTGCGGCCACCCCCAACTTCATTATGCTCCTAAATCCAGTTACCTTGTATATTGCATTCGAGCTATCATGAATCACATCTTAGGTGATTGAGTGAAGGCTTTTACCACCATCTGAAATGCCAGTAATCCTATTTGCACGTATTCAAAAGAATTCATCGAACTTCGAGACATGCTACCCTGAAGCAATGACCTCCGACAATTCTAAATTTTTGGTTCAAAAGACAACGAAACGAGTCCCAGAAAAATAGTAACCATGTAGGCATTCGATTTAGCCCAAACCTTCAAACAGAAATCTATGATTACTTTCGACTTGTACACTTTAGCATTTGTCATTCGGTGACATTAACAATGATCGCACAACTGATCAACTTATCTACAAAAAATAATTAAAACTGGAGTAAACAGAAGTTTATCCTTATGCTACAGATTTTGATGGGAACCGACCGGCTAAACCCGGCGGGAAGGAAAACACATATCTATTTA
>ERZ794936.388-NODE-388-length-22227-cov-6.403978_pt1 | contig 22227 bp, 13 predicted proteins | sample MGYA00511083_ERZ794936 | MGnify/ENA primary metagenome ERZ794936 (study PRJEB30137, sample SAMN04331409) | food metagenome | isolation source: Y2 must sample point D1 replicate A | place: Australia: South Australia | collected 2014 ... | reverse complement strand
AGAACTCTACTATCAGATTAATTGAAGTCTTCTTACCAGAAATGGATGCTCCATCCTCTTTAGTTGCTCAAGCTAACTTAACTGCTGCTATCAACGCCAAGCAAGATTAGATAGCAATCTTTATATAGATTAATGATAATGATATAAATTTTTTTATGATATTTTATGCTTTTTTTCTTTTACTTATATGTAACGAAAAGCTATCGCAATGATAATACAACGTTTTTTTTTTTTAAATGCTTTTCCCCCTATTATTTTGCTTTATCAATATTTTTTTAAAATATTATAATCTTAATGAAACAACAAGCCCATACACCTGACTTACAATGTTTGTAAGAAAAGAATATAGCATTGATGATAACAATTTAAACAACAACAATCAGAATACTGTTTTTGAAGACAACACGAAGAAATACCTAGTAGATCCGTTTAACAACTTGATAAAAGATGAGCTAAAGTTTCATCATAATATAAGAATATACAACACAGCAAATTTCAACAAATTCAAGATCATAGATGTAGATCATGATATGAAAGACAAAATAATGTTCAAAAAAGGAATTTTAAAAGATATAGTGGTTTGCACAAGACCATTACACAATATCATGCCAAATAATGATAACATCGAGTTTAATATAAAAATATTCGGAATAAATTTAAATAGTTTGGTAAATAACTTGAAAGTGGATATGTTATTAGACCAGGATGTGTCAATAGAAAATGTCATTAATAAAGCTATAAAGTTTGAGATAATGAATTGTATATTATTCCAAAATACAAATATTATATTTATAGAGGTTGTGCATAATGATTTGAAGTACTTGCTAATATACGATTTAATCAACAGGGTACTGCTAAAAGATGAAAACAATAAAGTTGTCAAGCTTGAACACCAAAAGGTATTATACTTTGAAAACGACAATAAAAAGAGAATATTCGGAATTATCAATAAAAATATTGTGAAGAAGTATAAAATTAAAAGCAATCAGCATGATATGATGTTTTTGAAGAGCATGTCTGTGAATTTTGAAATACCCAAAAGTAAAAACATTTATGCCAGAGATGATTTGTATCTATGTGTTAATGAAAAGGATGAAAATGAATTGATCATATTTGAAACGGATTTGATAAACCAGCATGATATGTATTTTTTGAAAGCAGAAAATAATAAGATATACAATGCCAATATGAGCAATAATAAGAATATGATATTGACAACATCAAAAAATGGTACAAATATAAAGTTATACACCAAGAAAACAAATAATAAGTATGAGTTGTATAAGATTTTCAAAAGAGGAATGAACAATACTTTGAATTATTTGCTTGGGTTTAGTAATGATGACTATTTGATCTACAGTTTGAGTTATAACCGAACATTACATTTGTACGGACTTGATGATATCAGCCGGTCTATTCACGTGATGAAATTGAGTAGTCGAATCAACGATGATGTTTGTAGCATAAAAATTATGAGAGATTACAACAGTGAGAAATATTATATTTATGTTATGTGGAGGCATAATGGGACTCTGGAGATGTACAGTTTTGATATGAAGGCATTGAAGTCTAAGAAGATAGCTTATGTGGAGATGTATTAGAGCTGGGAATGGTGTGCTTTTGTATCGGATATATATAGAATTTAGGAGTATACTTGGTTTTATATCCGACATATATAGAATTTAGCAGTATACTTGGTTTTATATCCGACGTATATTGCACTTGGCAGTATGTTTAGTTTTACATCCAACACATATCGCACCTGGCAGTATGCTTAATTTTACATCCGACACATATCGCACCTGGCAGTATGTTTAATTGCATATCTCCACGCCAATAATCCCACGGCTGTTTTTCTTATATCCGATAAATCCACTGCACGTGACCTCCTCAACTCGCCGTTTATCACCTCCTTTTTTTAATTTTCCGCTCTAGATCTTTTTGTTGTTGTTTTCGTTCTCTCCATCGCCTGCGCTCCACCAAGAGAAAAAAAACCAGCAGACCTCCGGTAAAAATTTTCATTTCAGATCAGAAACCAAATATACCCTTTTGGGACTGCTTTTTTTCTTGTGAATTCTGTATATGTAGAGTTTTCAAATATATAGGATACTATTTTAAATTAGTTAAAGTCGAATTTATAGCTTTATTTCGAAATTACTGAGCGTTTTTTTTACTCTATTTCTTTGCTTTAAACTCCTATATTAATCGTAGTGACCAAACAAAATATAGCAATAGTACATAACACACTGTTTGTAATCATCACTTCTTATTTATCAGATTAAAAGAGAACATAGTCTGATCTATTAAGTATACTCACTCTCTTTTTTTCTCCCCCTTTCGATCTTTTTTTCAATTGAATAGGAAGTATGTCATTGCTACATGATATTGTCTTCAGAAAGACTAAAGAAAAGTGTAAAGGATCTAAGCAGAAGTGTGAAAAGCCAGTGAACACTTTCCATAACTTATCCGTTGTTCTAGCCGTTGTTATTCCTATAGTATGTGTTTTTTTGATAGTATTATCCATATTTTTCTACTTATGGAGACGTCATAAGAAAGAAGAAAACTTAGAAGCTGAGTTTGACAACAAAGTCGAAGAGGATATTAATGAGGTTTATTATAAAGGGAAACCTGAGGAAACAGAGCTTGAAATTATCAATGATAACTCGGATTATAAGAACAAAGGAAGACTAGCTATAATGAGAAGGAGAATGAAGGACATGGAGAATAAAAACGCATCCAATGATGACCTGTCCTTTTTCAATCCTCCAAAAATGAATAGATTGAATTCTTTTACCAGTTTATCTTCTTTGAATTCTAAAAGGAGTGTTTTGGCTTCTAATGATGGGTTAAACATCCCATCGATTCCTACATCATCAAGTAAGGTCTCCTTAAATACCCCTGCCAAAGAAGAGAATATTCTGTTGAACTCCAATAGACTGGAGGATGTAAGTGAACATGACATGAGAGACTACATGAAGCACTATGATAAAATGATGGGTATGTCTAATTTGGAAAATATGACAGGGAGTTTTCCTGGTGGAAGAGTTCCATCTCAAATTTTACAAAGAAATAAGTTTTTCCCTAGAAATCCATATGCCAAAGGCAACAACACTGGTAATCTGGTAAACAGATTTGTTACACCTAATGCCAATAAGACAAAAGAAGAAGAGCTCAAAGATGAAGTTAAGTCAAAGGAAGAAGCCATAAATAAGAACCCATTCTTGTCTGAAACTGAAAAGAAAGAATCTAGGGAATCCTTAGTGCATAGCCATACTCCTGCATCAATGAATGCTACTGAGACTGAAACTGAAGCTGTAAATGAGGTTCAAGATGAAAAATCTGCAGTCGATATTGATACTGAATTGAACAATGATACTGAAGTTCCTAATGATCCTGAAGTATCTGTTTCTAGTACTGCTGAAGATAACTCCATTGCAGAAAAGCTGTTTAACAATGATGTTAACAGAAGAATCTACTCTAACATTAAAGCCAATGATTCTGGATTGTTACATGAAATTGAAAAATATGATTATAAAAAAGTGAACGAAGCTTTAAAAGATATTAATGAAGCTGAAGATAAAGATGATATAATTTTATCGAGTAGACAAGAAGAGAACATCCAAAGAATGAAATCAATCTACCAAATATACATGGAGAAGAATGAAGAAGATGATGATGACGAAGACGTGGATATAACCAATGAAGAAAATGACAAAGTTGGTGATTTAAGCTTTACAAACCCAAACACAAGCAAGCAAAACAAGAGCTTCAAGCATACATCATCCATATACTCGGAATCATTTGCCCACAAAGGTTATGATCTACCTTCTAAAAAACCTGCTTTGCCAGATTATGATATAAGTCAATACCAAGAGCAAAGTACAGATCTGAATATACAAGAAATTCCTAATCCAGAGCTTTATAGCGACTACTACGAGCTAGATCCCCAATCAGAGCAATACTACTACTATGATGCTCCATCGCAAATACACTTTTACTTTGAACCTATATCTCAACAGTACTACTATTACGACGAAAGGCAAGAACAATACTATTGTAATATTAATTCAGAAGTATATTTCTATGATTCGATCAATCACATACCTTACTATTATGATTATGATGAAGAAGCTTATATCTACTTAGGTGAACCTGAATTAGACAACACTCAATTCCAGCAAAATACTCTAAAGCCAAATAACTTTAGAAATCTTCAACTGGAACAACACATTGTTGAAACTGAGGAAGATCACCCTGAAAGAATAGAAAACATAGAATACTTGAGAAACCCATCAAGCATGAACAACTTGACAAGTTCCTCAATGACCAATTTTATGACTGCCAACAATAGAAAAATCACTCCACAAAGACAAGTTAAACAGCAACTAAGCCAAAACTTTGTTTATGACAATTATGAAAATATACACAACAATACCAGTCATGGAAACAAAGCTGCATACAAAATTGCTAGAGAAAGTGTTGTGATGAATGATCCTTTACAGTTCAGTGGTGCAAAGACAAAATTCAAACCTGCTGGAAGTATAAGAAATCTGAATAGTTATATACAAGGAAATCAAGGCTATACCTAAATATTTGTATAATAAAAATAAAGTATTATTATTATTTTTTTTGATTTAATAGATGTATATATATTTTATATTATTTTAAAAATCATCTTGTTCGTTTCTGTACTTCTTGATGACCTTCTTAATCTTAGAATTATCAGTCCATGTGACATAGTCTTCCAAAGATCTGGTTATCAAATAGCTAGGATCGTTTATTAAGTTATGACCTACTTTTACGTGACCTTGCTCTATGAATTTAACCGCATCAAAAATAGTTTCCGCCATATGTGTTTTGAATACGATATATGCTAATCTTCTTCTACACAAAGTAGACACATTCAATTTGTTCATTATATCTGATGGACTTGCTTTTTCATCGTTCAGTAATCCCATCTTGAATAGTTTGTTTATGAGCATTAATTCGTGTTTCTTTCTGTATACGTCATTGGCCGGAAGTAAAGATAATTGATTGACTAGCTTGTGAATCTTACCAACTATTTTGTTGTATAAAAAGTAATCTTCTTGCTTTGTTAGATGGAATTTCTTGATTATACTGTTAGCTTTTGAATTGTCTTGTTTCCAGTTAATAAAATCTACTTTTTTCAGAAGTTTCTTTTCATGAAATTTAAGTTGTCTAGCCATTATGTATGTGGGGTTATCTGATGTTTAATGATTGGTTTGGATATAGATCATTTCAACACGACATTAGGATTAAACATATTAAAAACTGTCAATTTTTCAGATATCAGGGAATATTGCTAAAGCGAAAAAACCAAACCAAAAAAAAAAAAAAAAAGAAACTTTTTTGGTCGGGTCAACCACCAAAAGCCGTGGTCGGATATAAGAAAAACATCATAAAATCACGTGACCTTTTGGGGAACTGCGCAGCACTCAATCATAGCTTGAGTTGCACCAAAATACATGTAGCTCAGAGGAATCACTACTGGCATGTAACTGAATATATGGGGTACGTCATTCAACACACACACCAAACCAGAGCATGGTTCAATTTCTGAAGGGAAAATAGTGAAAAATTTTAGCATAGTTGGCATGTTTGCATCAAAAGTCGTTGAGTACAGCGACGTAACAACCGTAGATATGAAGAAAAAAAAACATGTATCAACCACCATCTATACAAGTATTTCTTGAAAATAACTAATACGTACCACAACCTCCTCTGAACCCTTCACTGAAACCTTCTCTGCACAGTATATGTGTTTCAATAAGCGGATTATATGGCTTATATCCGATATCATCACATACAAAACGGTGCTTTGAAAAAAATACATTGGTAGAAAATTTTTCACTTGGTGATTCTTCCTCCTGGCGCTCTTTCAATCTTATAAGAATTCGCTTAATTATTTTTTTCATTCAATAATTGGAAAGAAAGTGAAGTCCGAAACCATAGGCAAACAGGCAAGATATACGAACATGATGTTTAGTGGTAACATAATATCTAGAAGATTGTTCTCTGGTACAGGGCTGCTTTTGAAACCAGTGAATATAGTGAAAAATATACATATCAACATCAACGAACTTTCAGTAAATTATCTGAAAAAAGAAAAATACGAATTATTCAAAGAATACGATGATTGGATTCCTACAAAGTCAGCAATCAATCAAGATAGAGATATTGTAAAGTTGAAGGGACCTAGATATGACAAAGAAGGGAATGAGAATAAATTGTTTTTCACCCAAGTCTTAACCTTGAAAGGAAAAGCAGGAGAGTTATCAATGAAGTTCCCAGACTTCATGAAGATCAAATGTATAAATGAGGATAAAGAGTATGATTTACTAGAAGGACTGAAGAAAAAAGACGAGCAAGATAATGGTAGAAGAACTTTGAACTTGACAGTGCCAGATTCTACAAATAAAATCCAAAAATCAATGCTAGTTACATTATCTACTATCTTAAGCAATAACATTGAAGGTGTATTGGATGGGCATTTGGCTTATTTGAGATTTGTTGGCCCTGGTTGTAGATTTATTTTACCTGAAGATGATAAAACCAAGTTGATACTAAAAAAGGGTACTGCCTACTATAATAGTACTGTTCCAAGTGATGTCACTTTGGAATTGAAATCTCCTACCTTCTTGTTAGTCAAAGGATTAGACTTACAAAGAGTCAATGTTTATGCTAACTCCGTTCATAATATGATTAAACCTGATCCTTACAAGGGTGCTGGTATATACTTCAATGATAGAGAATACTTGAAAAAAGTCAAATCTGGTAAATAAGAAAAATATATATAAAAGACTGTAAATAACATCATAATAATCATTATCTATAAAGATAACTTTTCATTTTATCTTTGCCTTATTGGATTATCTCTTTCTTTCCTTCTTCCACTTGTATATCACCTTACCTTCATCAGTTTTTATTTTCTTTTTGGATCCTTTCTTCATTACCTCTTTTTGTAGTTCTAGTGTATCCAAAACAGTTCTTATTTCTTTTTCTCTATCAATGTACTGTTTCAATAATTTATATTTTTTCAATTTCTTCTTATCCAAAGATTCCTTTTGCATAATATCTTCAACTTGTCCGATTCCGTTGTTATTTACATTTGCCAACTGCTCTATTGTCAATCTGTTTTCCTTTCTATTCAATAGATCTTTATGTGTGTTCAATCTCTTGGCTAAATCAAAGTTCTTCAAGTCCTCGTTTTCATCAACAAATATTTTATGTTTATTATCATTTTCTAAATCAAACAGCAATCCTTCTTTCTTTTTTAAAATTTGTTTCAAATTTTGTTGTTGCAGTAATCTCAAATAGTTAGAATCTTGAGTCTTTAGTAGTTTAACTTGATCAACACTCAAACTCTCACTCTCTTCTCTTTCTTTAATTAACAAACCAGTCTTGGAATCCATCTTTTGTGAATTCATCTTATGATAATATTCATCTGGATTTCTTTCATTGGCTTTTCCTCTCAAGATCTTAAGAGTATTTTGTTTGGCATGGTAATCTTTGGCTCTTTTAGTATAATCCTTATGTTTTTCCAAAAACCCGAACTTTGTTCTTGATTGTGTTTGAGATCTTTCCCTATGCTGCTTCTTTTGAGCATTATGTACAAGTTTAGCCATATTGTTTACTTATAGACCTTAGTTTTCTTGTTGTTTCTTTCTTTCTTCTTCTATTGGTTGTTGGTTCTATCTTCCATTACTAGGTAATAACAACAGTATAACATGAACTTATTTTAAAAGTTTATTAGATGCTGTTATTCATTCGTGAAAAAAAATAGTGCAGTCTCGTTTTTACCCAAAAGGGTAAAAACAAAATGTTTCTTTTTTTTTTGGTTGATGATTTTTTCGGTGCCACTGTTTTCGGACTTACCAGTCACGTGCATTTGTTTTAGATATCTTATCTGAACGAAGCACACACACAGTAACAAAACACGTAATACCAATAAAGAAGATAACGAACCATTATTCATTAATACTGTTAGACACCCATATAATGAGTGAATACAAATTAAACGACGTTTTAGACTATATTTCAAAGCCTATACAGCAATATCATACGCAGAAAAATGATTTTTCAAGTGACCCTTCAGCCAATAACCTAACACTTGAAAATAATGATTTAGGGTTTATAAGTAGCTTAATATTTTCCCTGATATCTTCGTCAAATAACAAGAAGAACACAAACAACTTGTTTATAAATACAGACGATCTATTGCAAAACTTGAAAAACGAACATGATGAGAATACACCGAAAAACATAGCTAAAATCAACCAAATTTATAAAACCTTGGAAACGCAATTAATTCATAATCTTATCAACTTTTTGAATGATCTAGATGATATTCAGGTTAATGTGATATATGTGAATAATCTATACACTCCAAAAGATGAAAGTTTTTTAAAGAACATTGCATCTATTCAACAATTTCACAACACTAGCAACAAAACACAAACTTTGAAACATCAAATATGTTTATTCATACCGAAATTTGAGGATGATCTGATCACAGGAACAGAAATACAAAAGAGATGCTCAATGAAGATAGACCATTATTTTAACAGAATTCAACAGTTTAATTCAGATAGTCAGGTGAACAACTTGAAACTTCAAAGCATTGGTATCGTAATTAGTAACATTGAGCTTTTAAACAAGAACATGTTTTTGAAAAAAAAGTTCTGGCTTTCATGCAGTGGTGGTGCAACCATTGAGTTTTTAAACAAGTTTCATGATTCAAATATAGTTGAAAACAAAGCAAAGAAATTGTTTAATTTCTTTTTAGTGTACATGACCGCATGCTGGCAACCTTTCAAATCACCAATTTCAAAGACCTTCAATAATAAATTGAAACAGTACATTTTGGATATAGTCGTTCATTTAAGATTACAAAGATTTTCTCAACAAGGTAGAGGTGGAGGCATAAGCTCTATGTCATTAAATGATATGATTCAAGTATCTATATCTTTGAGCATTTTAGACAATTTTTATGATGGATTAATGGACTTTATTGACAGAAATGGGGATAATATTGATGAGTATTTAAAAGAAAAAGACGAAATTAAATTTAATGATGAAATGACATGCAAGGAAAATGTAATAGTTACTCCAGACATAGTGAAAATAGCAGCAAGAGTATATTTCCCATTCAAGTTACAGTTGACAATTAATTCTAGCAATAAAAGGCAAAGAAAGGACTATTCCATTGCCTACGGATCAGATAAAGAAGTTGTTGATGAGTTGATTGACAACTTAAAAGATTTGGAAATCTTGAACAAGAATGAAGATCTTAAAGGCCAATATACAATGGAGAGACTAGTTGTTGAGGATGTCTTAAGACATATATCTACATCTTTTTAGAATATGAGTGGAGGTGGTTCTACAGGCATGTCTAGAATTTATATATATGTATGTATGATCAAAGGCTTATATCCAAGATCTCTGATTTTGATAATACTCAGTTTATAGTGAGATGTTTCTGCACGCATATCTTGATCGTGTACATATATACAGCTCTTTTTTATACGCATAACCAGCTTTTCAGCAAATGTGAACCTGCATTAAAACCCAAATCTGAGTCCTCCCAACCCATGAAGCTGCTGCAGGTCTTACATCCTAACCCTCCCAGCATATCAAGCTGCTTAGTTGGCATCAAATTAGTACATTCGGACATAAGCCACTTCCAAAGTGTAGTTACCCTGCCTGGCTTCGTGTCCCGTGCAAGAAAAAAAAAAATCATACTCGAAACTGTCGTTGTTTGTTATTTATTAACTACCCCAAGCAAGAAATACTACCAATAAACTACCCACTATCTACCATAATGGCACCTAATTGGAATGTAAATAAAGTCAACAAAGCTAAGAAGTATGGAAAGATATTGAACATATCCCATTTACCTGAATTGAAGGAAAAGTTCAATACAGATGAAATTCCTATAACAGATGCAGGAGAAATAATACCACTAAAAGATGATGAATTTGAGTTACCAGTCGATCCTGAAGGTGAACTGAAGGTAGATCTAAATGGAAATCTAAAGAATTCTAAAACATACAAATTTAAGACTTTTACCATAGACACAAGACCTAATAAGGATAAGTTGTATGTATTAGCAGCGGATGTAGCCAAGGTATTTGATTACAAGAGAGCGGCTGTTTTGTTCTTAAATCATAAGCTAACACTATACAAGTCATACTTAACTGAAGATGAAAAGAAGTATCTGTTAGATAATTCAACAGTATTGGACAATGTGACACCCATGAACTTGACAAAATCCATACTTGTAATCACAGCTAAGTCATTATTCAAAGAATTTGGCCATAAAACTATTAATAATGGAAAGCCTATAGAAGATGATTACTATAATACTGTTTTCCCATACGAAAAAAGTGAATTAGATGTAACTTCAAAGCCTTTATCTGAGATTTATCAATACTTGAAACCATACATGGATGATCAAGAGGCTGATGTTCCCTTGCCACCTAAACCTAGCCAGGTTGAGAGTATAAAACCTAAGTTTTCCACTACTGTTGTCAATAAAGTCAATGAAAGACCTGAAGAGGAAATTATAGCTCAAAAAGAAAATGTATTATACCAATCTGTATTGAACAGAGAAAACAAGGATATTGATTTGAGTGCGTTGTTGGCTAACAACGGCAAAGATGGTAAATACATCAATATAGAAACCACAGCCCAAAATATTGAAAACATCAACGATGAAGACGTTATTTCAGCCTTACCTCCGACGTGGAAAAAGGTCTACAAGTCCGATATGCTCACAAAGAAGAAATCTTCCATATTACAAGAAGACAAAAGTAGAAGAATCTTGGACTTGTTTAATATGATGCAATCCAACTTGAACATATCTCTTAACGCCGACATGAACCAAGAAAATTGGATATACCTGCACGCCGATGCTTGTTCAAAAAGCAATTATGACATGTATGAAAACAGAGAAAGATGGCAGTTTATCTTGAACAGGGGTGTAAGAGATGTTTATACAAATGTATTGCATGTTCCTAAGTTTACCCAGCCTACAAAAGTCATAAGCAAAACTTTCAAAAATGGTAAAGAAAACAAGTATTCTATTGGCCTACAGGATAACGACGTGTACAAGGTAAAAACTGGTCTTCAAGACCTTCAAGGTCTTGAAGACATGGTAAACCTAATAGACGACGATGAAATCAAAGACGCCATCAAAGCTCAAGTAGATTATGAAGTTAATAATTAACAAACTTATATATATATTGTCGGATATAAGCTCTGTTACGCCTTTAAATCGTGAAAAATATTCAATATAACCGTTCCTGGCATTTAATAGACAGGGGTGGCGAAAAGGGGCAAAAATTTTTTTAAAAATTAATCATATAATATGAGCAAAGAAGGTGTGATTATAGAGGTGAATTAAGGTATAACCAACCCCACAAAGCATTTAACTTGATTATTGAATAGATAACTAAGTCTAGAATGATGTTATTAGGAACTTTTAATGGTTTCAAAAGGGTGAGTTTGACGAAATACTCATCTCTTTTGAAACTAAATAACAATCATATAAATACTATAAAACATCACAGATCATTTGTTAATGTGTCCATTCAACCTAAACAACCTTCAATAAAAGATAACAACTTGTTTGTTTTATACAATTTTTTCAAGTATTTGAAGCAAAATGAAGATATAAAGTCGATTAGCAAGCTTGAAGCAAGCATTTTGAAAGACGAACATATTATAAAGCCACAAGTAGATTACAAAACTCTAAAGAAACAGCATAAAACCACTGAAATAGAAGATATCAAGTCTACTTTGAAAGATTATTTGACCCTTTCTCCAGTGGCATTCATGAAGATTTACAAAGACACGGATTTTGTCAAATACTTGCAAACACAAACAACATTCCAAAAGAAAGTTACTTATGAAAAAGAGTTGTCATCTTTTAGCAATAAATTGAACACCGCTATGAATCCATTAACTTCATTAGCAGCCAAAGAACAAGATGCTGATGCTGAATTTGATTTGGTTAAAATGACTTTATCACTAAATAACATAGTTCCAGATTTTGTTTGGAATGAAAACTTTGAACCTTATGAGTATAATCACATCCAAGAAATTCACGGTAGATTATTTATATTGAATGTAGGTATGACTGTTAGTGCCATGTATGATGAAAAAGCCAATATAGATACCTCAAAGGGACTTTTAATAGATGAAAACAACAATGAGCTATTTATTGACTTTATTAGTAAAAGCTACGTTGACTTGAAAGAAGAATTGGCTGCTAAAAGTGACAAACTACCTATTCCAATGGAAGTAAATAACTTCAAGATGGCAGAAACTCCGAAAGTTGAAAACAACTTCAATAACCTTTTTGTTCAAAATAACAACATCAACAAACCTAATGTCAAAGTATTTGAAATTAAGTTGAATAACTTTAAGTACTTTATTGGATTTTTGGTTTTAAGTTTAATCTTCTCAATGCTAGGTTCTCCAAGCGTTCCAGGTGAAGATAAAACCTTAATTACTTTCCAACAATTCAAAAATGATTTCTTAGCCAAGAACTATGTCGAAAGATTGTTTGTTTACAACAGAGACTACGTTGAAATTAAATTGACCCCTGTTGGTATGAGTAATTTGGACACTTCTATAGGTAACTACAGATTTGTTATTGGTGATATTGACGTCTTTGAAAAGAACTTAGAAGCCGTTCAAAATGATATGAACATTGCACCAAATATGAGAGTTCCAGTCGTCTACATTAACAGAGCTGTCACTCTTCGTGAGGTCTTTGTTTCTTGGGGTCCTACTGTTCTTATGGCTGCTGGTATGATCTATTTATTGAGCAAAGCTGGTAAGAATTTGAAATTAAAAGGTTTAGTACCAGGTGGAGAAAAAAAGAAATTTGAAGAAATTTTAAATGTCGAAACCAAATTCAAGGATGTTGCTGGATGTGATGAAGCTAAACAAGAAATTATGGAATTTGTTCATTTTTTGAGAGATCCTAGAAAATATGAAAAATTAGGTGCAAGATTACCTAGAGGTGCTATTTTGTCTGGTCCTCCAGGTACAGGTAAGACTCTTTTGGCCAAGGCAACTGCCGGTGAGGCAGGTGTGCCATTCTATTCTGTTTCTGGTGCTGAATTTGTTGAGATGTTTGTAGGTATGGGTGCTTCCAGAGTAAGAGATCTATTTGAAACAGCTAGAAAAAATGCCCCAAGTATCATTTTCATTGATGAAATCGATGCCATTGGTAAAGCCAGAGGTGCTAGTGGAGGTAATGATGAAAGAGAAGCCACTCTAAACCAAATTTTGGTTGAACTAGATGGTTTCAAATCAGATGACCATGTTGTTGTTTTAGCCGGTACTAATAGAGCTGATTTATTGGATAAAGCTTTGACTAGACCGGGTAGATTTGATAGACATGTCACTGTTGATAATCCAGAATTCCACGGCAGAAAGCAATTATTTGAATTATACTTGAAAAAGGTCAAATACGACACACAAATTGATTCATTGGTTGATAGATTAGCTGCTTTAACTGCTGGTTTTTCTGGTGCTGACATTTCAAACTGTTGTAATGAAGCAGCTCTATTTGCTGCTAGAGACAAATCCAGCTCTATAACCTTAAAGCACTTTGAACAAGCCATTGATAGAACCATTGCCGGTTTAGAAAGAAAGACTAAATTATTGAGTCCGGAAGAAAAGAAAATAGTTGCTTATCATGAAGCTGGCCATGCTATTTGTGGCTGGTATTTGAAGGAAGCTGATCCATTATTGAAAGTATCAATTATTCCAAGATCTCAAGGTGTCTTAGGTTTTGCACAATATGTCCCTGGAGATAAATACTTGATGAATAATAACGAATTCACCGATAAGATTACCCAACTTTTAGGTGGTCGTGTGTCTGAAGAATTACACTTCAATTCCGTCACTGGTGGTGCTCATGATGATATCAAGAAGATTACTAACTTGGCCAGATCGATGGTTGCTCAACTAGGTATGAGTAAGAAGGTTGGATGGGCCTTTTATGGTAAGGATCAAAATTCAAGTGATTACACCAAACCATTCTCCGAACAAACTGCTGAGTTAATAGATTCAGAAGTCAAAAGAATTGTTGATGAATGTTACATAGAGTGTAAAACTTTATTACAAGACAAAGCCAAGGAAGTTGAAATAATCGCTCAAGAGCTATTGAAAAACGAAGTTTTAAACAGAGACGACTTGGTTAGATTACTAGGAAAAAGACCTTTCCAAGAAAAGAACATGGATTACATCAACAGTATTGGTGAAGGCAAAGAGATTGATGGTATGAAAAAGTAGGTTTTTTTTTAAAAAGTATATATCAATTCTAACACAACATTGTAAATATGAACTCCCGTCGGTGATTTAATCCGATTCAATGAATATTGGCTTCGATAAGGGCGAATATTACGAGCAAAAACCGTAACATAGGACGAACAATTTCGGCATATTAATAATTACCCAAATAGGAAATATTTACTAGCGTCATTATTTTTCAGTTTTTTCAATCCTTGGAATTTTCACTTCGGCATTAATTAGAATTTAAATTCGATCATGTCCGGTGTAGAAATATTAATAATTAGATTATTGCAATATAAGAACAAGACCACAGTGCAGCATAAGTCAGGTTCAAAAGCAATTGGATATATTCTATCAATCTGTTAATACTAAACCAAACAAAAAAACAAATAAAAAAGCACATACAAACTTGATACATCATGTCTGAAACACAACCATTAATCGACTTGAAAAGACTTGAAGAAAGGAACCATAAACACAACTTAAGCATAGACAAGAGGCCTATTCTTACTGCTCTTTATCTAGGTTCTTTTTTGGCATCTTTGGACAACACAGTTGTTGCCAACATGATGGAAACAGTCTCAAATGAATTTCACGAGAGTGAAAAGAAACAATACATAGCAACATCATTTCTGTTAACTAACACTGCTTTTCAGCCTTTATACGGAAAATTGTCAGATTTGATAGGCAGAAAACCAGCTCTTCTTATAGCATTGACATTTTTCTGGGTTGGATGTGTTATAACAATGTTTTCCAATTCAGTCACTCAATTTTCCATAGGTAGATTTATTTGTGGTATGGGTTGTGGAGGGGTTAATTCTCTTTCCAGTGTGATTGTTTCTGATATCTGTGATGCCAGAATGAGAGGAATTATGCAAGGGTACTCAAACTTAGTGTTTGCTGCTGGTCAGTTTTTGGGTGCCCCAATTGGTGGTTTGATTATTGATACTATTGGTTGGAGGTATGTCTTTAGTTTACAAGTCCCATTGGTTTTGATATGCCAATTTTTGGTTTACAACAACGTCAACATCAAATTGGCACACGTTCCAAAATACGGAAAGTATACTTGGAAACACCTTAAGAGATTAGACATTGGTGGTACTTTTACTCTTACTTGTACGATAGGTTCTCTTTTGATATTGACTTCTGACGATGGTATGCTATCTGGTTTCACCAAGAATATGCTATACTTAGCAGGTCTAATATTTGCCATATTATTTTTATTGACTGAATTCTTCTGGGCATCTGAAAGATTGATTCCATTTGAGATTTTATTGGGTAGAACCGGTATTGTATCTTCAATAATTGTCATATCATCATTTGTGATGTTTGGTGATATGTTTAGAAAACCCCTGTATCTACAATTAATGCAAAACTTTACTCCAGCTGATTGTGGTGTTTTTACCATATTTACCTCATTAGCTGCTCCTGTAGCTTCATTTGTTACTGGTTTTATAACAAAACACACAAAGAAAAGTGTTGAATATGTTTGTTATGAGTTGTGTTTATTTGCTGTATGTCTACAATTTTTAGGTTTTTCTTTAGAATGCATTCTTATCGATTATTTGAAACCTAAATTGGGGTTATCTTCAACTGCAACTACTTTAGAACTATATGACCTTTTAGACACAGATAAGCTCTTATGGAAGATTTTATTGGTCTGCACATCTTTGATGAACGGCTATGGTTACTGTACTATGTTAGTATCTACTTTGGTTGTTGTTGTCTTTACTGTTGATAAATCCCAACAAGGTACTGTTACTGGATTATTCTACTTGTGGAGATCTCTGGGTACAGTCATTGGTACCTCCTTTATTTTGACCACTTATCAAAAAGTCTTGAATAAGAAGTTGTACAATTACATAGTATTGAAATTGAATTCTTTAGAGAACTACAACAAAATCATACATGATTCCTCCCAAGTAAGGAAATTATACAAAGATGACATTAAAATTACTGAAAAGTTATTGGACTTATTCAGACAATCTTTTGTCATTTCATATTTACCACAAATTGTCATTCTTTTATTGACCATAGTCATGACAAGTATTTTTGTATTGGAAATGAAAAAAACATTAGACTCAGATGTTGAAGATGATAGAGCTGTAGAGGCTATTTAAATACTGATTTATATATAAATTTAATTATTATCATTTTTTAGATTTACTGAACATCTTCTTTAACTTACTGCCTAGGCCTTTCTTTTCTTCAGGCTTAGCATTCTTTTTCTCTTGTTTTATTGTCTTACTACTCTTGGCATCAACCATCATTCTAGTGCCATTTTTTTTAGGCACAACCACTTTAGGTTTGTATTCTTCCTCATCATCTGAATCAACAAATCTTGACTTGAAATTCGGTACAGAATTCAAACTACTGTGTTGATGTTCAGGCCCTTGGGCTTGTTCTTCAATGTCATGACGCATACTCATCATCCCAAAGCCCATTTTCTTCTCTCCTCTTTCCCTTTCAAAACTAGATCTTCTCTCCAATGGAGTCAATTCAGGTTCTTCAAGTTGTACGTTCATGTTTGGTTTAATTCTTATTCTGTTACTGGTCATAGGAACTGGATTGTTCATTCTTTCAGACATCTTCATTTTTCCCTTCTTCAAAGTATTTCCGTTTGGATTTACATTTGAAGCACGCAGTGATCCTTTACTCAAAGCACTAGGTTGTTGCCCAGTGGGTGCGTTGATTTTCAAGGATACTCTCTTGCTAGGACTTCTTACTATTTTTGACTTTCTTTGGTTTTCATCTTGTAGTTGAGAATTCAATCTTGTGTTTTCTGCTGTTGTTAGTTTAACATATGCTTCATTGGTGACTTTTTTCTTATTGATAGGATTTTCGTTAGTACCTGAATACTTGGACTTTGTTCTAATAGCTGATTTCAATGGTTTTTCTTTGTTTATAATAGGTTCTAAAATTACATCATCAGCTTCGTTGTCTTCATTCGCACTGTAGAATACAGACTCTGAGGATTCAAAGTTTTTCAAGTTATCTTTCAATTTCTTAGATGGGGTGGTGTTGTAGTCATCACTCTTATCCAACTCAATAAATGGAGGTTGGTCATAAGAAAATGAAGTATCAGCAATCTCAGCAACTATTTCCTTTGAATTTTCATCTAACGGTTCGACTATATCTGCTTCTTTGTGCACAGGAATATTCACCTCAGGTACTATTTCAGGTGTGGCTTCTTCCAAAATTTCTTGCTGCGGAACAACATCTTCCTTTTTTAAAGTAGGAACTTCGGTATTTGATGCTGATGTGGTAGGTGTTTCTTCAGTGGTCTTTTCAGAAGATGAAGCTTCTGGTATAGTTACATCTTCTTCTGTTTTTTCTTTGGATACTGGCTCAACAGTTGAAATAGCTACTGGTTTAACATCCTCTTTCTTTTCAGCTTGTTCCTGGAATTTCAAAAAGTTTTCATCTTTCTCTTTTAAATTACTCAAACTAGGCTTGACTTTGACTTTCATTGGAGTAATCTTAATATCTTTCTTCACACCCTTGGTCAAACTATTTGAAGGCTCAACAATAGCAGTCTTACCGGTACCATTTTGTTTGACCGGAGTCTTGTTGATTACTAATCCATTTCTCATTGATGGAACACGTTTTATTGACTTGTTAGCATTAACATTGGCATTCCACACAGGTTTGCTTTCCACAATTGGAGATTCTTCTTTGATATCGCCCTGGTCCAAAATTTGCGTAGATATTTTATTAGGCGAATTAATGCTGCTTTTCATGTTCAACATTGATTTTCTCTGTTTCAAATCTTTGTTTGTTAGCTTTTTTATCTCCTTGTTTCCAGTTACAATCTGAGCAGCAGCTAGCCCACTGCTAGCTCTTTCTATTTTTGCCCAATTCTTTCTTGTACTGTTAGTGATATCACTATTTAATGATGATTGTCTATTTTGACCAGAAATTGAAGACTGTCTCTTTTGAGGTGTATACATAGAATTTGGTCTTAAAGCGACATTTGAGTTGCTTCTACGTATAAGTTTCTCTTGTCTTTCCTTTTCCAATTTTTCATCTTCAGGCGTGATCTCAACCATCTTCAACCCAGTGCTAGAACTCACATATCTATACTTTTTCTTGTTTGTTATAGAATTTCTTCTGTTATCGACTGGTTTATTTGCTCCAGAAATCGAACCTGCTCTGTTAAAGTTGTTATTGTTCGAAACCATAGAACCTGCTCTGCTGCTGCTTTTCTTTTTCGTTGTTGTTGTGGTTCTCATGACTTTTCCCGTTTCTGTATCAATATATTCGGTTTTTGTCACTGTTGTTGTAGTAGTAGTGAAGTTGTCTTCGTGTTCCTTCATTAGATCTCCTTTATACTGTGCTCCTCCAAAGGTATCGAACTCATCTTGTATCTTGCTTCGCTTCTGTGGTGTTTGCGTGATTGTATTGTAATTACCTACAATACTGCCTCGACTTTTTCTGTGTCCAAAGATCCCCATAGTAAGTCTATCAATCTGAATTTGCCTTGAATTAAAGTCGCTTTGTTGCTGGTTTTAATAGCAGTTTTAAATTTCAAAATATTTAAAAACAGATAATTTTTCACCTATATTTTAAAACCTCCCCTAAAAAAAATGCTAGGGGAAAAATGGCAGTTTAGCGTATAAATTGGGAAGGGAAAAATTTTGGTGCATTTTCTTGGTTTTCACTATATGAAAGGTGAATGAAATATACGTGTTTATTGGAGGAAAAAAGACATACAAATAGGGTCTAGTTTATTAATAAGAATTGCTGAATCACAATTTATACATTTATTTATATATAGGTTGATTGATTAAAAGTAGCTCTATTCAACAGTCACAGACTTGGCTAGGTTTCTTGGGAAGTCAACATCAAATCCTTGGTTAACAGCTAACCAGTAAGACATCAACTGCAATGGAATGATGTTTAATAAACCTTGCAAACAATCGGATGTACCAGGGACTTCAATCAATTCTATGCTTGGATTATCAGCCTTCTTTGACAACCAGTATTCATCATCCTTATTACAGATAACGATAGGCTTACCTTTTCTGGCTATAACTTGTTCAATTGATGAAACAACTTTAGGGAACAAAGAATCTCTGGTACCTAAAGCAATAATTGGTAGATTTTCATCAACAAGAGCCAAAACACCGTGCTTCAATTCACCTGCTAAGATACCTTCGGAGTGCATGTATGAAATTTCCTTGATTTTTAAGGCACCTTCCAAAGCACATGCGTATTGATATCCTCTTCCTAACAACAACAGAGATTGTTCGCCTTGTAATTTCTTACAAATAGACTTGATTTGTGGTTCCAGTTGAAGTATTTGTTTGATTTGTTCAGGAATTTTTTGCAAGTTACTTATAATTTCTTGTCTCTTGCCCAATGAGGATAAGCTGTCATCAGATAAAGACAATGCCAACATAGCTAAAGCAATGTATTGGGAGGTGTAAGCCTTTGTAGATGCAACACCAATTTCAGGACCAGCATTGATGTGAACACCACAATGAGTGGATCTGGAGATAGATGAACCAACGGTATTCACAATACCAATGGTCAAAGCACCTCTTTCCAAACAGAACTTCAAGGCTTGCATGGAATCAGCGGTTTCACCAGACTGAGATACAAAGATACACACATCATCTCTGAAGACTGGAGCCTTTCTGTCTAAGAAGTCAGAAGCCAATTCTATGGATACAGGAATTTCACTTAATTCCTCAAACATTTGCCTAACGGCCAAACAGGAATGATATGAAGTACCACAAGCTATCATAAGCAATCTTCTAGCTCTTTTGATGGTAGGCAACCAATTAGTCAATCCCCCTAATTTTACACTTTTGTTTTGGAAATCCAGTCTACCTCTCATTGTATTCAAGGTTGATTCAGGTTGTTCAAAAATTTCCTTTTGCATGAAATGATTGTAGTCTCCCTTCATGATTTGAGCTAATTCTAATTCAAGAGTTTGAATAGGTCTGGTGATCTTATCACCATCTTCTCTAGGCTTAAATCTATGAATATGTAATTCACCATCGTAGATGTGTGCAACATCGTTATCTTCTAAGAATAATACTTTTTTGGTGTGCTTGACAACAGAGGAGGCATCAGAAGAAATAAAGAATTCAATAGGAATTGGAATACCATCTTCTGATAAAAATGCTCTTGATTGGGAATATCTCAAGTTTGGATTGTTATTGGTGATAGGAGCAAAAAATACTTTTTCTTCATCAGCCTTTTGCTTATGTGGGTTGTTTAACTTTGTGTCATTCAAAGTGATTTGATCATCTGAAGAGTCATCAACAAATTCAACATCAACAAAATCAACCTTTAAATTCTTTTCAGATTTGACACCGATTAATAGAGGAGAACCTTTTCTGGTACAAATAACTTCACCAGGATAGTGGGAGGATCTACAAAGAAGACCATAGGCACCGTCTAATTCAGATAATACTTCTTTGGTCAAGGCATTGAAGTCGATTTCAATACCGTTTTCCAAGTTAGTATCATAAAATAATTTGAACAATTTTGCAATACATTCAGTATCGGTATCACTTTCAAATTTGAATCCCTTGTTCAAAAGCAATGTTTTCAATTCTCTATAGTTGGTAATGATACCATTATGAACAACAACGAACTCACCGTTGATATCTGATCTTTGTGGATGAGCATTTGAAACACTTGGTTCACCGTGTGTAGCCCATCTGGTGTGTGCAATACCAACATGGTTGATATATTCAGGATTATATTCATCGAAATTCAAAGTGTTGTTGATTTTTTCTTTTAGTTGCGAGACTTTTCCTGGATTTTTGATGATTAATGATGTTCCATCTGTATCTCCATCAACTGCAACTCCTGTTGAGTCATAGCCTCTGTATTCAAGCTTAGATAGACCTTCTGTAAGTGTTTCTAGAATATCTTTTCTAGATCTTTCGACCATATAGTTGCAATATCCAAAAATTCCACACATTTTTCTTTATATATAATTTATTGGTTCTGGTATATTTGCTCTGTATATGGATCTCATTATCCTTAGCATTATAACAGCGTTGAAAAGATTAAAAATAAACAACGCCTAAATATAATCGCCACATAGGCAACATACCCACACACAAAAAAAAAAATTTTTTTACGCTAGAGAGGGGCGTAATGCATGTGACACAAAACACATCGATTTAGAAGGGGGCAGTGGATGAGATTAGACAGGAGATTAGACAGGAGCGTAGGCAGGTGTTACACAAAAACGGTGTCTTAAGGCGGAGATGGTAGAGCAGGGGTAACAGCATTGAAGTGAGTAGGTGTTGGGGCCAGGGTCCTTGGGGGTACCGTGGGTGGGGTACCATGTGTGGGGCGTCTGTGCTGAGGCGACTATGGTGAGACTTCCAGGGAACGGGAGCCTGGGTAGGGGTGCCGTATTGGTTCTTATGGGTGTCATTATGGGAGTAGCACTGCCGTATTGGTCCTTCCAGATTGCATCATCAGCTTAAAACTGCCGTATTGGCCCTTCAAGGCGTCATCATCAGCCTAGCACCACCGTATTGACCCTTCTGGGTGTCATCGCCAGCGTAAGACTACCGTGTCGGCCCTTCTGGGTGTCATCATCAGCTTAAAACTGCCGTATTGGCCCTTCCAGGCGTCATTACAAGCCTAACACCACCGTATTGGTCCTTCCAGGTGTCATCATCAGCGTAACACCGCCGCATTTGCCCTTCCGGGCGAGCCGTCTGTGCTGAGACTTCCAGGGAACAGGAGCCTGAGTAGGGGTGCCTTATGAACCCTCACGGATGCCATTATCAACGCAACATTCCCACCACATCTCTTCCTCGGCAGCATTACCAGCCCTTCGGTATACAAAAATCGCAGCACCCAATTATCGCTGAAACAGCATATATTCACTAAAATAAATTAGAAAGAAAAACACATCAC
>ERZ794936.387-NODE-387-length-22246-cov-34.109188_pt1 | contig 22246 bp, 12 predicted proteins | sample MGYA00511083_ERZ794936 | MGnify/ENA primary metagenome ERZ794936 (study PRJEB30137, sample SAMN04331409) | food metagenome | isolation source: Y2 must sample point D1 replicate A | place: Australia: South Australia | collected 2014 ... | reverse complement strand
ATTCATTCATTCATTCATTCATTCATTCTTTTTTTGTCTCCCACGGTTTTGCCCTTGTAGGTAAAACACTTTTTTTAGCTAAATGCTCGTTTAAAACAGTGTCTGAAACTTGTATATGATTGGGAACATCCTTGTTTTTCTGAATGCAATCCATCAACGCTTCCTGTGCCAACGGGTGCACTACTTCCTCTTTTGGCTCATGATATTCTGGAACAACAGAGGTGAAGGAAACTTGTCCAAGGGGTGGGGTATTTTGTTTTTGCATATCGTTAGTGTTTATCGAAAAAAAAGGTATTTCCTAGTGGTTAAATATCCTAATCTTTTGAACTAGCAGATTTTCTTGCTTTATAAGATTGCAGAGATGGATGTAGACTCAAAAACTAGTGACAGTACGATAAGCTTTTCAGATCAAAATTCCAGATCGGTAAAGAAGAAGAAACCCTTGTGGTGAAAAGAAAATAAAACCAAAAAAAACCAAAAAAAACCAAAAAAAACAAAAAACAAAAAAAACAAAAAACAAAAAACAAAAAACAAAATAAAAAAAGAACAAAAAAGAACGGAAGCATTGACGCATCGGTGTTTTTCGATAACAACAACGCAATTGATTTTTATGTAATGGCAGAAACAAAGGGAAGTTTAGCTCAGAGTGGTTTTTCTTTGCATATAACAATGCAAAAGGGTTTGCCATTTTCTAATTAGGATAAAACCTAAGCAAGATGTCAAGTAGCATTCACTCGAGCAGCTTCAAAATGAGAGATTATTGGCCGTGGGTTTTGCTCCTGGGGATCCTTTTACGAATAGGATTTTTTTTCTTTGGAGTGTATCAAGACTCGCATTTTACAGTGAAATACACAGACATTGATTATTTTGTTTTTAACGATGCGGCAAGGTTTGTCTACAATGGAGACAGATCTCCTTATTTGAGAGACACATACAGATATACCCCGCTTTTAAGTTACATTTTGTTGCCCAATTTCTACTTCAACAACATCCATTTGGGGAAATTTGTTTTTGTTCTTTTTGATATTTTGACCGGTGTGTTGATTTTCAAATTGATTCTACTGGTGCAAAACAGGGATACATATAAAGACAATTCAAAAACATTAGCAGATAAACACAAGGCAAAGACACCAGCAGATGGGGCCAGTGTGGAAACATCGACAAATAGAGCCGCACTACTCAGCGCATTGTGGTTATTGAATCCAATGGTGATAACGATATCCACGAGGGGAAACGCAGAAAGTGTGCTGTGCGCAATGATTATGGCCAGTCTTTATTGTTTGGCAAAAGACCAGTACATTTTGGGAGGTCTACTTCTAGGCTTGAGCATACACTTCAAGCTGTACCCTGTGATTTATGCGATTCCTATTGTAATTTACTTTTTTGCCAAGTATGGCTTCCAATCAAAAGCCGTTATTGCTGTTGGTAAAATTGGGACAAGTTGCGTATTATCCTTACTCGGACTAACCTATTCTATGTATCAGAAGTACGGGTACGAGTTTTTGTTTCATTCGTACATCTACCACTTTGTGAGAACCGATCACAGACACAACTTTTCCGTTTGGAATATGCTTCTTTACTTGGAATCGTCCCCAGCTTACAAAAAACTTTTTCCCCATGGTGTTCCAACAAGCTCAAAATGGGCCACCATCCCGCAAATGCTGATGTCGTCAGTGCTTATTCCCTCCATGCTTTGCTTTTCGAAGTACAACGCCTTGAACAATCAAAAACGGTCCTTGAACTTTTTAGATTTAACAAACGTCATTTTTGCACAGACTTTTGCATTTGTCATTTTCAACAAAGTCATCACTTCGCAATATTTTATTTGGTACTTGGTTTACCTGCCGATGTTCCTGTTTAAGTGCGGTGGCACAACAACTATGAAAAAGAATGCCGCCATTGTAGTAATGTGGGTATTGGCCCAGGCCGTGTGGCTTTACTACGGATACCAGCTTGAGTTCAAAGGCCAAAACGTTTTTTACCCATACCTTTTTGGAGCCCATCTGGTGTTTTTCACAGGGAACGTTTGGGTATTGGGGCAGATAATTGAAATGATTAAAAAATCCGAATATGTTGAAGCATCGGTAGACAAAACAGCGCTGATGGAAAAAAAACAACAGTAGGCAATCGCCCATATTTTGTGCTTCACCAATTGCAGATTTTGTACTTTACGAATTGCATATTTTGTACTTCACCTTTCATATTTCTTGCTTCATCTTTCATATACCCTGTTTATTTATTGCCATAAGCTGGTGTTAGATGAACGTTTTTTTGTGTCAAAAACTTTGGAGCTAGAAGCATGTGACCTTTTGGCGCGCTGCAATTTGTTTCTTTTTTCTAGAAATTTTTTTTTTTTTTTTTTTTTTTTTTTTTTTTTTAAAAATTTTTTTTTTTTTTTTTTTTTTGTATTTTTTCAAAAGTAAGGATGTACTCTGCTTGAGTTAAAACTATTTATTGACATACATGACGAAACATGCTGTTGTTCAATCTATACAAAACACACAACAAAGCAAAAACTTCAAACACAAAAAGCAGCACTGCATCACGTTAACAAAATAAAAATGTCAAGACTAGAAATATACTCACCAGAAGGATTGAGACTTGACGGTCGTCGGTGGAACGAGTTGCGTAGATTTGAGTGCACCACATCCACAAAAAACAGCAGCAACAACAGCGATGGGTCTTCCTATTTGGAAATGGGTCAAAACAAAGTGATTGCTGTAGTCAACGGGCCAATGGAACCTCTTAATAAGGCCCAGGTGAATCAGGAGAAGGCTCTTTTGAAAATATCGATCAATTTGACCAAGTTCAGCAAGATGAGAAGAAGCAACAGCTCCAACAAGAACGAAAAGAGAATACTGGAAATGCAAACCGCTTTGGAAAGAACGTTTAGCGAAACTGTGCAGCTGAATCTGTACCCAAGAACCATGATTGAGGTCAAACTGCACGTGCTGCAGCAAGACGGGGGGATGATGGGATGCTTGATCAACAGTGTCACATTGGCGTTGATTGATGCAGGTATTGCGATGTACGACTATATCAGCGGTGTTTCTGTTGGTTTGATGGACCAGCAACCGCTTTTGGACCTGAACTCCTTGGAGGAAACGTCTTTGAGTTCCATCACGCTAGGTGTGCTTGGGAAAACAGAGAAATTGTCAATGTTGTTGATAGAAGATAAAATTCCATTGGATAGAGTGGAAAGCGTGTTGAGCATTGGTATTGCCGGGTGCCATCAGATCAGAGATTTGATGGATGCACATTTGAGAAGAGCCGGTGCTGAAAAACTCGAGAAACTGAGCCACCAGTGAGAACGGTACATTACAAAATATAACCATTTTGCTTTGATCTAAATATAAAATATATAGCTCGCTGTGTTATCTAGGTTTATCATTTTTTATCCCTTATAGACTTTAAAAATCCTTTTGATTTTTCCCTCATTGAGTGGGTAAACACTTTTTTGGTCAATTGGTGAACATTTTGATTTACATTGGCCACTAAATGGTTTTTCTTACTCAATTCATCAGCATTAGAGTAAGCTTGCTTGACATGAACATTCACTTTATAGCTATCCATAATTTTCTTGTCTACAGTACTTTTCAAAGTATCACTAATCCAGTACGATATGCATGTGTCATAAGAATCCAATTCCTTTGAATAGTTCTTCATTCTTTCTATCTTGGCTGCATGACTGACCTTGGGATCCCCCAGCATTTTAGAAACATCCAACTGCGGCAGGTTCGGTTTTGATATTTTGCTCAAGGGAACTGGTGGAAGACCTGTGTTCGGAGTCAACGCAGAATTCTTGGTGCTTGCTAGTTCTGCAGTGGTTTGTAAATGGTCTGGCTTGTTTGTTTCTGTTTCGTTAAAGTCACGATCACCACTTTCAGTGCTTATTTCAGGCTGTTGTTCTTGTTGTTCTTGTTCTTTTGAAATGATAGCTGTTTTGTTGACGGGCAATGGAGGCAATTTGGCATTGTTAGTGGCTGCTGCTGGAACATTGAAGATAGTTGCATTGTCGTAGATGGTTTTCGCATCAGTCACCGTTTGAACATCATCAGCATCCATGACAGATGGGAACGCATTCCAAGTACTCCCCACTTCTGAATAGGTTGACACAACTCTTGATTTTTTCGCAGACGCATCAATAACGTTCCCGTCCGCGTCGACAACCACATCTTCATCGCTATCGGCGTCTTCATCGCTCTTGTTGTCCTCCGCTTGGGCATTGCTTTCTTTGGTTTCCTGTATGAAATTCGCTCTGGAATCGACAACGTTTTTGTTATCAGATGTAGAGAATTTCGGAGCACTATCACCGAGCTTGTTTTCTCCTTCCTCTTCTTCAGACTCTTCTTCTATTTTATGATTTTTGTCACTGCTTTCTTCAACAGTCTCAACAGCATCTCTCCCCTGCAATGATTGAACATCTTGAACATTGTTTATTTCTGATTGCCCAAATTCGGTGGTGTTGTTGGCCCTGCTAGTCCCCATTGAATCAAACGACTGTTTGTCAGTTTCTGCATCACTTTGACTGATTAGATTATCCTCTTCTTGTTCTTGACCATACTGTTCATCTTTTTCTTCTTGTCCTTCCTCTTCGTCACTTGAATCTAGCAGAGAATGCCTTATTGCGCTTTTCTTGAAGTGAAAGTCTTCTTGAGATGAGTTATGCGCAGTTGCAGGTTTCTCTTCCACCCCTTTTTTCTCACTGCTGACACTGGCATTGCTGCTAGCGCGTCCGCTCTGCTGAGCAAGACTAAAACTGTCCTCAGACCCATCAACATTGTGCATTTCGTACGCAAGCAACCTTGGTGCAGGTTCTTGGTATTTTTCCGATACGCAATGAGCTTGGTGGTCGTCATCACTAGTGTATTGTTGACTTTTTTGCGGACTCGGTTGAGTGTTGTCCTCTTGAACTTCGTCTTCTGAGTAGTACATCATGTGGCTGTGATCGTTTTCCGTTTCTTTACTTAAAGAAGTAGTAGAGGAAGAAGAAGACAAGGGAGAAACCTGTTTATGGTCAGACCTTACAGTCATCTCCTTTGATATTTGATTCATCAAGTTGTCCAACTCCTTTGACGTGGTGCTTTCTCTGAAATGAGCGGCACTGGAGCTGTCGTTTTTTGGACTTGCTAGCTCGGTGCTTTGTGCGCTTTGACAATTGTCTTTTTCATCAATCTCCGAATCTTCTGGTTTAGTCACACTCAGTTTTGGTAACGTTGGAAGGTAATCCAAACTCTCTGTGTCACCCAATAGTTCCTCGTCGCCACCAGAATCTTTTTCAATTTTTTCGTCAACCGAGGCAGTATCCCCGCTGTTGTATGAATCCCTGTTTTTCTTGTTGTCACTTGTATCGTCTTCTTGATCAGACCAATCAGAGCCTTCGTAGTTGACTTTTGTAGCGCTGACCCACCTATAGCTTTTCTTTCTTTCCATTGGAGAAGCTGTGGATTCGTTCATTTATTGGTTTGTTCTTAGTTTTGGATATTCTTTTTGGTGTTCCTCTGATGTGTTCAATGTTCTAACTGTCTAAACGCTTCAACATCGAATATTGATGTTTCTAGTTGTTTTGTGCTTGATTCAAAGATTGATTGTGACAAAAACATTGCTATTTATAAAAAAAAATAATATATTATTGCACGTGACATGTTTTTTTTGGGGTTTTTCTAATTTAGTTTTTTCCAATTTGCCTTTGGCTAGCTTTAACGTTTTCTTTTTTTCGCAGTTGAGATGACGATGGGTGCTTGTTACAATGGTCAGAATGTTATATTTATTAAATCCGCTTTTAAGAGGAAAGCAACCGAAATATCAAAACAAAAAACCTCGAAAAATTAAAATTATCAAAACATTATGTCTGTTGCACACGTTGTTTACTGTGGTGTTTGTTCTTTCCCAATTGAATACTGTGAGTTTAGTGGTAAATTGAAAAAATGTAAAGTATGGTTGCAAGAAGAACATCCTGAGTTATTCACCAAGTTTTATGGGTCCGAGAGTGAAGGATCTGCCGATGGTGCCGATGGCAGTGGCGATGGTGTTGATGGCAGTGATGCGGACAACAAAGAAAAGAAGTTGGAAAAATCATTGAAGAAATTGGAAATCAAAGAGGAAAATAGGGACAAGAGAGAGTTGCAAAAAAAACTAAACAGCAAAATTGTGATCAAGACGATTGAAAGAACCAAGCGGAAAAGAGTTGTTGCCATCACCGGGTTGGAAGTCTTTGAAATCGATATGAAAAAATTGAGTAAAACGTTTGCGTCTAAATTTGCCACTGGGTGCTCTGTATCGAAGAACGTTGAAAAGAAGGAAGAGATCATTGTTCAAGGTGACGTTGCAGACCAAGTGGAAGTGTACATTCAAAAATTGTTGCAAGAAAAAGGTATGGAAACGGTGAAAGTGGAGAAGATCAGTGGGAAGGCAGAAAAGAAAAAGAAAACGGAGGATGGAGCTGCCCCTGCCAAATAAACGTTGTTCTGATGATTTTTTTTTTTTGAAATTTATTATATAGCACAACAAGCATATACTCTATGTATTTTTTTTTTTTGTGATAAAGGATGATTTTGTTCCAGCGGTTTGTCAAAAAGGTATATTAGCAAACCGTTTCAGTGAACTTACACACAGAGCATGTCACGTGAACCACAAATAGCCTACTATACGTTTATTGTTAATATCCCAGTACTCTCATCATCCGCCTTTGCAACCAAGACTTTTTATTTAATGCTCGTGTGTACAAGAACAAATGCGGCAAGATATTAAATAAATTTTTGTCTCTTAATAAAGTATCAAAGAACGCTTTGTAGTCGTATAAGATCTTACCATGAGCTGTTCAATACATGGCATGGTCTTGGCACATGACTTGGTCTACTTTGTTTGTTTTACATTGACAGTCAACGTTACCCGTCCTTAAGACTTGGCTTGATTGTTTTGTACCCTTGAAATCTGACAAAACGTCGCGAACCTTTGATTTTGGAAAAACCAAAACGACACAAATTGTTATTTTTTTTTTTTTTTTGTTTCGTTCTTGTTGGCTGTTGCGGTAAATTTGTTTATTTGAAATCCAAAGGGAATTTAATTTAAAACGTTTACAGAAACTCTGTGTGTTATTGGTAAATTGGTTGGATTTCGGTATTTGTAAGAGAGACTGAGGAAACCTAGTCTACAAGCAACCTAGAGAAAAATACTTTACTTTACCCAGAAGCCTACCTTTAAAGTGAAAAAAAAAAAAAACACAACCCCAAAAGGTGAAAATATTTAAAAAAGGTGAAAGTGATAATACAAAAATGAATAGGGACACTTTAGGCAATAATCAAGGCGACAAGAACCATTTTGAAGAAATCAAGCGGACCAGGAGCAGTGGGCATCTCATGCAAGACACCCTAAAAGGCATGAACGACACCCACCTTTTGAAAACGCGGAGCAGTTCCACCTCTTTAAAGAACCTAAACAGCGGCCCGTCTTCAGACACTTCTGCCAACAGATTCGCTGACCACAGGCAGCGCAGCGAAAGTCTCCTCAGCAACAGCAGTAGCGGAGGCAGCAGCAACAAAAATAGCTATTCAAACTTACGTACCGCAACAAGTCATCCATCAAAAATATCACAACCCGAACAAGTTGAGGATAAGCAGAAAAGACATCCTTCTGGGTTTTTGGAGTCTGTATCAAAGCACGGGATTCATGGTCATATACACAGTGGAGGAAATCACGGATACGTGCCTACTTACAACCCAAATAGTGGCTCAAAACATGGTTCAACAAATCCACATATAAACGAAAAGAGACAAAATGATTCAACAAATGCAACAAATGTGACAAATGCAAGCGCAGAACCACATAAGCCACATCCATACAATGCACACGCATCCCACCATCTGCGTAAGAAGTCGCCATTTTTCAGTTTGAAAAGGCTGACTTCAACAAGTTCTCTTCCAAGTTTTTCTGATCATCACAAGGATGAAGACCATGGTGGTTCTCAAAGTGCAAAGCAGAAATTCAAAAACGCATCATCGGCTCTCTTTTTATCGCCATCCAACGCAAACTCATCGGTTTCGGTGGTGAATCCCTCACTTGATCAACAGAAGCATAAAAAGTCTTCGAGCAAACTGAAATCTTTGTCACCTACTAACAAGGGTTCATCCAAAACACACACCGGGTCTCACAACAACTCGGTGTTAAATGATGAAAATGCAAACACAACCTCATCAAGCGTTCGCTCTATTTTAAATGACAACTCCCACAACCCAAGTAAGACTTCAATGAATGAAACATCGACCACATCTTTTCCAATGACCCCATCCACTTCAAATGTTTCTGGCAAAAATTTTGTTGACGATCTGGGTTCCGCAAGCACAAATGTGCAAATACAGCAACACAGAGAACGTTTAGGAAGCCATTACCAACAGGATCATCCGCACCCAGAACGCTATGAAAGAAGAGGGTCCACACAAAGATCTGCGATGCCCGAACTACCTGTGCCGCCACCAATGAAAAAAACACAATCTCTGTTTGGACTCTTTAACAGACCTTCAAATCATCATAGTAGTAGTAGCAACTACAGTAGCCAGGGCAGTCAAAGCAGCAGTCAAAGCAGCAATCATACCAGCAGTCATACCAGCAGTCATAACAGCAGTCATAACAGCAGTCATACCAGTGGTCTTACAAGCAGCGGTTCTAGCTCCTCAAGCCTCAAATCAAGCAAACGTGCTGGCTCAAACCACTTGTTATTGAAAAATCCAAGCCAAGAAAGCCACAATGATTCTAACACCATTAACACAATTACCGAATTGAAACCGAAGGAGAATAGTGGAAACAATGAGGAAAATATTGAAGATCCACGCGAAACTGTGATTACGGCTCCAGTTAATGTCGAACTTCCAGCAAATGTTGATGGCGGCCTAGAAAAGACTCACACTAATGCGACAGATGTGCCTGTTAAAGATTCAACAGAGGATGAGCAAGCAATTAGAAGCACTTTTGATAATATTCACACTGGTGAAAAAAAAGATGATAAAAATGATAAAGATGTCACATCTCCATTTGAACAAAACACAGGTGATGAAGCGAAAGCAGATGCTTCGAACCAGCCTCAGCCTAAAAAAGATTCAACAGCAGGGATTTTCTCATTAGACACAAATTTAGACGACTTGAACGATATTACCAGTTTGATTTCTCAACAATCGCTCAACCTCCCAGCTGAAAGCTCTGAAACCACGGGTAAGCGAAAGTCAATTGCAAACAACAAAGGTGTTCGCGCTGCGCAAGGAATAGATTTGGCCATGCCAACAACTAAGAACAATATGCTCGGTAATCCTGCGAAATTGCCCTCTGCTTCCGTTCAGACTTCATGGAAAGCTCCAGAAAGTTGGGATATATACTTTGTTGATGATTCCGCTCAAAACAGTAGCAACAGCCTTGACTCTATGAGCAATACAAAGAAGAAAACATCTAAACCATTGGCCAAACATTCAAAAGAGAAAATGAAAAAAAGTGATAAAAAACATTACCCTAAAAAAGCCAACGGTCAAGATGAAAGTGGAAATTTGTTGGCAACAGGCCAACAGGCCAGTCGCCATAATTACGATCGCCACCCTCACAAGCTGCATCACGAAAACTTGGAGAATGTCAGTGCAAAATCAAAAAGCTTGGGCAACATAAAAACGAAAAACCCTCCAGGCGTGACCGCTGAAAATGAAGGCAAGCTTGCCGATACGGACGGGTTTTCCAGTGCGTCAAGTTTAGGTTCCAGCATGATTTTGCCATCGAGCTCTGATGACGATAACGACGACATCCAGCTTCAAGCAGGCGATAATCCTTCTCAAAATTCAACATTTGACCAACAGCGCAATGACAAACTTTTACCATCTGCGTCTGCTACAGATGAGCAGAAAGGTTTAGAGGTGAATGAAAAAACACTGCACGGCAAATCTGATCTTGACAAGGTTGATACAGGATACCCTGTTGCCTTATCTAGAAACCCAGAGAAAACCACTCCTCGGAAAACCAAACAGAGTCAATACCATAGTTCTGACTTTAGTAGTCCAGGTGAAAACGATGATGAATTTCATGACGAAATAATTCTGTACAAAAGAAAGCAGTCTATGCAGTCGCAAGAAAATAAAGCCGATCTAAAAGCTTTCAGAGAAAGGACAAAGAAACCTGATTCAAGTGATTCCAATGCCACTTCCAGTACACAACAAAGTACACCATCTGACTCAACTGTTTCAGCGGTCACAGATAATAGCACCACCTCTTCTTTGCCAAAAGGAGGAATGTTTAACCAAAGAGGACTTGAAAACTCCTCCACGTTTATTGCTAGTGAAGACGAACATCTGAAATATGAAAGGTATTATAACGATTTGAGCGATTTGAACAAAAAGCAAACGTATGTCATAAGAATTTATCGCCAAACAGAGGGTACCTTCACTGATGGAACTTTTACGTGTTTGTCCTTGTACTTGGATACAACAGTTCAAGAAATCATTCCTCTTTTGAAGAAAAAATTTTCTCTTCCACAAACCAGTGTTTTCCAGCTTTCTCTTAGAATTGGGAAACTGTCAAAAATTTTGCATCACCACTCTAAGCCTATATCGATTCAAATAAGGTTGCTTCTATTAAGCGGATACCGGAAACACCACGATGCGTTGAATCTTTTGGGAATGGATGATTTGAGTTTTGTTTTCCAATTCACATTCCACCCATTGATCTCCTCACAGCTTAGCGTGGAGCAAGAGTCTAATTTGATGAGAAGGGGTGATTTTGTGCGTGCCGATTTGAGAGACATGAATTTGACAAGACCACCAATTGTCTTTTACCAACAGGCCGGGGATATTGAAAGCATGGACGTAAGTAACAATGCAAACATGGTTCTTCCTTTAGACTTTGTTGAATCTGCGATCAGTTTATCAAGTATAAGAATGGTCAACATCAGAGCCTCACAATTTCCTCCTAATCTTTGCGAAGTTAACAAGCTAGTCACTTTGGAACTATCAAGAAATTTGATCAAGAGAATTCCACAGCAAATATCAAAGTTGGAAAATTTGTCAATTCTTAATTTACAGTGTAACAAATTGGAAAGATTGCCACAAGGTTTTGCAAATTTGCGTCATTTGCAAATTCTAGATTTATCGTCAAACAAGTTTACCGCATTTCCTGATATCATCTGTGAGTGCACAAGTTTATTGCAAATTGATTTATCAAACAACAGAATACAGAGTATTCCTCAACATATCAATAACTTGACAAAGGTTGCAAAAATTAACATCTCCAACAATAGATTGAGAAAAGTTAGCGATTTATCGCAAATGAGAAATTTGAGAACGTTAACCATCAGATACAACTTTATCAGTGTTTTCAAAACCAATTGTGAATCTTTGCAAAACATCTATGTTACTGGAAACAAAATCTCCGTTTTTGATGACACTGTGCCCTCTTTGAGAACTTTGGAAATGCACAAAAATCCATTGACTTCTTTGTTCCCCACAAACGACCAGTTGTCCAATTTGACCACATTGAGTTTGAACAAAGCAAGTTTGTCCTCTCTTCCATCTGTTATCTGGCAAAAATTTGTGCAGTTGAAAAAATTGGAGTTGAATGAAAACAGTTTGTCACAGTTACCGGCTGCTATCAGCAACTTGACCAAGTTGATGTACTTGAGTGTAAACAAAAACAAGTTGGAAAGCATTCCAGAGACTCTACCTCTATTGAAAAATTTGAAAAATTTGGATTTGCACTCAAACAACATTAGATATCTATGTTCAAACTTTGAAAAGTTGCAATTGACCTCTTTGAATCTATCTTCCAATACGCTAGACAGTCTGCAAGAGGATATACTGTTTGATATATCGGACACGGAAGATCGTATTCCGATCAGCAAAACATTAATGTTTTTGTCTATTGCTGATAATGCATTGGATAACACTGCATGGTCATGGCTAAATTTGTTTAAAAAATTGAGACATTTGAATATTTCCTACAACAAGTTTTCGAAATTGATGTACAAGGACTCTTTTTTCCTTACCGAATTGACGGAGCTTTACATTTCAGGTAACAACATATCCGTTTTGCCAGGCGACATCATTTTCAACAACTTGAGAAATTTGAAGGTTTTGATGGCTAATGGCAACAGACTTCAAACATTGCCAGCAGAACTTTCTGCTTTGAGACAGTTGTCGGTTTTGGATGTTGGTGACAACGATTTGAAGTACAACATTTCCAATTTTGAGCATGAATGGAGCTGGGTTGAAAACAAAGAGTTGAAGTACTTGAATTTTAGTGGTAACAAAAGGTTTGAGATTTTTGGAACGCCTGTTGATGGAGTGGATTACTCTGATTTGTCTGCTTTGACACAATTGAAAGTTTTAGGGTTGATGGACGTCACTTTGAAAACTTTCAAGGTTCCTGATGAAACGTTCAACCTTCGTTCAAGAACTACCGAATCTAGTGTCAACGGCATGAATTATGGTGTAGCAGACACTTTGGGGACCAAAGATTTTGTAACCTCTAGGGACTTTACTTTGGAAAAATTTAGAGGACGTGCGAACGAATCCTTGATATGTTTGTTTGAAGGTAAAAACGAAATTTCCAACACCAACAATAGGATTCCAAAAGTTGTGAGAGATATCTTTGCAGACGTGTTTGCAAGAGCTCTAGAAAAAGCGGATGACTCGGAGCGGGCAATCAAAAACGCATTAAGATTGGCCTTTTTGCAGTTGAACAAGGAGCTCAATACAATGACCATTGCTGCAGAATCAAAAGATATGAAGGAAAGCATGGAGGATCCACCGATCACGTCTATTGATTTAACCAGTGGTTCCACGGCAACGGTGGTGTATATCAAGGGAGAACAAGTCTTTGTTGCCAATGTCGGTGACACAATGGCTGTTTTAGGGAAGACTTTTGGGGAGCATGCTGTTTTGACGGAAAACCATTCTCCAAACATTATGGAGGAATACACAAGAATCAGAATCGCGGGTGGTTATGTGAATAATAACCGGGTTGACGGGGTTTCAACTGTCAGCAGAGCGGTTGGGTTTTTCCATCTGCTTCCACACATTCATGCCAGCCCAGCTATCAGAAATTTCACCATAGCACGTACGGATGAGATCATTATCATTGCCACTCACAACTTTTGGGAGTATATTGATTACGAAACGGCTTCTGATATTGCCAAGATGTGTCAGGATCGTCCAATGGTTGCAGCTGCTAAGTTGAAAGATTTTGCAATCGCTTATGGGTGTACCGATTCCTTGACTGTTATTTGTTTTACATTGAAGACTGAACATGCAAACAAAAACCAGAGAAGGATTACACTTAACAAGAAAGAGCTGAGAAACATAAGATCACACAACTACGAGGACAACAAATTGAGAGCATTACCAGTGGAAATTCAACCGCCTACTGGGAATGTTGCGATAGTGTTTACTGACATCAAAAACTCAACTTACTTGTGGGAACTCTGCCCCGATGCAATGAGAAGTGCAATCAAAACACACAACTCTGTAATGCGGCGTCAGTTGAGGGTTTTCGGCGGGTACGAAGTCAAGACTGAAGGTGATGCTTTCATGGTTGCATTTTCTACTCCAACGCGCGCTTTACTTTGTTGCTTGACAGTTCAGCTGAAACTTTTGGAAGTTGAATGGCCTGCAGAAATTGTGTCTACAAAAGATGGCTGTTTGATTACTGACGAAAACAATCGGGTTTTGTTTTACGGTTTAAGCGTCAGAATGGGTATTCATTGGGGTAGACCTGTTACCGAAATGGATATTGTCACTAAGAGAATGGATTATTTGGGTCCAATGGTGAACAAGGCATCAAGAGTCTCCAATGTTGCGGATGGTGGTCAAGTTGCTTTGAGTGCAGATTTTGTTCAAGAGTTTCATAACATTCTTGCTTTGCAAAAACATGCCGACCAGAACTCAGATTTATCAAAAGAGTTATACAACGATGCCGAAGACTTGGCATATGTGGGCAGTGAAGCCAAAGTTTTGAAAGAGATTGGGTATCATTTCTACCCATTAGGAGAAGTTAAATTGAAAGGGTTGGAAACGATGGAGTCCATCACACTTGCTTATCCAGAAGCATTACACAAACGGTACAAGATGTATGAAGAGGAGTCACCAGGGCTGTTCACATCCAAAGAATCTTTGTTTTATTTGAGACAAATTTCTTTGAAGCTTGAGTACGTATTATCGTGTGTTAATGGAGGGGCGTATTGCATAAGTAAAGGTGGAAGATCAACGGCACTGTCTGAATTTACAAAGGAAACACAAGATTCTATTTTCCATAACCAAAGTGAGGACGATCTGATGGATTTCTTGGATCACTTGATCACCAGAGTCGAAACCGTTACATGTGCTTTGAGTTTGAGACAGAAAATGGAAGGGGCTTTGATATGCGATAGTCAAGATGGAAACATAAAGAAGCAATCGGTATTTGAGTTACTAGATTCTTTGTTTCAGCTGCTAGAAGAAAAAAAACATTGATATGGGACGTTCCATGAATATGTAAAAAAGAGTTGCTATATAAGTGGTATATAATCATTTGAACGGTTTTATTTTTTTTTAAGGTTTTTCCATTGAGTCAACAATTGTGGCAAGACAGAGTTTCACTTTTGCGCTTCAAGGTCTTTTAGTTCTACTGGCGGATTGGAGTTTTGAGCATTTGTTGAATTGCTGTCAGCCAGATTTCCGCTAGGTTCGACCAAATCTTCAAAGAAAGTATCACGTAGCTCATGCCATTTAGACATGTATGTTCCTAAAAATATCAGGATCAAGGATGAGCATATTTGAACCAGCCACCATCTGATCTGCGGCAGATGGCCAGTGTATAGAGTTGAGCACAAAAGGTTGATAGCGTGAATGGTGATGGCAAAATCCCAGGCAAGCTTACTTCTTCCAACAATCACAGTAAGGAAAAAGCAGCAGATAAATGAGTCAACAAGCCATAGACTGGAGTACACTAGTCCGTACATTGTATCAAACTGAACCAAATTAGAGTCAAATAGCCATTCCGTGTAGCTGCTTACTGGATACCCAAAAATCTTTGAAAACATGAAAAATAGTATAACGGCTGTCAAGTAGTAGAAAATTTGTAATAGTATAATCTGTACTGTGATTTTGCTTGGCGACAATGAGTCTTGTTTGAATAGTACTGTTGGTCTAAGCTCTTGCGGAACTCGCAGATATCGTCTGAATCTATATAAAGACATGTTGTCTTGAGCGTTTGTAATGGGGCTTGTTCTGGTGTGCTCTTTGTTGATGATCAAAGTGCTTAGCTCCAACTAAGGGGTTATAAACATCAAAGTACACATCATCGCTGTATTGTTCATCAGGGTTGGCCTAAAAATAGGATGAAAAGCAATCCAAGATAGTTGCTCACAGCGGGTAACAAACGCCCAGTGGAAGCACTAAACGTAACTCGGCAAAGGCGACACGAATTGCACGCTGATTAAACTCCTGTAGCCTATATATATATATACATATAAATCAAAGACCTACAATCCACAGTTAAACTTTTTAGTTTCATGGATTTCACTTTTCTCCACCTTGGCTACTGAGACTTCTTGTTTTCGCTCTCATTCTTTCAATCCGTGCCTTTAGTTGTCTTGTGACCTCTGCTGCTTTGCTCCAGGACTCCTCAGTAATTGCCGATTGCAATGCAGCAGACGAGGAAGACGGCACAAAAGAGTCAGAAAGTAATGCAGGTGAACTGCCTTTGACAGCTTCAGGGCGATTCCCACTACTCAGTTTCAGCGAATCCACTCCCTTGTTTAAATCCTCGTTGCTGAGGCTAGCTTTAGGAAGTTTGGTGATGGAAGAATGATTTCCAGACTCGTCTACGTAGACAAAAGAAGAGGAAGAGTTGTATCTCTTAGCTCTACGATAATCTTCAGAACTTGTCGTTGTGCTTCTGTTGCTAGACAACGGAATTGAAACCATGTTGCTGTATGATGATGACGATCCAGCATCCTGCTCTGGTTTGGAGCCATTTTGTTCCATTTTTGGACTATTTTGAGCGACACCGGAATCAATAACAGACTGCAAACTTTTTATTTTTGCATTGGCAAGTCTGAGTTTTTCTTCCAACGTTGAACACTTTAGTTTGTAATCGTCTAGCGCAGTTGCTTTTGTGGTGATTTTCAATTTGTATTGCTCCATTTCCGACACCAAGTACTTGTTTTCAGTCTCCAAGCCGCTAATTCTTGATAGCAATATTTTTTTCTCAACTGACCAAGCAGGATCTGTTTCTTGAGATTCGCTAAAAGTACTTTTCCTACTGGTTTTTGAGTTAGTTGAAAAATTTGTCAAACTTGGAGAATTTTTTGTTGGACTTGATTTGTTCAACGGATGTGAGTAGTGATTATTGGAAGACAATTCTATATGGCTCGACTCCCGATGCGGTTTTTTTAACGGTGAATGTGCCAAACGTTTAGATGGGAGAGTAGACTCTGGTTGAGAGGATATACCACTTGCAGCAATTTTTGGTTTTTGATCAGTAGAGCTTATTGTATTAGACTGGTTTTTAAGGATTTTTTGTTTTTTGACTGGGACGACCAACTCTGTAGTCAATTTAGTAATTTCTTTTAGTTTCAGCTGATCCAATTTAGCCTCCAAGACAGGCATTAATTCTTCTTGCCCGTTTTTCATTAATATTATGAAAGCTGCAATGTTTTCAAACCCAATTTTTCTAATAGCAAGTTGCGAGTCATTGCAAATTTTCAAAATCAAAGGTAAAACATCGTTTGTTAGTCTGTCAATAGAAATCAATTTTGGAACATCAGTTGCATTCTGCAACATCAACTCAGTTAGCAACCTGCAAGACTGAGCCCTGACTTGTAGGATTTTGTGCTGCAAAAAACGGAGTATCAGCTCATCTAGACAAAATTTTAACCCTTCGTTGTTGTAATCGACCAATGTGGCTAATGTATCAAACACCAAACCGTTTACTTTTTTATCTTTCAAACGTTCAACCATTGGAACAAATAAGAGATGTGAGTACTTGTGGACAGCGTTGTATTTCAAACCGTTTAACATTTTATTTACAGCTTGCACGGATAACTGAACAGCCTGGAGATTGGAGTCCTTTGCAATGTTTTCTGCTAACAATTGAAAAATTGGCGTATAGTCTTCCTTTTGGTAATTTAACTTTTTGACGTTTTTCAAAACGTTGTCGTTTAAATGTTGCAATGTTTCAACTCTATCTTTCCATTTTGCTGAATGAAGCATACTGGAAAATTCTCTAAGATCAAAATCAGGTAGGATGCTTGTTGGAGTGTACATTTCAAATGGATCGATTTTCTTGACATTGGAGTCGAACCCATTCATTATGGTGTCTCCGTCACTGTCAATACTGTGATTAGTTTGTGTGACGGTAGCGGGTTCTTTACTAGCTTGCATATGTTGCTCTCTGATCAAATCTATTTCAAAATGCACTTTTTCTCTGTTTTTCCCACCATCAACTAAAATTTGCACTTTTTGATTAAACTCGCTTAGTTGAGAAGATTTCCAGTTGCATAAAACAAGATCATGCAAAACATCTTTGTTGGCATTGCAACAAACGTCTAATATCGCAATTATTTCAAATGTTTCTTGTCTGATTTTGACGTCTGCATTTGTTGATAATTTTAAAATTGTCTTAAGAAAAGGTTCAACCAAATGAATATTTGTTGGCATTACTTGAAACTCGGCCAAAATAAACGAAGTTGTTGTCACAAACCCATTCAAGTTTTTCACATTTTTCAAATTATTAAAAATCAATGAAACAACAGTTTCAATGAAAAAATTGATGTTCACGTCCAACTGCACCATTATTGTGACGATTTTAAGAGATTTTTCTTTGGTCAATCTTCTTGATGAATTGCAGCATTTAAGCAATACAACGCGCATTAGAGAGTCTCTAATTGGAGCCACCTCTTTTTTGAAAATGTTTTCGTATGTTCTCGGAGTGGCTCCTTGCAACAGTTGCCTTTGAAGCAAAGATAAGAAATCATAAACGGTGCAGGTGGCTTTCTCCAAAGCAACCACGTTAGTGTCTTCCACAAACGACACCAAGTTGTACTCGTGGTGTAGCTCTAGTAGCTTTGTGTACGGTTTATTTTTCACAGAAGCGATCATTTTTTGCACTTCTTCATAGCCATGAGCTCTTGCTTTCCACAGCTTGTGCGTTAGCCTCTCTTTCAAAGGTAGTTCCGTGTAGTCGTCCATCTTGTGTGTGGAGAGTGTGCCTTGTTTTGTTGGCGTGTTGCTCAAAAGGGCAACCTTTGTATCAAGACAGAAACTCAATTGATGAGATCATCTTCAACTTTTGTTTACCAATTTGGAGATTTCAGGTTTCACAAAAACAAAAACAAAAGCTCAAGCTCAACCGGGAAAACAACAAAAGAGCCGAAACGCGAAAAAAAATGAAAAAAAAAAAGATCTGAAAGTTTACTCAGCAAGTGGGAACTTTGAAAAAAAGATATTATGACTACTGATGGTCATTGGAAGTCATCTCGATTAATGTGTTTAATCAGCTTTACAGAAAGATCAAAAACGTTAACAATACTTATGCACTCTAGTAGTCTATACACTAATTTTTTTATTTTTTTATTTTTTTTTGCTTCAATTCGATACGTGGAACACAGTGAGTTGTTTAAGCCAAAATCTCTTTAATTTCAGCATCGTTGTAACCCAAAATGTAGCACACATCCAGCAGCGACGAGGAGTTTAGTTTGGATGGTGCAGCTTGCTGCACTCTTGGTTTGGCGTTCCAGGCTACCCCGTAACCGGCAACGGCCATTGCAGGCAAATCGTTCCCACCGTCTCCAATCATCATTGTTTTTTCGATTGGAACTGGTGTTTCTTGTGCGTTTGCCAGAGAAACCAACGTTTCTGCTTTACATTGTCCATCGACAATCTGACCCAAAACTCGTCCAGTAAGAAGGTGGGTTTGGGAATCAATTTCCAAATTGTTTGCCTTCATGTAGTCTAGTTTCAATGTTTTTTGAATAAATTGGGCAAAAGGTTCAAATCCACCACTCAAAACAGCAGTTTTGCAATTGATGTTGTGCAAGAAACGAGTCAGTTCTTGAACTCCATTGGTAATCTTGATTTTTTCGCAAATTTCACCGTAAAGCTCGTTGAAGGGCAACCCTTTAAGCAAGGATACTCTTAATTTCAACGATTCCTGGAAATCAATCTCGTTGTTCATGGCCCTGTCGGTGATTTCTTTAACTTGTGGCTCAACATTGGCGTAATGGGCAATCATCTCAATGACCTCTTGGTAGATAAGGGTCGAGTCCATGTCAAAAACACACAGTTGGGGCTTGAAATGGTCGTAAGAGTTGACAACAGCAACAAAATCTCCTGCGTCTTCGGCAACCACGTCCAAGTCGTGCTGGGTGCTTATGTCTTTGGAATTGGTGGTGATATCAACTCTGAAAGCTTTGTTGGCGCTCAAAACAACTTTTGGTTTGTCAGCCAAGCCGTTTCTTTGCAAGAACGCATCAACCAGTTGGGATTTTTGTTCAAAGCAATCTCCGTTGGCAATAACTGTTAGGAATAGGGCCATTGTAAAGTGTTTTAGGTGTATGTCTTTTTGCTCTGGGTTTTGTCCAGTTTTATCGTCAAAACAAGGGAAATCTCACTCATTGGAGTACGGTTTAAAAGACATTAGCAACTTCCGAATCATGGCATTCAACGAGTCATACAAACCGATGACTTCTAATTGAACTTCCCGGTGACAAAAAAAAAAAAACAAAAAAAAATAGTGCTACAAATTCGAAGTCAGAAAAAAAAACCAAAAAAAAAAAAAAAAAAAAACTTTTTTCGTTTTGGAATCCAAGTTTTGTGGAAATTATTCTAAAGTTGTGTTATTGCACCTTGATTTCAAGACCGTCATTGAAGCCTTGCTAGTAGTGGCTGGTTACATGACTTGAGGTTTTTAGAGAGAAGAAAAGTGGGAAATTAAAAAAGACATTTCAACAACAACAAAAAAAACTAAAAAAAAATACTATTTAGAAGCACCCCACCATGTCCAAAAAACTTAACATCTTAGTTCCTATCAAAAGAGTTATTGATCACCAGTTGGCACCAAGACTAAGTGCTACTAACAAAACCCAAATAACCATTCCTAGTTATAGTATAAATCCGTTTGATGACATTGCCATTGAAGAGTGCATCAAATTGAAAGAAAAGCACAAGGACTTGATTGACAAAATCAAAGTGGTTACGATTTCCAGTGACCCATCGCAGACAAACAAACTAAAAGACATCTTGTACAAGTCTTTGGCAAAAGGGTGCAACGAAGCGAAAATCATTGAAGTTGAGGGGGTTGCTGGCAAGTTGCTGCAACCGTTGACTGTCGCCAACATTTTGAAGAAAGAAGTCTTGGACAACTCCAACAATTTGGTCATTTTGGGGAAACAAGCCATTGACGAAGACAACAACAATGTTGGGCAAATGCTTGCTGGACTTTTGAACTGGCCACAGGCCACCAACGCTGCCAAAGTGGAGATTTTGGACGAGTCTGCTGGGAAAATCCAAGTGCATAGAGAAGTGGACTCTGGGGAAGAAATTGTGAAAGCAACATGGCCTATGGTGATCTCCACGGATTTAAGATTAAACGTTCCAAGATATGCGACATTACCAAAAATCATGAAGGCTAAAAAACAAAAAATTGAAATTTCCAAAATCAAGTTGGACGCAGAATTATCGAAAATCAACGAAGCTGTCAAAGTTTTGGAATACAACGAACCAGAAAAGAGACAACCAGGTATCAAAGTTGACAGTGTGGACGAATTGCTTGCCAAATTGAAAGAAACAAAAGCCATTTAAAAAAAAAGTAAAAAGGACAGACACAAAAATTTATCTATAATTACCTGACATTATTTTTTTTTATTTTATTTTTGGTTTTTTTTTTTTTTCCCAGTTTCTGATTAAAACGCTTATTCAGTATATATTCATTATGAAAAACCTAAGTGAAAAAGGATATTAAGACTCTATTGCTTTTTTTGAAGATCAAGCAAGCTCATAGTGAGTCCTGGTGGCTGTTTTTTGATAAATTCTTGGTTGTACCACTCTTGAAACGAGGACTGTGATTCGGATACATTTTTGGAAGGATCACTCACTCCTCCATGAATAAGTTGTTTTTTGAATTTATCACACTCTTTGATCCATAATTTCAGAACAGACAAAGTGTTTTCTTTATCCAAGGATTGTTGGTCTTGTTTTGTTTGTTGCTCTTCCAATTCGTACAACGAAGGTATCAGCGGTGGCATCGTAACCATGTCTTTTTCACAAACAATGTACTCTTCTTTGATAGTCACTTTCATAGTTGGTTTTGATGTTTAAGGGCGTTTTCTTGTTTCGCTCTAATGGGTCTTTGAATAGATTAGCTAAACGTGAAATGAAACTAAACCTTCAAATTTAGCAGACAACACAGCAAGGGAAATGCAAATAACCGTTGAAGCACGTGATCTGTGTGTAATTGTTCGGTCTGCCTTACATCAGTCAAGGAGATGAGACACCAGCCAAAGAAGTTTTTTTTTTCTAGGGCAAAACCATATGAGGACATTGACACGCTAAGCAGCCAAGCAAACCGTTTAGAATATATATTTACAAAAACCCAGTAAAGTGAGAAACTCATCAGCACACTCACTTTTTCAACTTGTAATCAGAAACTTTCCTTAAAATTTCGAACCGTTTTGGCGGTTTGTTTTTCGTATCATTGAGTTTTTCTAGTGTCATCCCATGGTTTTCTTGCACATACTTTTCCACCTCTGTTTTTTCCAGCTCTTCATCCACCAAACCAACGCACACAACTTCGCTGCCGCGGAGTAGCTTCACCTGAGGGCCGTTATTATGTTCTTCATTATTTGAGGCGGTACCAGCTTGGGCAAATCTTATCTTGCACCCTTCCAAAACAAGGTTGCAATGCTTGTCAAAACTGATCATCTTGCCCTCCAGCGTATATCCTTCTGTTGTTATCACAACCACTTTTTGATCTAAGTAATCTTTCAATAATGACATGTGTATCTCAATGTTCGTTAGCTTGGGGTTGTGTTAGGTTTGAGTTATTTTTCTTTCTTTGAGTTTTTCTCTCCTGTGCAGCTGCTTCCTGAGGGTATGTGTCAAGTTTCACTTGGACAATCTTTCTTTGTTATAGCTTCATCACTTGTTTGGTTGAAGATTGATTAAGGCATTTTTGAAGCAGTCCAAACCACAAAAACACTCTCTGTGATTGCCAAAAGACAAAGAGCAATTGCAATTGTAGTGCAAAA
>ERZ794936.386-NODE-386-length-22320-cov-8.110532_pt1 | contig 22320 bp, 13 predicted proteins | sample MGYA00511083_ERZ794936 | MGnify/ENA primary metagenome ERZ794936 (study PRJEB30137, sample SAMN04331409) | food metagenome | isolation source: Y2 must sample point D1 replicate A | place: Australia: South Australia | collected 2014 ... | reverse complement strand
TAATACACTATGGCATTAAAAAAAGTTGTTAATTGGATAGAAAGTTTAAATATTTGTTCACAAATAAAAGAACAATTATTCAAGTCTGTATGTTTTACGCTTAAATCAATTACTTTTTATTTAAAAAGGAGATTAAACTATATGAATTCAGCTCTTGTTTAAAGCTATTATCTTCCATTTTTGAAAAAAAACAAATATGAACGAGTTTTTACCAGATTTAGACATCAAATTATTTTAACAAGGCGTATACATATATATATATCTACTTTCAATTTAAATGTCGTTTAAAACCCATGAGGTAAGCACCTTGTTCTGGACTACGAAGCTCTTCCCTTAGTATATATTAGTGCTTGTAACATATATCACACACGTGATCATTTACGCGAAGCCCAGCACGTGTTGAGCGTGTAAACAAGGCTACAACAACCTGAAATCAATGTGAAAAAAAAAAAACGCACATGTAATAAAAATTTAAAAACAGATGCAGATATACAAACCAAACTATAAAAAAGCATATTAATACAGCTTTAAACGGATGATTTTTGATACTGTATGCAATGATATAACTTCAATAAAGGTATTAGTCCTGAACAAAACATCTACTAAAAATATCGATCATTTGTTGATAAAGCGTCTCCAGTTAAAGGAACTTATACCATATTTCAAAAATAACAATGAAATAGAGAATAAAGATGATTATACAACATTTCTTAATCCTTCTTATTATCCAGAAAGTTATATGAAATTTGAGTACATGAAAGACAGCCAGGATATAGAAGAATTATTGGTATATCATGATTTAGAACCTTGGAGAAATCAATTAGTTGTATTAACCATAGAAGATGGTAATGGATCAGCAATTACTGAAGATTCTATTATAGACAATGTATACCATAAAACTATCTGTATTAATAAACTTTCTGATATTAACCAGTATTATAATATATGTGAGAATGTGTTTAAAATTTTTAAGAACTATATCAAATCATTATCTTATATGAAGCTTAAATCGCCTAACAACTTTATGATCAAACAGGCAAATAAAATTACATATTTAAACGATTCAAAAAGAACAGAAAACTCCAACACTTATTATCAAAATACAAAAGCTAAGTATAAAATAAACAACATGGATTTAAGTGTTCAGCTTCATTCTAGAAAACTAAAATATATTTCCAATATTCTTATACTTTCAGGACAATACAAAAAGGCTATGGAAGTTTTAAATGACTGTATTTTAGAGCTTTACAAGAATGGAGATTTTCTGTGGCTTTCAAATGCTTTGGAGATGTTAATATTTTGTTTGATAAATATTGTCAGTATAACCAATGATCCAAACGCTGAGATTGATATTCCCAAATGTGTAGATTATTTGATTGTTTATGATAAACATATCTTAGTAAAGACCAAGATAATAAAAAACATGCTTAAACAAGTTGATACTAATGGATCAAGCAATAGAGGAAGTATGGATCTGGAACAGAATAGATCTGAGTTACAAAATGAAGGACACAAAAATGTGTTGAATATTCAAAGTCTTGTGTTTTTGATTATACAGATCTATGAAAAACTTATACATTACTTGGAGTATACTTATGACGAAGATGACAACTATTGCACACCAAACATTTTTAATAGTTTTATAATAAATTATTTTTGGTTGCTACATCACTCTATAATATACAATGATATGAATCAATTTTTAACAAATTTTACTGGAATAAAGGCTGATTTATTTGATTCACAATATTTACAACCAATCCAAGAAGATTTAATCTACCAATACAAAAAATATGAAATGTATAATATTTTTAAAGATTTGAGTCTAAGAGAAAGCCTAAGTTTTATAAACTTACATTTAAATATGATAGACCAATTGAAAAACGACAGAACATTGGTTTTGAAATTCTTTTGTTTGATAGATAAATTCAAAGGTGATGAAGAATTTTTAGCTAACAATGTTTTAAAAGAAAGAATTTTTGAAAAATTGTTTAATCTGATCAATAATGAATCTATTAATAACAAGTTGATACTCAAAAAATTGATCACAATAATAATGAAATATTCCGAGAATGAAGATACAAAAACAAAGTTAGCAAGTCTATCTTTGCAAAATCACTTTTTATTCAATGCCGAAGAGCAAAGATTAATATTTGCTGACTTAAAACACTGGGATAATCAGAAAGATACTTGTTTACTCAAAAGTCTAAGAATTCTTAATAGATCCCAAAATCAAACTATGCTGCCTAAGATTGAAAACTTAGCTGTATTAGAACAAGATGATATGATAGATGAAGTGTACAACCCATTCAGGAATAGAATGCATGCCAAAAATGAAGTAGTTGAAATCAAGCATTATTTTATTGAAAATGAAGTTATGAGTGTTGAACTTACTTTTAATAACTACTTAAAAATTGATCTAAATCTGCATAGTGTAATTATTAATAACGAGCATGATGAAAACAGTGCACATTTTGAAACAGTGGATATTAGCAACAAAACACTAATTAGTCAATCAGAATCAACAGTTGTTATCAAGTTTGAATGTTTAAATAGCCTGAATGATACATTTATTGATGTAAATAACTTTCAGTTTGAATTTGAAGAATTTGAAAACGTTATTGTCAAAAATGTTAGACCAAATGAAAAAAAGCACCCAAGAAATATTGTTATGATAATTCCAGATATACCAATCTTGAACAACAAAAGCAAAACAAAGTTTGTTTTGAAGAATAATTGTATAAATGAAAACACTCTGTCGCTTAACAGGATGAATACAGTTGAAATGAAAGTTTTTGATATTAAAATAAAAGTAAACGACTATACAATTTACAACTTTTTTAACAAAAAGAAATTGAATAAAAGTGAACATGAATTATACGAACATATGATTTCTGAATTTTACAACAGTATCACAATAACCCATCAACAAAATTTGGAAGATTTGAAGCTTTTGCTGAACTTCAACTTTAAAGATTTCAAAGTCGTTAATGCTTCTAAATTTGATGTAGTAATTCTATACGGAATAGTTGTAGAAAACATCAAGTACATTAGTGAATTGAATATTCCTATAGAACTTGATTACACAGATTCCTTGATAATACCTAATTTTGAAATATTGCCATTTAATTTAATACCATCTGAGCAAATTTCATTACCTACAGTTGAGGGTACAGAAGAACATGATATCCCAAATACTTCAAAGGCAGCTTTCAATAATGCTTCCAAAAATGATGACAATAAAGAGGTTGAAAAATGGATTAGCTTTTTAGAAAAAAATAGTAATTATAAATGGATATTGTTGCTCAACTTGAGAAATGTTACTTCCTCTGCTATAACATTGAATAGCATCTACAAAAAAGAATTCGATAACAACAAAGAAGATGCTTTTAAAAATGATGCTATTGTCATAAATGAATGCAGTAACCGAAAAGTAATGATACCTATTGAAGCATCTTTGTTCAACGATATTTCTCAAAACCAAAAAAGTACTGGTTACAACATTTTGATGAATTTCAACAAATACTTACAGTTAGAATATACTTTGAATGAAACCCAGTATGCTTTAAACGTGCTAAGTAATTTGAAATTGGAGGACTGTTACAACTCCCAAAAACTTGTTAATAGACAAGACATTTCAATCTCAATGGCTGATGGAGTAAACACCTTCAGAGCTGGTGAATCAAAAAGAATCAGATTAGAGCCAAAGATGATGAACAAAAAGGAAGGTTTGAAAGAGCCAAAAAAAAATGATAATATTCTTATTTCATTGATGGTTCTCGATATCATCACTTCAGAAGATGTCCTAGAAAAAGAGAATACTGTACTAATAAACGGAATGAGAACGTTTAATATTGACCAGTTGCACCAGCAAAAAGAAATAAACATTGATTTGCTATTTACAATTCCTGGCTCTTACGAGATCAACTGCCTGTGTGAAATAGGAGAGGACCCATCAAGTGTACTGAAGTACTTTGGTACAAGAGCTTTAACTGTGAGAGTAGTTCAATGAGTTCCTTGGCTAATCTTATCGGATATAAGCTTATATATACTCTTCTCAAATCCTCCTATTTTCCTTCGGATGAGGTGAAAATTTTTCTTCTTATATTCAATTTTTTCTTTCACTTAAAGCGACTTTAAAATTTTTCAGTAAGCATAAAAACAACTTATATAGCAGTAACCAAATAACTATAATCATTTGAACATGGGTTACAAACAAGCTTTGAAGCATAATGGTATTTCAGGTAGACTGCCAAAAACGGTGAAGATTTTAAAACCTATCACCAGCAAGATATATCCATATATCAAAAAGGAACAAAATACACTAAACCAGCAAATAGTCTCACCACATCCACATGGTTTTGACAAGTCTATAGGATTGCCTAAAAACTATCCATCTATTGAAGAATTGACTAAGCCTATACAAGCTGTTGACTTGAATGAATATATTGATAAGAAATTATCAGAAATGATACCAGATGAAGTACCAGCCAAAAGCGATAATGTGTTTTTAAATCAATTGAGATTAAAGGAAAACGAATTGAAAAAGACATATTTCAAGGAAGTGCTAAAGAAGGAAGAAGATAAAATAGTTCAAGATTACGAATATATTCAAAAGTTGGAAAAAGAAGAAAAGAAACATGATTTGATATCTGTCAGTAAATTCAAGAATACCATAAAAGCCAAAAAGGATATTGTTTTACCTACCATTGAAAACATCAAACAATATTTAACAGAAGAAGATAGAGAAGCATATCCTATGGTCAGAACTTTGACTCCAGCAGAATTAGAATATGAACAAGCCAAAGAAGAAATCAATTTATTGAAAGCAAAAAAAACCGAAGAAATTACCAAAATGAACTTGCTTCAAAATTTAATAAAGCAATTGGATGGCTTCATCTTGAATGAACACCAATTGAGCTTAAAGATAGAACAAGAATTTGAATCTAATGAAGAAACTCCATATGTTGATGAAGACGGAAATATGAAGCATGCTGACATATTAAAGGACTTCAGTGCTATTAAAGAAAGCAGATTGTTGACGGAATTAGACGACAACTTATTTGATTATGACAAAGATGAAAGCATAGTTAAATTTGAACATTTGGTTAAGTATTTAAAAGAAAATAAGTCCTAAATAAATAGAAATAATTCACACTTTGTATATATCAATCTTTAATATGTTTTATTAATAGTATATTGTCCCCTTTCAGTAAGACATTACCTAGATCCGAAGTGGTTTTTTCATGTTTGTTGATTTTTTTACAGTCATGTATGATGATGTTCATGTAATGATCTACACCTTTCAGGTGACCTTTTAGGTAGTAGTTATTGAATTTACTTTTATCCGATAGCTGTATTTCTATAAGGTTGTTTTCGTTGTTAATTACATTATTAAGCAAATTCAAAGGAAGATTAGACATTTTGGTATATAGTGTTTTCTTGAATATTATTACTACAAAGTTGTATTGGTTATTGCTATTTACTTAGATTCAAATGAAAGTTTTAGGCATTTGAACGAATATGAAAACACAAGAAATGGAATACGATGAACTGTGTTATATCCGATGTATCGGATATAACATGTTTTTTTATAAGAAGAAAAAAAAATGTCACTATAATATCGTAGTTGACCGTTCTCCCTTGATCATCGTTAAATTTTGTTTTTTTAAATTTCTTCAATTTCAACTAAGAAGAGGTGAGGTATCAAAACCAAACTTTCCCCTAGTAATGAGTGGCTCAGAGTATACTGAACAGAGTATTGTTTATAACATAAATGAGTTATATAACAACAACAGAACTTCTTCCATCAACAGCATAAATGATTATTTGTTGCAATTTCAAAAGTCCAGCAGTTCTTGGAATATAATTCTTAACATATTATTGACAAGCAGCGATCAAAATGTTATTTTGTTCTTATCCTCTTTTTTGAAACACAAATGTAAGTATGACATTGTTCAATACAACAGTGTGGACTTGTACTATAGTATAATCAAAATCATCAAAAAAGTCATAAATGAAAATTCCAATGACAATGTAATGATTCAATTGATCATAGCTTTGGCTTATACATTGCCGTTATTAAACGATGATAATTGTATAAACAACTGTATGCAGGAATTACTAAACATCGACAATAACAAATCAAATGTTTTACTGATATTTTTAAAGGTTTTGCCTGAAGAAATAAATCAAATTAATAACATCAACGAATTATTGAATAACAATAATACATTTTATATTGAAGATTTGAGGGAACCAGTTTTAAAGTACATATCCCAACTAATTACAAACAACACTGTTAACAGTTTGAACATAATTGATGCATTGAAAAACTGGGTTTTAGAATTCACATTTGAAGAATTAATATCTTTTGATAACAACAATGTAATAAATTTTATCATCAGAGAATCTTCTAATGTTAATAACAGCCATGAGTTATTGGAACACTGTTTGGATTTACTGGGTTTGATAATAATAGAATCTAAAGAATTCACTTTTTCTGATAATCAATCTGTTTGGGAATTGATCAATATAATAACACCTATTTACAATACGACTATTCCATTCTTATTAAAAGAATTTGATGAAACCGAAGACTTGGATATTTTACAATTTGTTATTAAATTTATTTGTGAGTGTTTGGAATCTTGGGAAAGATTAATCATAATTGATCCTTCTAAATTTGCACCATATATAAACTTGGCTGTAGAATTGACTTTCCCAAGCAATCTAAAAAACCTTGACGAATTAGAATTTAGATCCTACTTGTTCAAGTTTTGGATTGATTTGCAAACTTTATCGTTTATGAAGTTGTTCCAACCTAACCAGCATGTTATTGTACCTATTTACTTGGAATTGTTCAATAGATCTCATGAGTTTTTGAAATTTAATGACAACAACATTAATGATGCTGCGTTTAAAAGCTATAGAAACAGTGTTCATGAATTTGTTATTTCTATATTCAAAATAATAAGTTCTAATACATTTCTTAATGTTATTTTGCAAAATTTACAAAAAGCTAAAAGTTGGCAATCTGTTGAGTCCAATATCTTTATATTGCAGCAAGTATCAACAGATATCAAGTCTTTTAACAATGATTCAATGTTGGAAATTTTGTCACATTTGTTGTTTTCACCAATTGAAAGTATTCACCTGTTGATAGCAATCAACATTTTGCTTACAAAGCTAGTTTCTTGGACAAATAAAAACTACTCAAAGACTTTAGAATCTCAATTGAATTTTATCTTTAAGCAATTGGATAATAGCAACTTAGACCATGATGTTTTACTATCTGCTTCTAACGCATTTATGAGCATTTGTATGGAATGCAATGATAAGCTACAACCATTCATTGATCAATTATTGTCCTTCTATTCCAATATTGAGAGTTTATTAACTGACACCGACTCAAAAATGAGTTTAAATGCAGGTATTACATCTGTTATTTTTTCTATTCCAGATGATACAAAATATTATAATACTCTTCAACAACTTTTAAAAGCCAAATTGTTCAAACTGCTTGAATACGATAGTATTAAGGAAATTAGTTTGGAGCTGCAAACTCTATCTGCTATATGTGAAGAAATTAGACCAAGAGACGAACTTTCTTTATTTAAAAATGTACAAGACCCATTCATAACTTTGATTGTTGATATTTATCCAAATATCTTGGAACCTATACTATTGAATAACTTGAATTCTTCTGAAATTATAGAAAAATGGTGTGATGTCTTCCACATATTGATTTTGAACATGGGTTATCACTTAGATCCTATTTTACAAAGTCTGCTAACTTTGATTGATAATTCATTTAAGTACACCAAAGATACTTCTTTATTATCTTTGAGTGCAAAGATAATGGATATTTACTCAATAACAGATACAACCATCTATCCTAAAGAATTGATTGATAAATATTATAATACCATCATTCAGTTTGTTTTGCAACAACATGAAACATTTAAGAGTGTTATATTCGCGGATATTTTGAATATGTTTAACGTTAACAATGACATTTCTGAGGTAAACTACCATTTCAACCATTCCATAAATGACTACGTTTTGTACATTTCAGACACTATGATATATTTCCCTTATGAATTCTTGACAAACTTAGAATTGATAAGCTTTATATTGAAGTTTTTGATGTTCATTAGTATAAACAATCCAGATCCTTCATTGACTAATACAGCCATAAAGACCATGAATGATTTGTTTTCTTGGGGTTTAGATAGTACACCAATAACGTGTGACATGTTTGAGATTACACCAAAAGAAATCAAAATGAACGTTAAAGCCTTGATAACCAATCAATACATCGAAATATTCAATACTTTGTTTCACAATCTTTTAAACAAAGATGACGAGCATGATGATTATGATGTCATTGAATGTTTTTGTTCATTCATTAAAACTATCCAATCATTTGATGGAGAAATTGATTATTTAATCGAAGATGGTATTACCCATATTTTAAACCAATTAAACAAGGAAATTGTAAACCATCAAGAAACAAAGATTTTCATTCATGGCTGTTACATAGCCGGCAAGTACAAGGATTACAGAAAACTAGGTAGAACTTTAACAGTATTTACGACTTGGTATTCAAAGAAGTATGCAGTTTAAGCTTTCCTTTTCTTTTCTTATATTTTATTCTAATTAAAACAAAGCATATATATTTGCAATTACTTTTTATTATTTGTGTTTATTAATATTATGTCTTCTTTTTTTATTTTTGTTACAAATACAAAAAATACAAAATCTTCAATCAACTTAAACGTCTTGATGATTCAATTTGTGTAAAACATCTGGATAAGCTTGGAATATTTTGTCAAATTTTTCTTTATCAGTATGCATCAATACCTCAGGATCGTTACCCAAACAAATGAAAAATGTAGCAGAACCTGATCTAATAGTTTCATTGATAATATTAACAATTTGTAAAGATATAACAAATGAAAAGGCTAAAATAGGAGCGGTATAATCACCGTTTGCGTTATAATCAGGTTTAGTAAATCTTAAGTACAAATATGTGAACAATGTTGAAATATATGCTACAAAGGTAGCATAAAATCCAATACCAACATTGATCAAGTTATCATTAATCAAAGCATCCATTCCCTTTTGTCTGAACATGTGGTAAGTTTCCTTAGCAGAAGCAAGGTATGGTTTTCCATAAAGAGCAATAAATGCATAAGCATAATGATTGAAATATTGGGCTAGCCAGTTGATGAATGACATTATTAAGTTTACAATAAACATACCAATTTGTCCACCAGTGTTGCTACTATCAATAAATTGATTCTTTACTAAATTCAAAACAGTCTTAATGGTTTCCAAAATAGACACTATCAAAGAACCAAAGCAAATACTACCAAAGCAATATGTGATAGCTCTCTTGAAAGAATTCCAAATAGGACTCTTTGGAGGGCCTTGATCACTGTTTTTTTGATAGTAATAACTTCCAAATACACCAGATACACTTACATGGATGACATTTCTGATAACTTCAGTGATGTAGTAACCACAGAAGAAAATTACCACCAAGGAACCAATCAACTTACTGGTAGAGCATGAACCAGTTGAAGAAGCACTACAACTTTGAGAGTTGTTTCCTTTAGGGTCAAATCTCATGTATGCTGCTGTTATTGTTAATGAAAACCAAATACTAAATCCCAAAGAAATGACTGTACCAATAGTTTGAACAATCAACATTTTAGGATACCAATTGATACCACTCATAACAAAGGTTAAGATTTCACAAGAAAATGGAATTCTTGATCTCATAGTCCAATAACACCAAGCACTGAACAAAGTAAATACCAAGAATACAATACCAGCGGACCAATACTTCAAGGATAAATACATGATAGCTGTTCCTAAACCACAAACGATGTTGAAGATTATACCACATACTATAAACCAACGAGGTTTCTTTTTACATAAAATGTAGCCAAAGATTGATAATACAACACTGATGACACATGCAAATATGAAACAAATGGCGGTGTTTGAGTCAAAAGTGGATGTATCGGTTGAAGAATAAATCTTGCTGGATCCATAAGTGCTTGTGTTTGTGCTCCAGTAGTGTAAAACAATACCTGAAATAGCAACGAACCCACAGCAAGCAATTATAAAAACGATTATAAACGGCCAATCGTTATAATGAGCGGATGACTTAGAATCATCAATATTGTTCTCTCCTTTTCCTGATAAGTCGTACTGAGGATCTTGTCTGAATTGGTACTCATCGTTAGATGGCTGTTGTTCTTTATTTTCCTTATTTTCAATATCCGACATTTTGCATATATAACTTTCAGGCACTGGCTGTAGAACAAATTTTTATTTTGGGCTCTTTTTAAAAAAAAAAAAAAAAAAAAACTATTTGTTTTAAGTAAAAATCAATCAAATTACTGTATTAAAATTCATTAAAAAAGGGTAACAACCCATCGGCATCGTTTTTAAATAATCAAACACAAGATGAGATTGAAGCAATTTTTTCCCCTATTTTTCAAGGGGTGAAATATACGTGAAGTCATATGTATTTTTCTGTCACTTTGCTTGAGCCAAATTTATGCGTAATCAATGCGCATTGTTAAAGTAGTATGTCGGGATATTAGAACTGTCGAAATCAATCAAATAGTATCCTTGATAAGTCAACTTATCCTTGATTATAGCATCATACTCAACATTGCCACAGGTGTAGTCCTTTGAGATGTATTCATTTATCAAATCATTATTTATTACGTAGCTTACATTGTTGTAGATGTATATCTGCAATAAATCACTGACGTTAATCATATCAATAAAATCTTGGCAATTGAGGTACCTGTACCTAAACATCTCAAAGTTGTAGAGATAATATAGTTCATTCATTTTTATAACTTTATAATTGTTTTTGATGAAAAAATCAGTAATTGTGATGTGAGATTTGATGGAGGTTTTTGAAAGGTGCAAATATTCATCAATATCATCAATGCTTTCTAAGAAATTCGTCATTGTTGACAAGGTGACATCATGTAAGAAATCTAATTTTTTTATATCTTCGTCGTATTTGTTAATAATACTTTTGATCCCCATCTCTAAAGATTCCGTTTGTTTGTTATTAAGGAGCTTTAACAAGGTTGATGAATTTGTTTTCATCAATGAAGAGTTGGCCAATTTTTTAGTATCGTTGATCAATTGTGTAAGAATACCATCAATAGGCTGATCAGCTTTAAAGGCAATGCAAACAGGCTCCGATAGTAAAGGTAAATCAATGAAAATAAGTGGATTTTCACATATTCTACAATTGTTGCTTATATTGGATTGTTTTTGGAAGTACTCACTGTTGTCATGAGTACATTTGGAACAAACCATATGATCAGTATTGGTGTTTGTTTCATGTACAACAATGTTTGTGTACAGAAACATGTCATTTTTTGCAAGGTGACTACCACAATTGGTACAATCAATTTCTTCCAGTTCATTTTGTAAATTGGTCACTCTTGATTTTATTACTATCTTGAAGAAACAAACTCCGCAGAAAAACTCATGTTTGCACAATTCAATCACATTGCTTTTATCATTTATTATAGTATATTTGTTATCATGAAATTCACCGTTAATATGCAATTTTGTTGGAATTTCATTCTTGTTGTCATTATCAATAGCAGAGATTGATAAGATGTAAAAATAAACACCAATACGTAAGTTTATGTGGTAAAAGATCAATCTCTCGTTTGTGATAAACATCACAAAATCTTCTATTTCTGAATCATTTTTGGTCTTTTTTAAATCAATTTTTGTAAGATTCATAAAGTTTATTTTGTATCCTTGAAATTGCAATGAAGCTAAAGAGTATCTATGTATGATTGTTTCGGAGGGTCGAAGAAGTGTTTGTATATCATTTGTATCTGTATTATGAGTGTTTATTACCTTTGGTAATAAAAAAATTGACATCAGTTGTAAAGTTTAAAGTAGATCAATAAGTTCTAATGGGGTGTATAAATATTATTTCGTTCTTTTGAGTTATCATATGAGAGTTTCTCTGTAACTTTCGTTAAAATAACTTGGTATTAACGCATATTGAGAAAATAAGTATATTTCTCTTAACTCCGACAAATCATTATAAATTTTTGAAAGAGGTAAACTCCATGAGCCTTTGAAGTGAACAACTTCAAAATTAGAAGCTGATAACATTCATAAAGTTTAAATTTCTGTTATGCATTCTGTTTTAAAATATTATAAACTAATCTATTATAGTTATTTCTTTTACTTTTCTTTTTTTTTTTGTATCTACATGAGTTAAAAGTACTATATCATTATATATGAATTACTCTAATTGTTTGAAATCATCCTTGGCAATAGCATCGCCATCTTTCTTGTTTATATCCAATTTCTTTAAAGCTTTTTCTAAGGTTTGAGAAAGTTTTTTATCTTCGTTTACTTCTCTATTATGCATGATTTCCTTATTCCACTGTTTGTAAACGTTTTTAGAAATGAATGGTTGCGGTAAAGGTTCTAAATGACCACCAATACCTTCGAAAATATGTTCAGGACAAGGTTTCATCAAATCAGAACCACTTCTATGCATAGCTTCCTCAGTAAACAACTTATAGTTTTTCATCAAATCTCTATAGATCTTGTCGGACTTTTCTGTACCAATTATTGATGGCCATACAAATGGTTTTTCCATTCTTACAACAATGACTTTTTCTTGACTTGATAAATAATGATTCTTTTTGTTTTTTTGAGGTAAAAACTTTCTTCTGGATAAACTGACTCTCATATCAAATACCTTCATACCATATAAATGAAATAAGTAATCTCTAATATCTAATTTGTTGTATGTTTTTGGAACTTTGAATCTGGCAAAGTATGGAGACATGTTAGGCAAGTTAGGCAATAAAGTAATGGCACCTTCTGGCAAATAAACTTTTTTCTCCCCAACTTTAAAATGAGGTTCATCTTTTTCTTCAAGATTATAAGATGGTTGTTCTCTTATTTTGATATTTGAACGGTAGGTGTAGTAATCTTTAGGCTTCAAATCGTCTCCAAACATTTCTCTTCTTTTTTCAATGGCCTTAAAAAAAGAAGAATCTCTGCTTTCAGTGAAGTCATTTTCTACTTCGACATCTTTTATATCTTTATTGTAGTCAATGGCACCTTCAATTTTGGAGTTGTTGTAATCAAAAACAAATCTAGGTCTACGATGAATAGGTTGTCTTTTGTTTAAGACTGGTGCGGTCGAAATTGATCTTTTTATGGAACTGTACTTGCTGATCATGTTTACCTAATATAAAAATGTGCTATTCTGCTTGTATATTAATGTAAAAAAAAGGGCTGTTCTGTTGATATACACCTTTAAATCTCCTCTTGTTTTGTGGCGTTAAATAACCCTGTCTTTCTATCTAATACCATACCTAAATAAACTTTAATATATATTATTTAAAATAAAGTGAAAAATTTTCTTTTTTTTCCCTGCTCTCATTAAGATTTATTCACTATAAAACGGGTTAAAAAACCTGACGCATATTCCGTGCTGTTGCCAAAATAGGAAAAAAGCAAAAAAATTTCACTTGATAATTGTGTAGCGTTACCCCGCCATAACTACTTATTCCTAATCGGGCCATTTCCCTTTTTTGACCCGAAAACTCTGAAAAAAAATACATCTACGAAAAAATTTTCTCTGTGGGAAAAAAAAATCAGTCCAACACTCTCCACCTATTTGGTACACTAGTGGGTAGAAATTTAAAAAATAATAATAACATAACTTATTTACCAAATAAACAGAATCAAATAAAACCATAAGGTTTAGAATAGTAACTGTATCAATTATAAATAGAATTCATATAGAAACAGAGTGTTTATTGTGTTAAATTAAGCAATTATTTAAGTACGCAAGCAGATTAAATTTACTATATTATTCTCTTCCTATACAAATAGAGTTTTTTTGTTTTTTTCCAAAAAAAAAAATCAATATAAATACAAAATCCCCCTATTAGAACTATGTCAGCAGCTATTTATAACAATATCAACAAACAAGAGCATATCCATACTCAAAATGATGAATACAACTACAAGAATGATATGGATTTAGAAAACGAAGAAGATGACGATGAATATGGATTTGAAGACGATGATATCTCTTCAGAAGATTCATGGGTGGTAATATCCTCTTTTTTCAAAGAAAGAGGTTTAGTTTCCCAACAATTGGATTCTTTCAATCAATTCATTCAAACCACACTTGAAGATTTAATTACTGAAGATACCTCTTTAATTTTGGAACAACCTGCTCAACATACTTCTGTTGAAGACAACATCTCTAGAAAATACGAAATTTTATTTGGTAAGACTTTCTTGGGTAAACCTTCAATGACAGAATCAGATGGTGTCACACATGCTTTGACTCCACAAGAAGCAAGATTAAGAAACTTAACCTATAGTGCATCTTTGTTAGTTGCTCTTAAGATGAACACCTACGAAGCCGAAGATGTTCCTGGTAAAGACTTAGAATACAATTTGGTTGAATCAGAAGAAGTCATGGATGATGGTGGTGATGTAAGAAAGACTTTATTGGGTAGAATTCCTATTATGTTGAGATCGAAGTTCTGTATTCTTGCCGATCAATCAGAATCCGATATGTACAAGATGAAGGAATGTCCCTTTGATATGGGTGGTTATTTCATCATCAATGGTTCTGAAAAGGTTCTTATTGCTCAAGAAAGAAGTGCTGGTAATATTGTCCAAGTCTTTAGAAAGTCAGCTCCATCTCCTATCTCCCACATTGCTGAAATCAAATCCGTCATTGAAAGAGGTTCTAGATTTATTTCTAATGTTCAAGTCAAAATGTATGGTAGAGAAGAATCCTCCAATAGAACTATCAAAGCCGTCATTCCTTATATTAAGCAAGATATTCCTATCGTTATTATTTTCAGAGCTTTAGGTATTGTTCCTGATGGTGAAATTTTACAACATATTTGTTATGATACCAATGATTGGCAAATGTTAGAAATGTTAAAGCCTTGTGTTGAAGAAGGTTTCGTTATACAAGATAGAGAAACTGCTTTGGATTTCATTGGTAGAAGAGGTGCTGCTTTAGGTATCAAAAAAGAAAAGAGAATTCAATATGTTAAAGATATTCTACAAAAAGAATTTATTCCCCACATTACAAGAAAAGAAGGTTTCGAAAATAGAAAGGCCTTTTTCTTGGGTTACATGGTTAACAGATTATTGCTTTGTGCTTTAGATAGAAAAGATCAAGATGACAGAGATCACTTTGGTAAAAAGAGATTAGATTTGGGTGGTCCATTATTAGCTCAATTGTTTAGAACTCTATTCAAAAAGGTCACTAAAGATATTTTCAGAGTCATGCAAAGATCCGTTGAAGATGGTAAAGATTTTATTTTAAAGACTGCCATCAAGCATCAAACTATTACTGCTGGTTTGAAATATGCTTTGGCCACTGGTAATTGGGGTGAACAAAAGAAAGCCATGTCCTCCAGAGCAGGTGTTTCCCAAGTTTTAAACAGATATACTTATTCTTCCACTCTATCGCATTTAAGAAGAACCAATACTCCTATTGGTAGAGATGGTAAATTGGCCAAGCCTAGACAATTGCACAACACCCATTGGGGTCTTGTATGTCCTGCTGAAACTCCTGAAGGTCAAGCTTGTGGTTTAGTCAAGAATTTATCTTTGATGTCTGGTATTTCTGTTGGTTCTGATCCTGAGCCTATTATTGCATACCTGAAGGAATTCGGTTTGGAACCTTTGGAAGATTACGTTCCTTATAAATTACCTGATGTCTCAAGAGTATTTGTTAACGGTGTTTGGCATGGTATTCATAGAAACCCTGAAAGATTGATTACTGATTTCATTAACTTAAGAAGATCAGGTGTTTTATCCAGTGAAATTGCCATTGTTAGAGATATCAGAGAAAAAGAAATAAGATTCTTAACCGATGCTGGTAGAGTTTACAGACCTTTATATGTTGTTGACACAAACCCAGAAACTGGTAATAAAGAATTAGTTATCAAAAAGAGACATATTTTGAAATTAGTTCAAGCTCAATCCTCTGAATACACTGTTGATGATTCTGATGATGATATGTCTGATTCAGATGATGATGGTGAAAATGGTCAACCTTGGTCTTGGTCTACTTTGATCAGTAAGGGTATGGTTGAATACTTGGATGCTGAAGAAGAAGAAACCGTCTTGATTGCTATGCAACAAGATGATTTGAAGGTTGATGATGAAGACGATGATGAATACATTGATGAAGAAGAAGCTGAAAAGATGGATATTACTGATGAACATTCCATTGAAGAAGTTGGTGAAGCCACAGCTAAAATTGCCCAAGATAATAAAATGAAGAGAAAACTACATTCCAATACTTTTACTCATTGTGAAATTCATCCTTCCATGATTTTAGGTGTTGCTGCTTCTATTATTCCTTTCCCAGATCACAATCAATCTCCTAGAAATACTTATCAATCTGCTATGGGTAAGCAAGCCATGGGTGTTTTCTTGACTAACTATAACTTTAGAATGGATACCATGGCTAATATTTTGTACTACCCACAAAAGCCTTTAGGTACTACCAGAGCAATGGAACATTTGAAATTCAGAGATTTACCTGCTGGTCAGAATGCTATTGTAGCTATTGCATGTTATTCTGGATATAATCAAGAAGATTCCATGATTATGAATCAATCATCTATTGATAGAGGTTTATTCAGATCTTTGTTCTTCAGAGCTTATATGGATCAAGAAAAGAAGGTTGGTATGACTGTTTCAGAAACATTTGAAAAGCCTACTAGATCTGATACTTTAAGAATGAAACATGGTACTTATGATAAGTTGGATGATGATGGTTTGATTGCTCCTGGTGTAAGAGTATCTGGGGACGATGTCATCATAGGTAAGACAACTCCAATCAAACCAGATAATGAAGAATTGGGTTTGAGAACAGCTTTCCATACTAAGCGTGATGCTTCTACTCCATTGAGATCAACTGAATCTGGTATCATCGATCAAGTTTTAATAACTACCAATGAAGAAGGTTTAAGATTTGTCAAGGTAAGAGTAAGAACCACTAAAGTTCCTCAAATTGGTGACAAATTCGCTTCTAGACATGGTCAAAAGGGTACAATTGGTATTACCTACAGAAGAGAAGATATGCCGTTCACTGCTGAAGGTATTGTGCCTGATTTGATTATCAATCCCCATGCTATTCCTTCAAGAATGACTGTTGCGCATTTGATTGAATGTTTGTTATCTAAAGTTGCTGCTATCAATGGTCAAGAAGGTGATGCATCTCCTTTCGTTGATGTTACTGTTGATAGTATTTCTGATTTATTAAGACAAGCAGGTTATCAAAGTAGAGGTTTCGAAGTAATGTATAATGGTCACACAGGTAAGAAGTTGATGGCTCAAATCTTCTTTGGTCCTACTTATTACCAAAGATTAAGACATATGGTAGATGACAAAATCCATGCAAGAGCTAGAGGTCCAGTACAAGTATTGACCAGACAGCCTGTAGAAGGTAGATCCAGAGATGGTGGTTTAAGATTCGGAGAAATGGAGAGAGATTGTATGATTGCACACGGTGCAGCAGCTTTCTTAAAAGAAAGATTAATGGAAGCATCAGATTCTTTCAGAGTACACATATGTGGTATTTGTGGTTTGATGTCTGTTATAGCCAAATTAAAACATAACCAATACGAATGTAGAGGATGTAAAAATAAAATTGATATCTACCAAGTTTATATTCCATATGCTGCTAAGTTATTGTTCCAAGAATTGATGGCAATGAATATAGCACCAAGAATGTATACTGAACGTGCTACCGATTTCTAGGTAAATTAGCTTTGTATATACATCGAATTATAAGATTAATGAAAACTTACATTTATTTATTTTTTTTTTTCTTTTGCAATGTCAATATATTTACATGAAGATGATTAAGAAATCATATATAATAAGAGAAAAAAAATTGATTATCAATATTATCTGTAGGAAATTAGCTTATAATTTCAAATTTTTCATTAATTCAGGAATTTTATTATATTTCTTTCTAGATTCAATGATCTTAGCAGTAATTTCTTCGCATTTCTTTTTTTCTTCTTCAACTATACCTTGCTCCTTGGCAAATGCTATGATATTATCTTTGTATGGGTATTCATCGCCATCAAAGCAAAAGATTCTCTTGGCTCTAACGTGTTTCAATTTATTCTTAGGAAACATTCTGTAGATTGATCTATACATAACCCACTTTGGACCTTTTTCAAACAATTTTTCTTTAAGAGAAGTCTTCTTCAAGTTACCTGGGAAAGTAGAAGGTCTGTAGAAAAATTTACCTCTTAGTTGTGCATTGGTGAATTCTAGATTATTACAGTTAATTATCACTACGTAATCCCCTGAATCTACAGTAGGATAGTATGTAGGCTTGTTTTTCCCCATTGCTCTATTAACAGCATCTTGGGCTATTCTACCAACACTTCTTGTATCCTTCATACAATCGATAAGATGCCATACTCTTTGATTGGCTAAATTTGTGAATCCTAATCTTTGAGACATTATAAAATAAAATCACCTGGGTATTTTGTATATTATAGTTTTTTTGTATTGGTTTCTTGCCCATATATTAATGACCTTTGTCACCTGTATTAACTAGAATATACATTATGCTACGCTCAAAAATTCTGTAATGGGAAAATAGTGAAAAATTTTTTCTTGCTAATAAAACTTCACATGGTGAAAAAGAGAGCAGATGTTACCCGAACATCAGTGACCAAAAAGGTGAACATAACGGTATTACTGTATGGATACAAGCTAACGACTTATTGAGAAGTTGGAAATGGCTGAGTTGTAGATTAATATTTACTGTGACTATAATCTATGTATTATGTAAAAATACAAAAATATGTAGTAATAAAAAAAATGAATGGTTTTAAAATATTTAAAATTGTAATGTTTACATTTAGTTAAATTTAAAACAAATTTTTTTTATAAATTATAAATATATTAACCTAAAATGTAAACATAATGATAGTATTAGATTTGAAAGACTAGTTCACACCTTTTTTTAAACATTACTCAAATACAGCTGTAAACCAGTCCTCATTTATTTTATAGCACTCCCATTGTAGTGACAATGCCACTGCACCGTGTAGCGGTAGGCCCTTATTTTTAACCCGAAGAAAAAAAAAATTTTCCAAATTAAACTGCCAAGAGTGTGCGAAATTTTCAACCTATTTCCATAAGTTGTTGTTTTTTTAGTTTCAATAAGTGAATAGCAAAGATTAATCAAAAGAAACCTTGAACAACCAGTCTCAATTTATCCATAAATAAATCTTTAATACTAACATAATGTTCTTTTTCAAAGATCTATCACTCAAAATCACTCTCCACCCATCCTACTTTGGGCCAAATATGAAGCAATACTTGAAAACTAAACTTCTCCAAGATGTTGAGGGTACTTGCACTGGTAAATTCGGCTACATCCTATGTGTAGTAGACTGTAACAACATATCTATAGAAAGAGGAACTATCCTGTCTAATTCTGGGAATGCAGAATTCACAATGAAATATAGAGCTATCATTTGGAAGCCATTCAAGGGTGAAGTCGTTGATGGGATCGTTACTTCATGTACAGAACTAGGTTTCGAAGTAAACGTAGGTCCATTGACTGTTTTCATATCTAAATACTTGATGCCTGATGATCTTTTCTTCAATAGTGCGTCTAATCCTCCTTCATACCAGTCAGCTGACCAAATCATAAGTAAAGGATCTAGAATCAGATTGAAAATAGTCGGTACTAAAAGTGGTGTCAATTCCATACACGCCATTGGTTCAATAAAAGAAGATTACCTTGGTGTTATTTAATTATTATATCTATCCATTTGTGTTTATAAAAAAAAAAAATTTAATGTTTTGCTTGGTCTTTGTTTTATAAATAAGAAAACAATTTTTGGCAGCTTTTTTAATATTCTTTGTTTCCACAAAGCTTTATGGTTCTTTGGTATTTGTTATTTATTAAATAAAAATATTATATTATATAAATCATATGATGTTAAACATGAGATAAAAAACAAAAACTAACAGCCAACATAAGTGTTAGGCTACCAAAGATCAAATGATAAATCTTAGGAACATTTATCAACAAGTGCCTTTTTTTCAGTTTTTTTTTTTTTTTAAATCAATTGTAATCTTAAATCGATACTATTCTAACAGTTTATTTTCACCTTCTTCTAACGACATTTTATGAATTTGTGTTTTTAAATCAACATCATCAATGATATCGTTAGTGTATGGTGTTATACTTTGCATGTTTTTAAGACTGTGATTTCCTTCTGCTTCAAGAATTGCGGTAGCTGACTTTTCGATCGAGCTTCTAGATGTCATAGTAACATCCTCAACATCAAGCAAATTTTCTACACTTTCTGCATCCATATCACTGATATAAACATATTCTTTCATATCTCCTATTGCTTTTTTCTTCAAGTATTCTGCTCTTAAACCACTTAAAATCTCGTCAACACCACAAACATCATCATACTCGCATTTTTCATAAATGCCTCTGTCTCTAATTTCATACAGAATACTTTCGTATTTGTCTTCAACCATTTTGGCAATATATGCTTTACTCATAACGGCTTCAGCTACTATAGATGATCTTCCAAAAAATAACTTTTTTTGATCAGCATATCTGATAACACAATTGTGCCATGGAGTTGGAATGTGCAAGAAATCTTCAAAGTCAGGAGATATTAACTCATTCATGCTCTTTATTGATTTACAGATTTCTGAAGGAACTATTTTGATACCATATTTAGGCCCGGAGTTTATATGTGCGTGTATTGAAAATCTCATATGATGAGGAAATACTAAATCAACTAAATTAGAATAGGCATCATTTCTTTTAATCATCTCAAAGGCTATCTTTGCAGCAACTTTTTTTTGCTGTTTTCTTGACAACTCTTTGATTACTTCTAACCGACAAATATCCTCTTCCATAAATCTGGTGAATCCTCTGTAAAGCAGTAATCTTGGGTGATCAGGAATGTTAACTTGTTGACGTAATCTACCATTGTCAGAATCACAAGCAGCCATCATAATTTTTCTACAAGTTTCACTAAATAGATCAATTTGGCTGTTTGTATAATGTGGTAGTTTCATGCCTTGCAACCACTTGATATCAAATATTTCTCCAGAATTCTCTGAGTAAAACACTTCTTTCAAACCAAAGAACCCTATATAGTCTTCCTCATCCTGATTTTCCTCTTTTATTGACTCATACAGTTCTCTTAATTGTTTCCCGTACTCATCAATGATGTTATCATCAGCACCAATACAATCTGAAAAAACATGGCCATCTGATACAATCCAAATTTTGAAACCTGGTGGATAAACATGGGCTTTTATTTCTTTACAGAATTGAATTAAGGTTCTCAACGCCAAAACCTCACCCCTATCTGGCTTATCACCAGCAACTTTTTGTAAGTTTGTAGATTTACAGGGAAATGCTGGTAAAATAGCTTGAACAGGTAATAATCTTTTGGTAAAATACTTCAACTTGTTAGCAAAATGAAAAGAGCCTTCTTCATCCCACATATCATCTTTGTGAATGTTTTTTAAGTTTTCATTGAAGAAATTGGCAATTTGTAGGTGATATTTATTTGGAATGATATCCAATTCTTTGTTGACAGAGTCATGAGCATTTAATTTAGATACTTCAAGAAGATGATAACAAAACCAGTCAAAAAAATCATGATCTTCAACATTATCATCTTCAACAGTACAGACCATACCTCTAATTTGATTTTCATTTGGCTTTTTCAATTCCAAAACGATGATATCAATATCAGGATCCAAATGTGTAAATGGAGTAGCTTTGTCACCATTCAAAGTATAAATTTTCAAAGCAGGTTCAAATTTAGAAAACTTGTTTTCTATAGGAACAGCATATCGTTGAAAAGAGTTTATATAAAAATCGTTAAATTCTTTTCCTATAGTGGATGTTTGCTTGTCAACATAAGATAAAGGCTTGATTTCATCGTTACAACTTGTTTGAAAAGGAATGGTATACAAACATAAGATTTTTTCATAGCTTGATAACTTTCCACCTAAATCATGTTTAATGTCATAATCATTACTAATTTTTTCACAGAATTCTGTTACTTTGGGAACTTCTTCTGTCATACTTCTTTTTTTTTGTTAGTTTTGATTAATGATGTTATAAAATTTAATATTTCTATGTTCTTTTATGTTGTTTTCTTCTGTTATATTTTTTCAAAAAAAAGTTTAAAATAATACTTATAATAAGTTAAACCT
>ERZ794936.385-NODE-385-length-22334-cov-7.601777_pt1 | contig 22334 bp, 11 predicted proteins | sample MGYA00511083_ERZ794936 | MGnify/ENA primary metagenome ERZ794936 (study PRJEB30137, sample SAMN04331409) | food metagenome | isolation source: Y2 must sample point D1 replicate A | place: Australia: South Australia | collected 2014 ... | reverse complement strand
TGCCAGATATAAATGGCAATTCTTTATCTTCTCTGTTATCAGATCTGACATAAGATTTAACATATGATAAACCACTTTCATTGCTAGGTAGGTATAACTTAGAAGACTCGTAAATGTTTAAAAATGATTCCCTTAAAGGTTCAAAGTTGACTATACCTAATTGCTTATTTAAAGCTTGGGCAGCAGCTTCAAATGCACCTGAGGCTACCAAAACAGCTGGTAGTTTGGAATTAGATACCCATTTGGAGGTTTCTGATATGTCGTTTGTAGTAGAAGCAGAAACATCTTCATCGTTTTCTTCATCAGCAATTCCATCATCCAATTCTTCAACATCAGATACAACCAAATCTTCATCACCCCAACCTTCATCAGCATCTAGCTCTAGTTCATCATCTAATAAATCTTCAACAGAATCATCTAAATTCAAATCTTCATCATCAACTAATTCTTCTTCAAGGGCATTAGCTTGTTCAGTATCTTCATCAATATCTAATTCTTCCAGAGTACCTAAAATAGCCTTTTCAAAGTATGATAGTTCAGTTTCCTTTAACGGCCATTCAGAAACAGGTTCCTTGTGAACAGGCTCCTTAACAAAAGAAGTCAAAGAAATACCATCAGGTAATACAATTTCAGATTCTTCAACTTCAGCAGCTTCTAAAATATCACCTGTTTCAAAGTTATTAGAATGAGCTAATGCATAAGCCAATGGTAGTGATCCTTGCTCAGCAAATATTTGGGATCTCTTTTCTACATCATTGGAATAGAAAGTATTTAGCAATATGGAACCTAAATCGTTTCTCTTTTCTCCAATTTTTCCCATCATTCCTAACTTGGTAACACTACCGGTGGATAGATATAGGAAACTTAACTTGTCAAATTCTTGTAGTTTTTGCAAAGCTTGTTCATATATTTTAACATTACCTTGTTTAATGGCAGCTTGACCTAATCTGCTCCATAATTTCTTGTCATTTATTTTCAAAACTTCTTCTAAAGCAACTTCCAAGTTGTTATCTTCTAAAGCTAATTCAAATCTGATTTCTGGATCGGTAACAAATTGTAAAGCAACTTCTGGGTATCCAGATTTTTGCAAATAACCAATGATATTTTGACCAACCAAGTTGGAAGTTTTGATAATTCTCAAAACCTCATTGAAGTTCTTGTTCACCAAAGCCTTTTTGAATTTATATTCTGTTGGATCAATTGTGATGACTTCAACTTGGCCTAATCTGTTCAAGGAGTACAAAGTGCCCTTTTCAATTTTAGTTAAGTAAATGGTATTTTCTAAAGTTTTTATAATACCAGTTTCACCATTCAACAAAGAATACTTGATATGGTTTAATGTAGAAAAGATCAAAACATTATTTTCATCAAATACAGCAGATTTAATTCTGATAGTTTCATGAATACTGTTGATTAATTCAAGATTGGAAGCAGTAGCTAAAGTAATTCCATGCTTACTCAATAAAGCCAAGTATTGACCATCTTGAGAAACAGTTATGTACTTAACATTGGAAACCTTAAGTTCAGCAACCTTGATATCTTGCTGAATATCATAAAGAGTAACAAACTTATTTTTCAAAATTAAAATCAAACCTGGACCCAAGTTAATAATATCATTGACTTGACCGGAGACAGATGTATCAATCTTGATACCTCTAGTTTTCTTATTACTCAAGTCCCTTATTTCAATAGTTTCGCTTGCCTTATCATATACAGCAAATCTATTTCTGGTGACAAAGGTGGCATATAAACCGGTGTCATTGATAACATTTGTTGGTTCAACAGCACCTGAAGCTTCTTTAGGTAAGGTAACCAAAGCAAATTTATTGTGAGAACCAGTGTTGACTAAAACGGAAGAGTTAGCAGGATTATAAGAAATACTTTTGAAGCTGTTCCAAGTTTCCCCAATATTTTTCAATGAGACATAAGGAGGAGAGGCTCTTTTAGTCTTGTAGTCAAACATCTTTACATTTTTTTCCTTGTCAACATAAACTAATTGCTTTTGTTGAGAATTGATGGCAAATGGTGGTCTTTCTCTATCCAACTTAAAAACCATACATCCATTGTCATGAACAGCACCAAACAAGTTGATGTGTGGATGAGCAACAATCATCCAGAATCTGTCATTTTCTCTCTTAAATTGCTTGACAGGAGTTCTTTTATTCAAATCCCAACATCTGATGGTTTTATCTTCAGAAACAGAAATGATTAAATCTTCATATGGATGGAATAAAACAGCATTGATATTGTTGGTGTGACCTCTGCATGTGTCAACTTCCCAAGCTCTGGTTGAAGACATTCTCCATAGTTTTACTTGATGATCATCACCACCAGAAACAATTAAAGGAAGTTTTGGATGGAAAGAAGCCCAATTAACACCTCTGGTGTGACCTTCTAAAATAAACTTAACAACACAATCCCCAAATCCATTAGAATCCAATAAAGAACCTCCATTTTGCATTTGATCCATACCATTCATGGCTGGAGCAGAATGTTTCTTTCTCAAACCAGAAATATCCCAAACTCTAACAGTTTCATCTAAAGAAGAAGAAACTACTAAGTCTTCACCACCAGGATGGAATTGTGCAGACATAACAAAATGATTGTGACCAGTTAAACAGGCAATTTCTTTTCTGTTTTGCCAATTCCAAATTCTGATGGTTTGATCATCTGAAGCTGAAATGATCCAAGGTAATTCTGTGTGGAAGTAAACAGTTCTAATGTAATCAATATGACCGCTCAATGTGTACAAACATTGTTTTGTATCTAAAGACCAAACCCTTATGACGGAATCATCACCTGCAGATACAAATAATGGTTGGGTTGGATGGAAATCTACTGCTCTGACTGGACCTTCGTGATCTTCAAACTTGTGAAGTAATGTTCCCATTCTGTAGTCCCATAGTTGGATAGTTGACGAAAATAACGTTACCAAAGCTAAGGGTCTGGAAGGATGGAAAGCCATTCCCTTGGCTCTAGTAGACTTAGACTCAAATTTAGTAAGCATCTTCATTTTTGATAGAAACCTTTTTTTTTTCGAATCTTGTATTCTTGTTTCGATGTGAATATTTGTTTTTTGGTTATAGCTTTTAGTTTAATTTTAAAATAATAAACAGCACATAGTGAACTTTATTAAATCACTTTTTTTTTAAGGCAGAAAAACGTAAACACACGTCTAGGCTAAAACAAGCTCTAGTTATTAGTATAAAATTTTTTTTTTGGCGCTAGTAAAATTTTTCACACCAAATTAACGGACTTAAGGAATTATTGGTAGTGAGCAAAATATAGTCACATGTAGAGTCGAGCAGAGAGGGAGTTGCAAAGTTGAGAATAAAGTGGTAGAACCATCTTGTAACAGCAGTATACATGTGTTAATTCGGAGAGTTTCCGGTGTTTTTCATACTCTTTAAATACATGACTTCTTCATTGGTCAACTTCACGTTTTTTTCTAAGTACTTGTTTTCGTTATCCACTTCTTCAAATACATATCCCATTCTTCTATGTTGTTGGTTGGGCTCTGAGTTTGTTTCTTTTTGATGGTTTGCCATTTTTTGGTTAAAATAAGGTTCTATGCTGATATAGCTGATTTTACAATCAAACTCCCCCTTTTTAACCATGTCTTGTGCACCGTCCCAATCGACTAAACCACCTGCCCAGTCTATAGTTCCTGGTGAGTTTGTTTCTGATCCTCCAGGCCAAATGGATACATGAAGCTTCATTGGTGTTTGTGGGTACTTGTAAATTTTTGCAACAGGGTCCCACGTGTCAACTTTCTGCAATGTTCGAACGATTCTGCCATCGAGGATCCAATGGATTCTATCTTCATTCCAATCCATCTCATAGTTATGCCATGTGTCATGTATGTTGGATTCTGTATAAGCTTTGATCATTCTTGTGTGTATCAACTCACCTTGATAATAGTAATTAGTTTGAGCATGAAACAAGTCACCGCCTAAAAACTCAAAGTCGATTTCATCATGAACATTTGAGAATAGGACAAACGTAGTAATAACTCCTCTTCCTTGTCCTGTTTTTAATTTAACACCAACTTTTCCGTAAAGCATACTTCTTGTTGTTGTGAGCAAAGATCCTGCAGATCTTTTTGGCATTGCCAAGTACAAATATCCATCAGAGTTTTGCTTTCCATCAAAAACTTTTTTAATGTTGCCACTATATGTAAACCCAACGTTATCCCATTGTTCTTCAGCTTTATGTTTGCCACTGGCTATTAAATATTCTGTCCAAGGAATAATTTCTTGATCATCAATTTTCATATGATCACCAGCATATGAGTTAATGATTTTATCGGAACTTTTAGCAAAGTTATCCCAGTCTTTATGTTTGACTAATAAATTATTGAAATAAAAAGTTTTGTTGTTGTTTAATTTGTCATCTTTTTTTTCTGTCAACATTTCAAGCTCTTGCCTGTTTCTTTTACATAAAGCTTTTAACTCAAAATATTCCTTTAACTGGTCGTCATCAGAATATATGTATACAGAATCTAATTCATCTACAGATTTACCAGGAATATATTTAGAAGCTGAAACTTTTCCATATTTATTATTATTTATTCTTTCAACATTTTTTAACTCGTCATATGAATTCATTTTGCTGAAATATTTACCATATTTTGTATCACTTTTACCATGCGTTTTGTTGTCATTTTCACCTGCAAAAACTTCATCTTTTTTAGTTTTCATTCTATTTTGTCTTCTTTTGGTAAAATTTTCAGGCATAAATGCTGGTCCTCTCAAACAACTAAAGTTGTTAAATGAATTTTTTGGGTTACACCCTGTTATACAGACAGGTCCTGTGCCGCAAGTCCAAAATTGTGAGCAGCAAGGGTACTCTTTGGGGCAATTCCTGGTTGGTGAACAAGATATAGGAGATGGCGGCTCATAGGATAAAGACTGTGCATTTAAACTTTTGAAATTTAATTTAAACACTAAAGTCCATATTAAAGCAGCTGCTGAAAACTTCATTTTTTGCTTCTGTTGTTTTTGGTTCTACAATTGTTCTTGGAAATTTATCAATTAACTAGCTTCCAGTAAGAAAGAAAAAGCAATTGCAGTATTTTGAACCACACAAGCTTAAAATCAACCTTTTTGATTGTCTTTCTTGTAGTTTTTGTGTTTTTATTTTCTTTGCTAAAGACAATGCAACTAATATTGACAAAAATTGGTGTCGAATTAATTAAAGATACGTTTTTTCCTATTTAGGAAATACAACTACATGGGCTTTAATTAAACCTTATACTAATTCAAAATGCTAAATTAACTATTTTTAAAAACAAATAAGAAATACCAGTATATAAATTTGTTGAGTACAATATTTTTAATTATTATTTTAATGTGGCGGTAGACTCATCAAGAGTAACCAAACCCATCTTTTCCTTGTTCCTCATTTGAATAATATGAGCAATGTTGTATAACATGCTCAAGTACGGGGTAGGAACATTTAATTTTTTAGCGGTTCTAATTGGGTTACCTAAAATAACTTCAATTTCCATCAATTGATCTCTTTCAGTATCAACCATCATCGATGGCTTGTAAATCATGGTTCTGTCACCATCTATCATCAAATCCATGACGCTTTCATCAATGATGTGGCCTTCAGCTTTAGCAATAGCCAAAATTTCTTTCATGGCTGGTCTTAAAATTTCAAATTCAGTAGCTTCATTTGGACCACTAAATAATAATGTTCTTGTAAAATCTAAGCATACAATAGCAGTTAATGGGTTGATTGTGGCATTGTAAATCAATTTTCTCCATCTAGACCATCTAACCTTATCATCGATTTCAACAACATTATGGCCTTCGTTTAAGTAGATATCTTTGAATTCCAAGACCTTAGATTTGGCTAATTCATCGGATTGATCAAAAGCTCCCAAAATCAAGTAATCTTGACCTTTTTGTAAAATGGTAGCTGGAGCAGTTCTGGTGGAACCAATCATTTGAACACCAGACAAAACAACAACTTTAGGACCATGGACACCATCAGCAACCAAGTGATCAGCTTTCAATAATTCATAGACTTCAGTTTCGATGTCAATACCGTTTTGAATCATAATAATGGTAATGACTTTATTTTTTTTTTCTTCTTCGCTAAAGTTTGACCAACTTTTAAAAGTGGCTTGAACAACTGGTTCAAGGATCTTAGCAACTGGGGTTGGTCCATCTGGAATATTTTTGGTGGTAACTAAAACGTAATCGTAGAATTCACCATTGCTTACGGATTCATCAACAGTTTTGTAGATCTTTGTAGGTTTCCATCCTTCAATTTTTCCATAATCACAAGAATCTATAGTGTAACCATCAGTGACGGCCTTTGAATAGTCAGATCTTACAATCATACTGACATCAGACTTGTTTCTTTTATCTAATGATAACGCGGTGATGGTGGCTACACCACCGGAACCAATAACTAAAGTGTTTAATTTTTTATCTTGGGACATCTTCCTGTGTTTTTTTTTTATAAAATAAATCTATATATGAAATTTTTGAACTTGGTTTGAATATTATTTTCTTCTCAATCAAAACTAATCTTTCTTTAAATGTTACTTAAATGGAATGAAACTTTTTGTTTAAATAGGTGGCGGTAAATTCAGTATTATTTTAAAAAAAAAAAATTAAATGAAAAGTTGCACAGTTTTACGCTGCCGGTATTTTTTTCAAACTTGAATTTCCCGCTATCGGGAAATTTGTAAGGGTGCTATTTGAAAAATTATATAACCGCTATAGGAAAGTCGATTGCGATATATTAACTCTTCGATATTATAGTAATAAGAACACAGAAAATAAGCGATAGTTTGATATTTGAAAAAAGCAGGAAAAAAAAAACAAAAAAGAGGTTTTTGGTATAATAGAAGTATAATGATTCAATCCAGATAATGCTGCTATGATTTCAACTTTCTGTTTTTTTTTTCAAATGCTCAGCATATCATAAGCATGAGGCTGAAACCTTGGGGATAAGTGAGAATATGCCGTGCAAGGCGGAGTTTAAACCCGATATGCTTTATGAGATTTAACGGCAACTGTTTCAACAAAATGTTTGCACCTAGGTATTGGATCAAAGATGATTTCTAACAAGTTTACTTCAAAAAAGAAAAGGCAAAGTGCATTAAAAATGAAAAAAAAAAAGGCAGATCAAATATATAAACCAATTCTATACATTTTCTTCTTTTAGTTGTTTATTCAGTAGTCTGTTCCATTCGTAGGTTAACTCCCTTAACTTTTCCGGGTCTAAAGAGGCATCAAAGATTTCTAAAGGAACTTGGTTTTCACTGTGGTCTCTACAACTCAACTTAGTATTGTTCTCACCCAATCTAAATTCGTACTCTTTTTTAGTCAAATCATGAGTCAATAATTCATTCCAAGCAAACAACAAAGGTTCGGTTGATCTGGCAAATGGATTGATATCAATAACCTTTAAGTAATCAGTCTCCAAATGAACATATAAATCAACAACTACATTTTGTTCTTCAACTTTGACATCCTCAAAGTACTTTTTTTTAAATACATCTTTGAAAAAATTGTTTATAGCTGTTCTCAATTCTTCTTTGATGTCGTTTAAATATATGTATTCAGTTCTTATATCTCTTTGCGAAATACCTATAATTTCTCCGTCTTTAACAAAAATTCTGAACTCCAAAGAAGGATTGAAATTTTCAATCCACTCTCTTAAAACCAAATCATGTGTGACTTCTTTGTTATCTAATTTTTCTTCTAAGTCTTCATATGGATACAATAAATCATGCATTATGTAATTACTACTCTTCAAAAGCAAATAAATATCTTCGCCTGTATAAGTCAGCATCGTATTGTTATAAGGCAAGATCCAAACTGCATCCTTAGGAGCAGACCAATTCAATCTCGGTGTCAGCATTGGATTTTTATCATTAAAACAATTTTTTATAAACTTGTCAACTTCTGGAAATTCTTCAGCGGGATCAACAAATTTTATTGGGTCTTCATCTGTAGATGATCCATCGTCGGATGAAGACCAATCACTAAAGTCATTATAATCGTCGCCAAATGTATCAGAATTGTTATTTTTCAACTTTATACCATCTTCTAAAAGAAATGCAATAAAATTTTCAGGAATATTTTTCAAAATATGGCTTTTTATGGTGTATTTCTGCAATGACTTGTTTTGAAATTTCTCAAACCAGTTGGTGTACCTACAAGAATCTATGTGACTTTTTGTTAAAATTGGAAATTTATCGTCATTAAAGACATGGAAATCTGTTGTCATTTTAGAAATTAAGTACAAAAAACAAGTTCAAACTTTATGGTTCGTTTTTATTTGGTTCTTAACCTCTTGTATTCTTTCCTCAATGTCTTAGCTAATTTGGCTCGAATAAAAACGCTTTGAAAAAATATTAAAAAAAAAAAAAAAGGTGAGCATCGCTGTTAAAAATAGAAAAAAGAAATTGTTCACATTAATATTTTCGCTTAGCAATTTTATTAAACAGCATATTAAGTATCGAGTCTAAAGAATTAGCTCATCTGAAGCTTAAGAACAAATTAAACCTTTGAAGACAAAAGACAGATTTGGCATTAAATTTAAAGATATCAATAGAAAAACTGTAGGCACTACAAATTTTCTTTTGAAATATATAAGATCACATGACCAAACTAGCATACATCAAAATGAATAGTGGTTTTCATTCCAATGACGTAAAGAACAACTGTGCCATTTCACTCACAATAACAAAGCAGATAATAAACCTAAAATTCCAAATGTTAATTTGGAGGCAGCATTTGCTGAGCTGGAAGAAGATCCGGTAGTTTGGCTGGAAGTAGCAGCAGAAGTGGCTAATGTAGTGGAGTTAGAAGAATCTCTCTTAACAACATCTCTTTTAGCAAATGGGTTGGTTGGTTGGGAGCCAGAGAAAATGTTACCACCTGAAGTAACATCGGCATTACTATCAATGGCGGTGTTGGAGTAACCTGGAGCTTGTTGAGCACCTGGGACGCTGTCTGAAATAGCAGAGATGCTGTTGGAAGAAGCACCAGCGTAGTTGGCTTGAGCAATAGACAATTCATAATCTTCTAAGTTGTAAACAACGTATAAAGATGTTAAAGTGTTGTCACCAATAATAGCATGGTTATCGCTAGCTGGCACAATACCTAAGAAACATTGGCTTTCATCAGAAGTATTCAAAATGTAGTTTTGAACTGGTGAGTAGAAGTTAACACCACCGAATTGGAAAACAAATGCATCTGATTCAGGGAATGTTTGACAGTCAACTAAGTAATATCCAGATTCATAGTCATATGTAGCACCTATTTGCTCAGCAAAACTGTTAACCAAGCCTTCTGGCAAAACAGTTAAGGTGGTACCAGAGTCAAACAAAGCAGCAAAGTTTTGTTGATTGAAGGTAACTTCAGTTCCATCACTACCAGAGTAGCCAGTACCTTGTAATGTAACATCAAACTCAATTGGGTTTTCAACTTCACCTTCATAAATGTTGACTAATGGAACAGTGTATAAGCCACCTTGATACTTATCAGCATCAACAGCACCAAATAATAACTCACCAGAAGTAGCACTCAAAGAATTCAAAAACAAAGAGTAAGATTTTTTTTCAATCAAACCATCTTGCTTTAAAACAGCTGGTAAGTTAGCATAAGTGAAATCAGAATTATAGTTTTCTGATTGATCAGAAGATTCTAACCCTTCAAAAGAAATACCTAAAACATTTGATGAATTACCAATAGTTGCAACACCAAATAATAAGCCATCGACGTTAACACCGTTTACATTTAAGGAGTCAGAACCCCAATAACCTTCGGCGTAAGTTAAATCCCCATATTGGATTTCAAATTCAACATTTGTGTGTTGTTTTTTGAAGGATTTAGAACTACTTGGAGAAAATACACCTAAGTCTTCACAGTTTGCTTGAATTTCGGAAACTTCTTCACTATTACCAGAAGTAGCAGAACCAGAAGAACTTAAGTAACCATTTTGCTCTAAAAAGTTGTCACAGGCATTTAAGCCTGATGAATCTTTACCCAAGACCCATAAATCAGAAGACCCAGTGTCTAACAAAGCAGTTAACTTTTGGTTATCAGATCCAATTGTCAATTCTACTGAGTAGTAGGATTGTTCATTGGTAATAGTAAATTGCAAGTTGTCGTCTGCATCTCTTACTTCTTTTGTATCAATAACAGATTTACCTTTAGTCAAAGGAAATTGAATAAATTCAGAAGCTTCAAGGGTTGTCATTAATAACCCAGTGGTTAATAGAACTTTGTTTACAGTCATGGAATGAATTTGTTTCTTCTTCTTTTTTTTTTTGATATAGCAAAATTAGGTTGCTACAGTTGTTTTCTGGTTCTTATAAATTATTACTTTTTCTTAAAAACCAGAAACTAATAATTTCATAAGCCTTTTATTATTCATTTAAATACAATCACTTTTTTAAAAGAAACAATGAGAAAAATAAGGTTTAAAAAAATTTACCTTGCGTCATAAAAAGGCTTTATCACCTGTACCATTATTTATTTTCTTGGCTTTAAAAACACATCCCCACCTCCTTAAATTTAAAGTAATTTGTTATCTAGTGTTAATGGTGTTCTTAGATAATATTTTACTCAGTTTCTTTATTCATATCCCAGTTGTTTTTTTGTTGAAAAACAAACAAACAAAACTGGCAATTGTAAATTTACGCATAAAAATAGACGCCGGAAATCGATAAGAAAACAAAAGACTGTACCTCTCATTAATGATATGAAACAAAAATAAAAATTTCACGCTGCAAAAATTAGCCTTTTTTTATTTTATAAAAAATGATAATTTGTTGACAAATTAACAACATTTAATTACATTAAAAAAAGGTAAAATAATAGTTGCCTCTTAGTTTTAATTTTTACTGGCACATAATGTATATTAAGGATTTCAAACAATATATGATTTTGTTAATTAAGCGTGTTTTGTTAATAAACAAATTAATTGCTTTGCTTATCTATTGATATGAAATACCCCTTTAATTTTGTTTATCACATAATTTTATGGCTTATTTTTGTTAATATCTGATTGCTTAATTAAAAAGCCAAAAAAAGAAAATTATATGATATATGTTTTTCACATTCTTCTAATGCAGACAACATTCAGCTAGAAACGTCAAAAATTCTACAATCTAAACGAAAATATAGATGTGTAATACATGTTAAACATCAAAATATTGTAATTACAGTTTTGAAAAATGAGAATGATTAAAAAAAAAAATTCTTCATGATCATACAAAATTTGTATACGAGTGACTAATAAAAAATCTGTATATAAAATAAATTATGGAAATGTTGTGATATATTCATTAAAGTAATAAATTATGTTGATACTTGCAACATATTATGTGTTTAAGATCCAAAAACGGATGAAACTTTTTTTTTTTTAATATTCAACAAATAATTTTTATTTTATTGAAATAATATATGCATACATTATTAAAATTAATGAAACATGAATAATTTGAAAAAATAAAAAAGCAATATAAATTTCAAATTACTTGTCGTGAATCAATTGGCCTCAAAAACAGGAGGACATTTTTTTTTATTCTTAAAAATATGATATCAAATCATGTTATAATTTAGATCAATAGAGCAGCTAATAACGTGGCAAAAGAACCACTAATAATACCAGCCCCGTTTTTGGCTTTACTTGAAGAAGCAGTGCTTGATTTTGTTGATGAAGAGGTAGCTGAGGCAGATCCGGAAGCATTACTTTTTGTCGTAGTAGCTTTTGCAGAACCAGATAAAATTTGGTAGCTGCCATATTCAGAGCTTTCGGTGGTGCTTAAGTAAGTAAAGCCAAAATACTTAGTAGCGGTAGAAGCCCATGGATTAGAAACCTTAGTCGAATGATCAAAGATATCACCGCCTAAAGTAATTGTATCAACTGCACTAACCCAAGTACTGGAGTAACCAGGGGCTTTGGTTGCTTCAGGAATAGATTCACTAGCAGATGGAATAGTTTTGATTTTTTTGGAATCTGTAGAGTCAGCCCCATCATAGTTGGCTCTGGCAAATGATAATTCATAGTTTTCTAAATCATAAACTACGTATAAACTACTCAATATATTGTCACCCAGAATGACATGCTGGTCATCTGTTGGAGCAATATTTAAGTAACAAACAGAATCATCAGAAGTAAACAGAATAAAATCTGTGTATGGGAAAAAGTAATTTTGACCACCAAATTGCAGCACAAAGGCACTTTTGTCTAAGTTGTCCTGACTTGGACAATCAACAATATATGTTTCCAAATCATTGTCGTAAGTAGCACCAACTTGATTGGCCATTAAGTCTGCCAAATCTTGAGGAACATGCAATATCGATGTACCAGAATCAGCCACAGCGGCAAAATATTGTTGGTTTATAGTGGTGGCAGTTCCATTGGCTGCAACAAATCCAACACCTTGTAAAGTGACATCAAAATCTATTGGCTTATCACTAACTTCACTGTAGAAGTTGACTAGTGGGATAGTATACAAATCACCAGTATACTTGGATTCATCGATAGCACCAAACAGTAAATCACCACTCTCGGCCCCCAAAGCATTCAAAAACAAAGAATAAGAAACCCTGTTAATTAAACCTTGGTTTTTAATGGTGTAAGGTAAATTGTCATAAGTAAAAGCATTATCAGCATCATTGTTTACGTAGACTACAGAAATATTATCAGTTGTAGCATTGTTGGCAATAGACAAGTTGTAATATGATGCCTCATTGTGCTTAAAACTGATACCACAAACATTAGAGGAGTTACTGACTTCAGCAACTGCAAATAGCAAAGAATTAACTTCTACTCCATTGACATTTAAAGAGTCAGAGCCCCAATAACCTTGGGCATAAGACAAATCATCATATTGAATAAAAAAAGGATCTCCATTTTTCTCTATCTTAAAAGTTTCAGATTGAGAAGGATCAAAAGTACCCATAGATTCACAAAGATACTGGATGCTTTGAATTTCATTGTAAACTTCACTTGTGTTTTTGGCAGTATCATAGCCTTCTTGTTCGAAGTAAGCATCACAAGCATCCACGCCTTTGAAATTCTTTCCTAAAATCCACAAATCAGAGGAACCAGTATCCAATAGAGCAGAAGCAGTTTGGTTGTTAGATCCTAAAACTACTTCAACAGAATAATATGAATGTTCGTTGGTGATTTCAAATTGTAGCTGACCATCAGATGATCTTTTTTGAATAGTTTCTACTGAGCCGTAGTTTTTTTAACAGGATATCTGATAGCATCAGCGCCGTTTAAAACTTGCAAAGCAGATATCCCTAATAAAGCTTGTTTATAGGTACGCATAATGTGTAGGCAAAGAAAAGTTTTGAATAAAAATAACAAAAAAAAAAAAGAAAAAATTAAAGTTTTAGTGAAAAAAAAACCCTGAGTTCAATTTTATCACTGGCGTTGCATTTCTAAAATTATGTTGTCTGGTTTCTATTTGAAATATTTTTAATTTCGAAAGATATTTAAATAAAATAAAGAAAACACAATCTCAGTTTGCTTTATTGAACATGCAAAAACAATCTTCATTTATATGTTTTTCTTCAAAAAAAAATGTAAAGTAAATTTAGTTTCTACATTCGCCATATGTTGATAAAGGATATTAAGACTAATAGGTACAAACCAACAAGAGGGGAAAACAATAGATTTTTTACGAGATATAAAAACAAAAATGAATTTCACGAGTAAACAATTTGGCTTGAAAACTGCTTCTTTGTAAATTTCACATGATTTTAAATATTGAAACATGTATTGTTCATTTTTTTTTGGTACCAAATTGCGATATTTACGATCACATTTTCAATCTTAGCTGCAGCATAAATTAGGGGGAACAAAACAGTTTTCCCCCTTTGATTTATTTCAATGGGGTGAAAAATACGGTTGACTACATTTAAAAGAATTACAACTACAAAAGGTTTTTTACCAGATTGTGAAACGAAAAACCACTAAAAAAGATATAAATGCTCGTAAATTTGTTAAAAGGTGTAATAAACATTTAAAATAATAAGGAGGTATCCACAATTATTTCAATTTTAGTAGATTCTTGTTTATTTACTCAGGTAAAAACAATGAATATCTATAATTTAGTTTTTTTTTTCAAAGTTCTAAAAATAGGTTAAATAAAGTAAACAAATCAATAGTTATATTGATGCAGCCTACATTAAATATTTATATAATATTCTAGGTCTTTTTTTGTTGTTGAAGTCTGAGTTGCATTTTGACTCAAGAATGGATTAGAAACCGATTTTGACTGACCAAATATATTACCTCCAGTTGTGTAACTTTTTGGTAGTGCAGTCCAGATATTGGAGTAATTTTTGGCTTTTGTTGCCTCATTAAAAGTCTTCCCTTTAGATGGTATTACCACAATTGAGCTAGGGGCGGAGTCAAGTTTTGCTTGTCCAAAAGACATCTCATAACTTTCTAGATCAAATAATACATACAAACTTTTCAAAAAAGCATCTCCTAAAATTGTGGAATCTAATTGGTTGTAATTTATATCCAAAACGCAGTTTTTAGTATCATTCCCTGAAATAATAAAGTCAGAGTATTTTGTAAAAAAGTTTTTTCCTCCTACATTGAATACAAAGGTAGCATGTTCTTGACTTTTCTGACTTGGGCACTTTAATTGATATTTTTTTTGTTGTTGGTTGTATGTAGCGTTCATTGTCTTTGCTATACTTTGAACAATTTTTTTAGGTAAAAGAACACCACTATTACTGGTATCTACAAGTGCTGGCAATCTTTGTGTATTAAAAGTTGTACCCTTTCCCTTTTCATCCACAAATCCAACGCCTTGTAAAGTAATCACAAAATCATCAAATTTAGTTTTATTGATTAAAGTCAACGAAGAGTTTCTTACTATTGGAACTGTGCTTAATTTTCCACTAAATTGGCCTTTGTCAACTGCACCAAACAAGATACTGCTGCCGTTTTTTGTTTCTGTATTCAAAAAAAGTGAATAAGCAACTCTTTTGATAAATCCTTGATTTTTCAAAGAATATGGCAAATTATCATACTCAAAAGACTTGGTGTTGTTTTTATTTATTACAATTCCTGAAATATTCAAAGAATGGTTACCACTTTTCTTTGAATTCAAATTTGAGCTTTCAGCATTTTTAAAACCTAATCCACATTTGCTGCTAGAATTTGCAATTTGGGCAACCCCAAACGTAACATTTTCCAAAGTTGCTTTCCCGACTACAATATTATCCGCTCCCCAGTATCCCACTGCAAAGCTGTTGTCGTTTTCATAGTTTTTGTAAAAAACATTGTTTAAATGAGTTTTTTTGAATGTAGTTGACCATTTAGAGTTAAAAGTCCCGTCTTTACAAATGTTTAAAAATGTTTCATTGCTTGTTTTGTTCAAATGCTTTGGCGCAACTGAAGAGTTCATGTACAATTTGCAGGCATTGTCCCCTAAAACCCAAAAATCAGATGAGCTAGTATCCATCACTGCGTTGATTTTACTTTCTTTAGATCCAACTTTAAATTCGATAGTATAAACATCCAAATTTTCTGTGGAGTTTTTTGAATTTTTTTTAACAAGGTTTCTGGTCTTCTTAACAGGATACCTGATCTCTGCACAAAGAATCTGAGAACAAATATTAATTAAAAGTAGAAATCTTATTATGTTAATCATGTTTTTGATAGTGACTTTTTATTTTCTTCGGTACTCAAATAAATTATAGTATTCTATGATTTATGTCTACAAGTTAATTCTATACATTACTTAGTTTCAGTCAATAAACATCCTTAGCAAATACATATTTCAGCATTTCACTCTAAAAGGTGAATTCGTTCAATTTCGGCCTTTTTTTTTTTAAAGGGACTCGCTTACTATTTAATTAAACCTTTATGCTTTTTTTTCTCTCTCTCCTCTTCGGATATAACAGCCTATCTCTCCAGCTTTCCTAGTAAGCAATGCCCAAAGTATCTACTATAAATCACATGAATCACTTATAAAATGTTTATGAAACGTTCAAATATCAAAGATTATTGATTTTGTTCAATGATTAAGTGCTTAATGTTCTTACAACTTTCAAGCTTCTATTCCGTAGAATAACCTTTTTTTTTTTTTGAAATTACTTTCTCAAAGCCATGGAGCGTATTTTCACACAAAATTGCAATATTGGGCAAATGAGCCAGTCTTATATAGAAGAGTTCATTGGTTTCAAGCTTGCAGTATTCTATCAATCTATTGAAAAGGGTGTGTAACACACCATATAGTTTCCTACGATTTGATTACTTATCGGAGATAAGCCACACACCAAAATTTTTCAGTGCCAAAAAAAACAAAATACATATAAAAAATTTTCTTCTAACACATCGATGAATTTTTTTTTTCCTCAAATCAATGAAGTGTTACTTTACTAAGTTTAAATCGAATAAGGCACACTATTAAGACCAAATAACCAGTTCATAGTTTTTAAGAAGAAAAAAAATGTCTACAGCAGCAGCTCCTTCAGGCTCTAATGCTACTTTTCAAACCAGATCCAAGCCCCAAGAAATTCGTAAAGCTAACATCATTGCTGCAAGATCAGTAGCTGATGCCATCAGAACTTCTCTAGGTCCAAAGGGTATGGATAAATTAATCAAAACCTCCAAGGGTAAAACAATAATTTCCAATGATGGTCACACAATTTTGAAAGAAATGGCTATTTTACATCCAGTTGCTAAAATGTTAGTTGAAGTCAGTAAATCTCAAGATATTGAAAGTGGTGATGGTACCACTTCTGTGGTTATTCTTACCGGTAGTTTGTTACATGCTTGTGAAAGATTATTGAACATGGGTATTCATCCAATGATTATTGCAGAAACCTTTCAAGAAATTGCTGCCAGATGTTGTCAAATATTATATCAAGATTTAGCCTTAAAAATTGATCTACAAAATGATTATCAAACCTTAGTCAAAGCTGCCTCAACTTCATTAAGCTCTAAAATTGTTAACCAATATAGCCACAAGTTAGCTCCGTTATCTGTTGATTGTGTTTTGAAGTTGGCTGGTGATAAATATACTTCTGCAAACGATGATTTAGCTCATAATGGTATCAATGTTGATCTAAGTAATGTTAGACTTATAAAGAAACTAGGAGGTACCATTGATGACACAGAAATGGTTGATGGTGTTTGTTTAACACAAACTTCTGTAAAGCTAGCCAATGGTCCCATCAGAATGGAAAAGGCAAAAATTGGTTTAATTCAATTCCAAATTTCTCCACCAAAACCAGATACCCAAAATAATATCATAGTCAATGATTATAGACAAATGGACAAGATTTTAAAGGAAGAAAGAGCTTATTTGTTGAATATTTGTAAAAAAATTAAAAAATCTAAGTGTAACGTTTTGTTAATTCAAAAGTCTATTTTAAGAGATGCTGTCAACGACATGGCTTTACACTTCTTAGCCAAATTAAAAATCATGGTTGTTAAGGATATTGAAAGGGATGAAATTGAATTCTTATCTAAGTCTTTAGGTTGTAAGAGTATTGCTGACATTGAATTATTCACTGAAGACAGATTAGGTCAAGCTGATCTAGTTGAAGAAATTGACAGTGATGGCTCCAGAATTTTAACTATTACAGGTATAAAGCAACAATCTACTGTAGTTAAGGAACAAACCAAAGAAGCTTCCGAATCTGTTGATCAAGGTATTTCCAAACTATCACAAGATAAAAATGCCTTGCTTGAACAAGAAAAGGCCAAGTTAAATGATTCTACAAGCGATATAGCATCTGCCAATACCACAGTATCCAGTCCTTCCCTGCAATCTGGGGATTATGCAGGTATCAATAAAGAAAACGTATACAAGAGATATTATCAACAATCTACGGAAGTTACTCAACCTACAGTTTCTGTAATCATTAGAGGTGCAAACCATTTAATCTTAGATGAAACAGAAAGATCCATACACGATGCTTTGTGTGTAATAAGATGTTTGGTTAAAAAACCAGCATTGTTACCAGGTGGTGGGTGTCCTGAAATCTATCTATCTAGAAAACTAACAAGTGAAGCTGATATGTTATCTGGATCTAGACAACAATGTTTCAAAGAATTTGCTAAAGCTTTAGAAGTTATTCCAGTTACCCTTGCTGAAAATAGTGGTATGAACTCTGTTAATGTTATTACTGAGTTGAAAAACAAGATGGCTGATGGTAAGAAATTTGCTGGTCTATCTGCTAGAAGAACCGGTGCTATTGACGATGTTGTAGAAGAACATATTTTACAGCCATTGTTAGTTAGTACCAGTGCTATTACATTAGCTGCTGAATGTTGTAAGAGTATCTTAAGAATCGATGATATAAACTTTAGTAGATAAACTCTTCCGAATAAATAAATATTATATACAATGGATGATTATGTTTTCTTTTGAAAAAAAAAAAATAATAATATTAGTAGAGTATTATGTGTATTTTGCCGTTAATAATGCTGTTATCCTTAAGATCCATTATAACTTAAAAATTACTTAAAAAACGAGCGAATCGATTTGGGTCCTAGATAACTCAGTCCTGAAAGAACGGTGGTTGTACTTACAATAATACCAAAGTACTTAAAAAAGGTTTCCAGCTTCTCTATCTTATCTTTCTTTTCTTCACCATGTTCTTCATCCTCGTTTTCTTTTTTGTATACCATGAAAACAAACAGTCCACCTATGTATAAAAGTTGCAAAGCAGTGTTTACTTTACTGATGTATGTAGGTTTTATTTGAAGCAAATTTGTTTTTTGCTGTGTCATAAAGTTGTTGTTCTTGTTCTTTGCAAAGGATATCAAAGTGCCAAAAATCAGCAAGGAGTCTTTAAGCAAAAATAAACTAAACACATAAGTTGGTATAACTTGATACAAACCACAGATTGTACTCAAAATTAAGATTTTATCCGCAAACGGATCTAATATAGATCCCAGTCTTGTTGTCATATTAAATTTTCTGGCAATAAATCCATCCACAAAATCTGATATTGCCGCATATGAAAACAGTGAAATTGATGTTTTGTAGTCTTGATGAATCAAAGAGTATGTAATGAGCGGAGTCGATATGATTCTAGAAATAGTGATTATGTTTGGAATTGTATTAACTTCTTTCAAAAGAGCTTTTATGTTATTCTGTTTCTCTAGTTCACTTGTTTTTAATTCATTATTCGGGGTTTTTGATGAATATAGCTTTCTATTTAGTATATGAGAAGATGAAATTTTGAACAGTATAGATTTTTTGTGCAGGAGTGTATTTGGCTGTAGAAAAAAGCCATTCTTGTACGGCAAAACTTGTCTAAACATCTTTTAGCTCTCTTGAAATCTTAATAGGAATCTGGCTATTCAGAAATACATGTAATTAGATGAATACAGCTATCAATCTAATGGTTGATTCATATATATTTTTTTAAAACTGTTTCTTGAATGAGGAAGGATCCAGCATTTTTTTTTTTTCCTTCAAATCTTGAAATTTCAGTCCAAAAAAAGTCAAAAAAACGGGTTAAGCCAATAATATGCGTTTGGTATATAATAACATGCGTTAGAATCATTTTCACGAATATAATCTTACTTTCATGACTAAATGATTCAACAAAAACGAGCGATTTTTAAACAAATTTTAAAAAAAATGTATAATAAACCAACTGTGAATTTCTCAACAAAAAGAACACTCGTTTATCAGATCTTAGTTCCTATTATCGTTATATAAATAAGGGGGGTTTTTCCTTTCAGTTTTCAATAATTCTTCATTTTCAACTTCTATAGCTTACAACATACTTTAAAAAAGAAAAGAACAACAAAAATCCAGCAATCCCATAATGAATATTTTAGTTTACAACGGTGAAGGCAGTTCCTTTGAAACTGTAAAACACACCACAAATCTTCTTAAATTGCATTTAGAACCTTATTATTCAGTGCAACCAATTACCAAAGAGCAATTGCTTAATGAGCCGTGGTATGACACTAGAAAATCCAAAATGCTTGTTTTTCCAGGAGGTTATGATACCCCATATGTGAAGCTTTTAGCTATGGAAAACAATAAGATCACAAATTTGATTTTAAATAAATTCCACAAAGGTATCGTTTTGGGCATTTGTGCCGGTGGGTACTTACTTTCTGATAGAATCGATTTCAAAATCCCATCTCAGCACATAAAACAAGAAAGACCATTGAAACTATTTCCAGGATTGGTTAGAGGACCCCAATTTGATGGATTTTTATACGGAGATAATTCCGGCGCCAAGGTGGCTAAGTTAACTTGCAATTTTGGTTTGAAACAAGCCCCTTTCCAAACCACAGCCTTTTTCAACGGAGGTGGGTGCTTCATTGATGCAGAAAAATATGACAATGTTGAAGTTTTGGCCACTTATAACGACGATTCAGACTTGAAAGCTTACACTGATGGCCAAGAAACTGAATTTAGTGATAGCTCCATAGGTAAAAATCAAGCAGCTGTTATTTTGTGTCGCCCAAACAGTCCTTCTGAGTGTACTTCCGTTTTGATGGGTCCTCATTTAGAATACATTCCTAAAATTATGGCAGCAGCGGTCGGCAATGGTGCTGATTTGCCAGCCGGAATGATTGAAAAGCTGAACGCTGAATGTGACTCCAGAGATATTTTTTGGAAGCAATTATTCCAAAAGTTAGGTTTGAAAACAAATCAATCAACTAAATCCGCAAACTTTGGTGATGATCTAACTTTATCACCTATGTATTTGCACTACAGAAAAGCTGAAGATATTGGTCAAATTATAGAATCAAAGGATGATATCCAGGAGTGTGAAGCTGATACTTTCCAAATATTCAATGGATACAGCAACAAATCCATTTTGACTAACCATAAAGGCATTTTTGAAGTTGAAACTACAGAAATACCAAAGTCCATTGTGCTTCCAAGCAATGAACATGAAAACAACAGTAATGAAAACACACCATTTTTTAATTCTACTGAATTTTTTTCGAAATTGTTACCAAATAACAAATTGGTAGATATTTTGCTTTTGACCGAAAAAATTTCATCCACATCTATATTACTGGATGCAAACCCAGCTTTGATGAAGGAAACATTTAAAGGTAGAAGTGTTTTGAGTGTCGGTGAGGTTCAATTATTGGGTAAAGGTAGATCCGGTAATGTTTGGGTATCACCTAAAGGGGTTTTAGCTCAAACCGTTTCTAAGAATTTCACTGAAAACAAAGTTGGCTTGAAGGTCTTTTATTTACAATATATTGCTGCTTTAGCGATGTGCGATGCCCTCAGAGATTACTTCAATCCTTATAGTCCATACAACTATCCACCAAAAAGCACATCTTCTTTTAGTTTGTCAAATCTTGATGATGAATATTGTCCAATACCAGTCGTCATTAAATGGCCAAATGATTTGTACATCTTAAAACCTTCTTACTACCATAGTCATTTCAAAAAATCAGGCTTGACTTTAGAAGAGTTTATTAAAACTAGTATTGAAGGGACCACTGTTGATCCAAACCATTTTACCAAAGTCACTGGTATTTTATTGAACTTAAAGTACACTACTAAATGGGAAGTATTGATTGGTATTGGTGTTAACTGCTTCAATAAGGATCCTAACCCATGTATCAACGACTGGGTTGAAATCATTAGATCTCATTATAAAGAACCAATTGATTTGGAAAACTTGGAAGAATTAACATTTGAGAGAATTACTGCTAGATACTTAAACTGTTTGAATTCTTGGTTAAATCATTTTGAAAATTTCGATAATCCAGCTATTTTGCAATCATTTTTGAAAAGATATTACAGATACTGGATGCATTCTGGCCAAGTTGTTACCTTAACTGATTTTGGTGACACCAAATGTAAAATTTTGGGTATATCAGAGGATTACGGGTATTTAGAAGCCAAAGACATTGCCAAAGGTAGTGTTTATCAATTGAAACCAGATGGTAACAGTTTTAATATCTTTGAAGGATTAATTAGTAAAAAAGTTTCTAGTTAAAGGAAATAATGCTGATAGAAATGATTGAATTCTGTTTATTTAAAAAAAAAAAAGTTGATATTAATTTGTTTGTATGTTTTTTTTTTTAATTTCTATATATATATTTATCATACATATTGAAGTAATATTCTATTTTTTTTAAGACTTTTCTTCTTCACTTTCATCCATTTTTTCATCTTCATCTTCACCATAAGCATTGGAGTTACCACCAAATGCTGGGGCTGTTGGAGATCCATAGCCTGGAGCTGTTGGGGATCCATAGCTTGGAGAAGAAGGTGAATAACTTGGGGAAGTTGGAGAATAACTTGGAGAAGTAGGGCTGTAACTTGGGGAAGTTGGGCTATAGCTTGGAGAAGTTGGAGAATAACTTGGAGA
>ERZ794936.384-NODE-384-length-22393-cov-31.845599_pt1 | contig 22393 bp, 10 predicted proteins | sample MGYA00511083_ERZ794936 | MGnify/ENA primary metagenome ERZ794936 (study PRJEB30137, sample SAMN04331409) | food metagenome | isolation source: Y2 must sample point D1 replicate A | place: Australia: South Australia | collected 2014 ... | reverse complement strand
ATTAGTGTATTAGTGCATTAGTGTATTAGTGTTTGAGTGTATTAGTGCATTAGTGCATTAGTGCATTAGTGTATGAGTTTACACCAAACACTAAGAAAAGGTCTATAATATTAATTACTTGAAAACAAGTACATTCAATATGAGTGAGATTTGTACAAAACCAAAATAAGTAGATGACAAAGTAAACAGATATAATTATCCCCATTAATGCTGTTATTATGCGCATTAATTTAATTCAAATAAATTTATTTTAAAAATTTAAAAATGAAATGTCACGTGAATACATCATTGCAAATTGTTTTTTTTTGTTTTACCCGACTCTTAATATCTTATTTTTTTTTTTTTTTATTTAAATTTTGATTTTATTTTATTTTACTCTTATTTTTTTTGTCTTTTTTTGTCTTTTTAATTTGGTAAATTGTCTGTTTTTTTTTTTTTTTTTTTTTTTTTTTTTTTTTTTTTTTTTTTTTTAATTTGGTAAATTTTTTTTTTTTTTTTTTTTTTTTTTTTTTTGGAGTATATTACGGTTAAGATATGAGTGTTTTTAGTGATTTGATATTATGAGTACAAGAGATTTGAGCTTGATATTAAAGACTAGAGGGTAGAGACTAGACATTAGAACTGAATAATAAAGACTAGAAGACTAGAGACTAGAGACTAGGATCACAGAGAAGCAAGCAATTGACACATTGAACACGATTTGTGGTTATTACATACAACTCAGGGTTTACAAGTGTTATATGATATAATAGACATTGAAATAAAGAATCAAAGACAAAAGATATAATTACACTAATAACACACATAAGAACAATGCAAGAGGATAGTAACAATAGTGATGGTAGTAATAGTAGTGTAAACACAGGGAAAAATGCGAGTAATAAGAAATTATCAGTGACCAATATTTATTTGGTTAAAGCTGATAGTGGTAGTAGTGGTGGTGATACAAACAGTCTAACACAGACAATAGAGGCAATTGAAAAGAGTCATCCTAATATACGGGTCACTATCTTTGAAAGTATCACACAATTGATCGTGCATATTTTTGAATTGAGATTGCAAGGAACGCTTCATTTTGAAAATTATTCTACATTGATTATCTTATTGACGGGAGATGATACTACGACGAGTTCTCAAGTAAGAGATACTCATTCCAATGGATCTTACGAAAAAGCTACTCATTCCAATGGATCTAAGAAAAAAGATGATGACAAAAACCATGTGAAAAATGTCCCAAACACTCAGCACAAGCTAGACATTCTAAGTCCGCACGAGCTTCAAAATGTTTTCAACAAAATATTTGGACTACTTCAATTCCACATCACTGGTGTGCCCCTTGCAAAAACAACAACCACTCTCAAACAAACCATACTCAATTATAACGGTTTAAACTTAAAAAACTTCCATCCTGTCTTGAAAAACAGGTTGAGGCGGGTCACACACTGGTGTTTCGATACAACAGACTCACAAACAGCATCCACCACCACATGTAGCGACTCCACATACTCGATGTACACACAGCTTTCCAAATTGATTAGCACCGAACCGCATGACAACAACAGAGTACAAGAAAATGACTTGAATATAAGCGAGTTGCTTGCCCATATAGATTTGTCTCAGATATTGCGTTTACCACAGGGGAAATCTGCCAAATCTTACAATTCGTGTTTGAGCACATGGGCTTTTTGTGCCACTGAACTTACGCCAAGCGAATTGATTCAAATTGGAGTAAACATCTTGTACCCATTGATCACAAACGATTACAAAGATTCTGAATATTCTTTACAAAATTTGCAAACAACAAATTCAAATGACAAAAAGCAAAATTTGAAAACATCAACGTCAGTGTCTAAAAATGAAGTTTTTTTGCTTATGTTCATTGTTGAATGCAATTATCACCAAGACAACAAATTCCATAATTTCAAACACGCAGTGGACGTGCTGCAGGCCTCACATTACTTATTTCTGCAACTTGTAGGCGAATCATGCAAAGAATTGGGTCTGGATTCTACACAAAAAACATCAACAAACTCGATATCCAACCATATTTGTGCATGCTCAATCAAAGAACTGACAAGCATGCTGCTTTTGCTAAGTTTGAGTGCTTTGGGCCACGATGTCGGACACCCAGGGACCAACAATAAAATCATGCAAGAAAACACTCAATTGATTGAGAATTTTTACGGAAATAGTACAGACTCCATTTTGGAAAAATTCCACTCCAAAATTTTTTGGAATTTCTTAAAGGATTTCCCACAGGTTTTGGACAATTGCTACTCGGGGAAACACCACATTGACGATATCATCTTGGCAACAGACATGGCCAAACACTACCAGTACATTGAAGATTTGTCAACAACAAGCGAATGTTGCAGCGAAAATATCAAAACAAACAACACGTGCTTGGGCAACTTTGTAAACTGCCACAAAAGATCTATTTCATCATTAGACCTGGACTCCACAGAACTGACAAAAGATACACAGGATCTTACAAAAAAAAATAGCTGCTCCGTGTCTGACACATGTCATATGAGCAAGAACTCGCTTCTGGTGCTTGAACTTATTGTGAAAGCGGCAGATATCTCCAACGTCACAAGACCCTTGCTAATTTCAACAAAATGGGCATACCTGATTTGTTTAGAATTTGCAGAATGCATTAAATTAACAGAACAAAATGACAATTACACAGAAGCTGTTGCTAAAGCAAAAGCAGCAGAGGCAAATGCAGCAGAAGCGGAAGCGTTTGCTGAAGAGATGAGCGGGAACGGAAACGAAACAAAACGCATGAAAGAGGTGGCGGAAAAAGCAGCATTAAAGGCAAGAAAAGAAGCCAACTTTCAAACGGATAAGAAAAACGAGCACCCACAAAGCAAAAACATCAATGCTCACAGAACCAGTGTGACTTTCACATCGAGCTCAGAAGACGAAGACCTCGATCCAGAACCGGAATTGATGGACCAGTGCTTGTCCCTACAACCAAGCATCCCGCAAGGTCAGTTGTTTTTCATAAAGACATTTGCTGCAGAATTGTTTAGCAAACTAAGCGCAAAGTTCCCACAGCATTTTGCCTTTTTGGAAAAAAACTTGAATGAAAACAGAAAATTTTGGGAAGAATACATAAAGGAACATATAGATGAGTGAGCTGTTTTTTTTTTTGAGTTGCAGCATTTATGTACATATAGATATTTTAATTTTACAAAAAACACTTGGTGAAGAAAACTTGCGAAAAAATTGAGTTTTTTTTTTTGGCTCTGGCATCAATGCGGGAAAAGCCAAATAACAGGCCAAGTGTGCAAAATGCAGCTTAAGAAATCATTTGAAAATCATCTGGAAATCGTCTGGAAATCCTAAATGATATTAGAAAGTGTACAAATTCAATTATGTATCAGTGTTCATAAGCTTCTTTAGCAATAAGACCTTGTTCTTTGCAATCCAGCACTATCTTAAACGCCTTCAACAATTTGTTTCTTGCACCCAGTGCAGCAATACCATTTTTTTGAAGGTCCGCATCAGACATCGCCGTCAACTCTTCCCAGTTGTACTGTCCCAAGTTTTCAGTGTACTTGTGCAATCTTAAAGATTTCAACCACATTGGGATGTTCTGCAAAAGCTCTACATCTGTCAGATTAGATGGTTGCATGGCCTGGTTCTGGTTGCCTGCGTTTGCAGAAGAAGCAGAGGACGGAACAGTTGCAGTGTGACTGCTGCTGGAGTCACTAGAGCTTTGTTGTGGTCCAGATGAAGAGCTGGAAGACCCGGATTTCATACCACTCAAGAAATTCTTAATCCCAAGTTTTTTCCCCATAAAAGAGTTACCACCATTTTTAGAAGAACTGGCACCATTTCCAAAAGACTCGTTGCCGTTCGGATACTTGGAGCTGGAGTTGTGGAATGCAGTACCAGCAGCATCAACACCGTTGTTATTATTACCACTGTTGTTCTCATTCAAAAATTGCTGAGGCTTGTCCTTGTACGGATCGGCGCTTCTTGGTCTATTTCCGGTCAAAAAATCGTAGATCGATGAGTTTGGTTGATCTCCATTTGACAACGACGGAACCATTGGATTGGTAGACCCCCATTGCTGATTGTTATAGTCCGGGGCCACGTTTGAACCATAAGCTGCTGGTTGCTCGTTCACACCCATGATAAAATCCAGTGAGTTCATTTGAGGTTGAGTGTGCATGGACAAACTAGGTGACGTACCCATTGATACTGCTGGCCCCATAGCGGGTGCTGACATTGTTGTTTCCAGCGGCATGAAGGAACCCAAAACGTTTGATGTTCCTCCGGAGTTGTTTAAATCAAACCCGTTGATCATATTATTATTATTGTTGTTGTTATTGCTTGTATTCAGGTTGTGAGCAAGCATAGCTGGAGACCCAATAGGGGATGGCGATATGTAGCCCGTGTGTATCAAAGAGTCCAGTTTCAACTTGGTGTATTGCAAGACTTCCTCGTTCAAAGAACTTAACAGGTTGTCCATCACAGTGTTTTGTTGTTGAACGCTCAACTTCTCCATCCAATAGATCAACTGGTTCACATCCTGTGTGAAGTTAACAACGGTGCTCGACTTCGAGCTCCCGTAGTTTGCGTCTATAAAGTTATTACTCAGATTGGTGGCGCTGGAAAGAGGGTCACTTGTCTTTTTGTGGTACTGTGATTGATAAGAAATCAAATCACTATCTAGTGGAGCTTGAGAGGGGGAGGCAAAACTGTCAAGATAGCTGCCATTCATATGTTGAGCGCTCGGATTCGAAGTAGTTGGTGATAATGGATGGTCTGTGTTTTCAATCAAATCGTCCAAAGTGGATCGTGGCAAATAGTGGCCTTGCATATTCACACTAGTGTTGTTTTTATTCGAAAGATTAGACCCATTTGCTGTTGAAGCATTGTTAGTTCCATTCAAATAGCTCCCGTTTGGAGACATCAAAACTGCTCCAGGATGCATTCTCGGAGAGAGTTGTCCAGGAGGTGTGTTCATTTTTTTCGTGTTTGAGGCACGTAAAAGCTATGGTTTTTATGTTTCTGCAGAAAAAACAAAATGCACTCAAAAACACAGCAACTAAGTATTGAAAAAATAAACTTTTGAAGATTAGTTGGTAAAGGAGAGAAATGGAATAAAAAGGTTTGCTTGTAAACTCAAAAGTGCTGAAAAGTTGTGAAAGTTGTGCAGACTTTCATCCAGTGTCAGTCTTGGTTTTTTTCTTCTGGCTTTTAGAAATCTTTAAATATTGACTTTTACAAAAGTTTATGAAAATACGAAATCGATTAAAGATATGCAGACATCAAACAGTCTGTACACGCTGAGCAAATGGAAGTAGCAATACATACAAACGTGCCTCCATACTCGACAATCACTTGAGTAAAAGCTTCACAAATTCAATTTGGAAAATAGGTTCGAATTAGGCCAAGTTCTTAGTTTCCTTTTCGAGTTTGGATTTTTCATTTTTTTTCTTTTTCTTTTTCTGTTTCGTTTCTGAGTTTTTTTTTTTTTTTTTTTTTTCCGGAATCTGGAGACTTTACGCTGTGTAGAGCGCAAGTGCGTAATTTTCCATTCCATAGTCGCAGCCCTCAACGCTTGGGCGTGCCTGGGTAACCTTTGGTATTTCAGAGCCAAATGCAAGAATTACAGCAATAGGACAGAGACCTTTTTCCAAAAGAGGGCAGTTACATTTATATCAATATATAAAAGAGTCATTTGTGAGCTACAAGTTTTTATAAATATATATATATATGCGTATTTTTTTAGTACTCTAGGCGGTGAATACTGAGCTCCCAAAAAATCAGTTTGTTATCTCAAACACCCTATATCTTGCTCAAAAGGTTGTTGCACTGGTCTTGCAAATCGGCATGTTCTGATTTCAAATTGGTCAAGAAGGATTTGATCAGCGCAACAACAGGCGGTCTGAACATGATCATGAACTTCAACGTCACAAAACCCAACTGGTTTCTCAAAGGGTCCAAACACAAACTCTTGAAGTTGTTGATGTGTTGCTCGTTCATAGAGGGAAGCTCACTCACCAACCGGATAAACTGTCTTCTGTGCGAGTTGTCCACAAACGGAACAATCCCGTTGAAAACTTTGTTGCACCATTCGTTGTACACTGGCTTTAGCGGGTCCGCCTCAAAATACCACTCCTCGTTCATCCATGTAATGACGTAATCCATACGGTTGCTGAAATCTTGTATCACATACTCGTAAAGTTTCTCTCTAATGATGTTGCTGTATTCCATGTTTTCACTAGGAATACCTTTGCAAGCCAGACGAATCAAAATGTTTACTGCAGGCGCAGCTTTCTTGTTGATCAAGGACACATCATTGTTTTCACCATTGCCATTAAAGGTTTGTCCATCCAAACTCCCCTCGCTTGAGAGAATGTTGTTTACCAAAAACTCAAAATGTTGCAAGCTTTCTTCTTTGCTCATGGAGATGTCAGAGACAAGGGAGAGCAACGAGGTGTCATCGAGCTGGTCTGCTGGTCCTTCTTGCCGCGGTTCCTGCAACATTACAGCATCCATTGGGGTAGGTGAAACTGAAGAGTCCGTCTTTTGGAGTTTGAAGTCTGAGACGTCGTTACTCATCTGAGTGTACTTGAGAACAGTTTCCAACAACTTGGTGACCAATGGCTGTGTTTTGTAACCATCCATCAAAGTGTTTATACTTAGTTTGATCAAATTATTTTTTGAAATCTTGGACAAATCAAAAGATTTCTTACCCGTGGAATACAGGTCTTTCACATAATTTTCTTTACTATCATTTCCTTCATCAACTGTGTCTGTCATTTCAAAGAAAGATCTTTTGAGAGCATTGTTGCGCAGCCTCACCAAGTTCACCACTGGCTTTGGATTTTCATATCTTTGTAATACCTCAAGTGGGATGATATTTTTGACACCGTTTTCGTCATACTCCAGAATACCTTTTTGTTTTGTGTCGTCGCCAATCATTTGCAAAGTGGATGCTATTTTGGTCAGTTTGCTCATCAAGGAGTTCATGTTTTTATTTAGCAGCTGTGTTTTGTAGCAAAAGTTCACAAAGTTTTTGTACTCTCTTTCCATAAACCTTTTGCTCAACCTGTACTGCAAAGTATCCTCTTTGGCAAACTGGAATTTTTTGTCCAGATTGAATCTAAGCACTGCTTGGAAAATTCTGCTTGATGATTGAGGCCTTTTTTGCATCACAAATACAAGGTTGGTCAATAAACATTGGAAAACTTGCGTGCACATCATGATCTCTTCATCAACCAAATAATTGAGCAATTTATCCAACAGTTTTTTCGCATCGGCATCAATTTTAGCCTTGTTTTTGATGACTGGGTGCGAAGCACTTACATTTGAAACAGAGACTTGGCCTACAGTGTTTTTACTACTCGTGCTACTTACTGTGCTGCTGCTGCTGCTGCTGCTGCTGCTGTTGCTATTATTACTATTATTATTATTGCTCCCACTGCTATTAGTATTAGGGTCATCATTACTATTACTAGCTCCGCCGTCACCCAATGTATGTATAATAACAATCTTGGAAAAAAACTTTAGCAACATGATTTTCATTCTGGTGTGTCTGTATTTCATTGTGATCTGGTTAAACGTCAAAAAGCAATCGTCTTTGAACTCGTTTATGTATTTCAAACCTTTCCCTGTCAAGATATCCCAAAGCTTTGTGAACTGAGTACTCAAAGACTGCATCAGATCCCACAGCTCCTGGTTTGAGGTTGTGGCAACCAAATTGAACACTTGTTCGTACACTAAAGCCATGATAGAGACAATGTTGATCATTGAAAGTTCCAACTCTTTGTAATAGTAGAACCCACACTTAAAAATCTGATCCAGTTTGCCAATATGTTTTAGTGCAATAAACTGGTGCTCGTTTTTAGGGATAGAAGAATGCTGCAATGTGTCCTGCAACAAATCAACAGCAAAATTCAACAGCCCAAAGCTTGGTGGGGGGCCTGACCTTGGCACGTCGACTAGTTGGAAAGTGGTGTCCAAGACCTGAGGAAGAAGCTCTTCCGGGTTTTTTGATGTCAATGCCAGCTGTTTGGCCTGTTTCAATTGTTCGACAGACATCTAGTGGTATGTGTTTTGATATAATGCGTTTGTCAAATATACGCAGTTTTTTTTTTTTTCTTGTTTCAAAGTACTGAATCCCGTAGTTAGTCTTTTCTATATCTTATTGTCTTTTCTCGCTTAGCTTATGCTCCCCAAAGCAAGATTATCCAAATTAACACTCTTATTACTTTGCTGTTCCTAAATGCACAAAACTTTTTAAGAAAAAAGAAGTTGCGCTTAACCTGTGAAAAAAAGTGAAATAAAAAGTGAAAAAAAAAATATATACACACACAAACTTAGCTGGAACGATAAAAGATCTTGTAAGCTTTTGAAGTTGTTGGTTGACTTCTTGGTTGTGATCTAATGGACCGCTGCTACAACTGGGAAGCTGGCATACACAAGTTGTGCTCATGTTCAACACTCGCCTATCTTCATTGATCAAAGTTGGGAATCCCAGAGTTTGAAGAAACAAAAACATCAGCGTGAAAAAAACCAAAAAAAAAAAAAAAAAAAAACCACGAGTCAGTCGAAATTTTTTCAGCTTATGTAGTGCCACGTGACTAACATGCACAAATACGCAAAACAAGTTGAATAGCTGCAACAACTTCGAGGGCAAGGTGTTCTTACAGGCTTATTGAGGATAGTGTTTAGTTTGTTACGAATATTAAAAATATATTTCAGGCACAATGTCTTCTACAAGGGCCTTCCTAGTGTGCCCGTTTTCCGGTGCTTTTATTTTTTCAGTTGTCTTGGAACAATGTCAATCAAGAAATCGTACATGTCTGATTTTTGCAAAGCCTCTACAACATCCTGTTTCTGTAGCGTCCGTCTCTTGTTTTCATCCGCTATGGTCCATGCACGGAGTGTCAGTTCAGTGATGAATATTTCACACGTTTGTGCAAACAGAATAGGTGTTTCCGCACTGATCATCTTAACGTTTTCATCGATTTTCATCACTTTTTTTATTCTTGCTAAAGGCAGATTGTGTGTTTTGAAAGAGTCCTGTATTCCAACAACGGCGGAAGAAGAAGAGGAAGAAGAAGAAGAAGAAGAAGAAGAAGAAGAAGAAGAAGAAGACAAAAAGGACGAGGATGGAGGAGGGTTTCTGTCTGTTTCGCGGTTACCAGGTGCATCTTCCAAGTCGTTTTCGTTCAAAGACTCGATCTGGTTGATCAATGTTTGCCAAAAATCAATCAACAAGTCTCTGTACTTTCCTTCAAGCCCAAGAGCAACGTTTTTGAAAACATCTTCCTCATCCTTCACAATAACCTCGTTTTCATCGTTGTATTCGTAGTAAGCACCATAGTTTGAAGGCGACATGTCTTCGTCATTGTTCTCCACTCCAGAACACTCGTTTTCAACTCTTGCTGTTTGAATCTGGGGCTGTGTGTCAGCTTGGGTTTCTTCTGGCATTTGGTCATGTGCCAAAGGCTCTACTCTAGGAGATTCGTCAACTTTGGAGTGCTCAATATATTCTCTTCCTTGTCTAGGCTTCTCGTCTTCAATAAGCTCTTGTTTTTCCGGTTCGTACGTGTCTATCACTATAACCCCGTTGTCCATATCTGCGTCAAAGTGCTCTTCGTTTTCTTCCCGAGGTTCCCTCCTTTCAGCTGGCTTTCCTGTATTGGTATGTTCTTGAACATGCTCAAAGCCATTAACTCGCAACTCCAACCCAAGAGAGATGTGCTGGTCTTGCATAGATGAGTTTGTGTTGCGGTCTGCAAGGTGTGATCCTTGTTTACTCTTTTCTGACATTCTACTGAACCGCGACTTGAAGTTTCCTCTCCTTTCGAGTTTACAATCAACAGTCTTGTGTTATGCAGATTTCAAAATTAAAGACTTTGGTTTTCTTAAATTGCTTGTTTTTCAGCCTCGATAGCACCAAGACAGCTGAAATTTGATTGCACTCGTAAATCATCTGTGAAAGGCACCTTTTGGGTGATATCGATATTTCGGATTTAGGCAGCGAGAAAAAAAGCACGCGAACTTCCCGCAAACTTATTTTGAGTCAGAATCAGATAGGATCTTTTGTCAACTGCATAATTACTTGAAATTTCTTGACATGATAAGCTTGTATGAAAAAACAGAAATAAAGAAAAAAATAAGTATTCACAACACCTAACGCAGCAATAAAATTAAAAACCAAAACTTATAATCAAGACCCAAAACACCACCGTCATGAAACCTTTTCAAAGCTTCAGCACTTCGATAGCACACGCCTTGCCACCCGACCAACACAGAATGGTAAGCAGTACAGCAACTTATATATCGAGCACAGCGGGCTCCAAGACTGGTCAGAATAGCTCTTCTAACGGTGCTCATCCAGAAAACAGTGCCGCCAGAAACACAAAAAATCCCTCGTCACCCCCTAACACCGAAGCAACGCCACTTTCCAACTCCATGCTTCTTAATCAAGACTCGATTAACTATGACGAGCCTGAAAACTTTTTGGAAGTGGAGATTGTCAATGCCAAAACACACTACTCACAAGAAACAAACTCCCGAGACGGGTCGATCACGCCCCAATACACCGACTACGAGATCGTTTGCAGAACGAATATTCCCTGTTTCAAGAAAAAAGTTTCAAAAGTGAGAAGAAGATACTCTGATTTTGACTATTTCCGGAAATGTCTTATCAAAGAGTTGGCCGTCAGTGGGAACAAAGCCTCTTCTAAAATTGCTGTTCCCTCTTTGCCGGGAAAAATATACTTGAGCAACAGATTTAACGGAGACACAATTGAAAAGAGAAGACTAGAACTACAAGAATGGCTTGGCTTTGTGGCTGGTCACCCCTTGTTGCAAACGGGGTCTAAAGTATTGGTGAGATTTGTGCAGGACGACAGTTTTGTCGGTTGATTTTTGGAAACGAGACAGAGTCCCTCGGTCAAAGCTCTTTATCAAAGAAACAAATGGACCATATAATGATGTATAAGGATACAAGATATAGAACATGCCGTGCATGCAACCCTTGCCTTGAAATTTTACAAAAATGTTTTGGTGGAAAGCACCAACTTATATTTGCACCGCTTCAGGCAAAATTGGATTAGTACCCGGCTCAAACTATTGCTGTTGGAAAATGTTGTTTCTTTTAGCTGACCGAAATGACAACACACGAGAATTCAGATTAGAACTATTCACCTGCAGTGGAGAAGATTCAAGTGCCTACTGCTAGGAGTCAAGTTTGAATCATCTTCATTCAACCAGCCCTATCCAGCAAGAAACCTCTAGACATCACACCAGAAATCGCTCACATCATGTCCTCATCCAGCAAATTGCTTCGTTTGGATGCGTTTTCCAAAACTCAAGAAGATGTGCGTATCAGAACCAGGTCTGGTGGTTTCATTACTCTGCTGTGCATAACAAGTGTTTTTTTTCTACTTATAAGTGATTGGAAACAGTTCAACACTGTCAGCGAAAACCCATCTTTGGTCATTGACAGAGACAGAAACAAGAAACTTAAAGTGTCCATGGACATCACGTTTCCACACATGCCATGCAACTTGCTAGCGCTAGACGTCATGGACGACTCTGGGAACATTCAGTTAGATCTTACACAGTCCAGTTTTGTAAGAGAAGAGATCGACAGTGAAACTTTGCAGCCAATTGACCACGACGAAGAGGGAAACGCTGGGTTTGTTTCTGCTGAAGAGGCGCTGAAAAACTTGCCGGCCGACTACTGTGGACCATGTTACGGGTCCAAAGATCAAACCAAAAACGACGAGTTGTCGCAAGAAGAAAAAGTGTGTTGTCAAGACTGTGATACTGTTAGAAGAGCCTACTTGGATGTTGGTTGGGCCTTTCACGACGGAAAAGACATTGAGCAATGTGAAAGAGAAGGGTATGTGGAAAGAGTGAAAAGAGAAATCAATCAAGGCTGTAGGGTCCAGGGATCTGCATTTTTGAACAGAATCCACGGGAACATCCATTTTGCTCCTGGAAAGGGGTTCCAGCACCCAACAAGAGGAACCCACACCCATGATCTTTCTCTTTATGAATCATACGAAAAATTGAACTTTGACCATATAATTCACGATTTTTCATTTGGTCCTGTTCTAATGGACTACAACACGCAAACAAAAAATGAAGAGTTTGTGACGTCAAACCCGTTGATCGGTGTGGAGATGAAAGAGGGCAACCATTTCTTGCAGTACTCTTATTTTGCCAAAATTGTTCCAACAAGATACGAAGACCACACAGAAACTACAGGCATTAAATACACCATATCCGAAGACAAATTCAAAAACGATGATGGAATTAAGCTCGATGACAAGGATGTCGGGAAAGCACTAAAATCGCTAGAAACCTTTCAGTACAGTGCTACGATGCACAGCAAACCAGTTTTCGGGGGCAGAGACGAAGATCATCCAAATACCTTCCACTCAAGGGGCGGACTACCGGGTATCTTCATTTCTTTTGAAATGTCGCCACTGAAGGTCATCAACAGAAAGGAGTACAGAATGACATGGACCTCCTTCTTGCTAAACGCAATCTCATCCATTGGAGGTGTCTTTGCGGTGGCCACTGTGTTGGACAGAATGACATACAGAACCATGCAATACGTCAGATCCAAAAAAGACGCTTGATCATCAGATGCTGGGTTTGAGTAGATCTTCCTATTTTTATGTAAATACAAGTGTGTATTCAATATTGTATAATGTACTTGACTTTGATGGTTTTGCAGCTTGAAGTTGACGCGAGGGATTCCAGTTTGGGCTTGAATTTGGGTTTGAATAGATTTTCCTACCCTTACAGCTAAACTAAATTCGGGTGACAACCACGAAACAGAAAATCACGGAAAGTTTTTTTTTTTTTTTTTTTTTTTTTTCCTTTTCTGTCTTTTCAGATCTTGCATGTTTTCTTTTCTTTGCTTCAAAGCTTACCACTACATCTGAAACTTTGTAACTCGATTATTTTCACTGATACTACAAGAACAATAGCAAGAAAGCCATTCACAAAACAACCGCCAATTGACCAAGCCAGAGCTTGTATTTGAAACCATCTGCACTTTGGAAAGCCTTTGAACGCTCTGAAAACACACACCATCCGTTGATTTTTATAGACTTGTTTTTTTTTGTTATTATTTTTTTTGGAAAACTTCAAAAACAAAAAGAAAAAACACAAACACAACGTTGTATCATTATTACCGTTTCTTTATACTTAAAAGTCGAAACATTCAAGATTTGCTTTTAAGTTTTAGTTCTCACAAAGCTCTTTTTCAAGTACCACAATATGAGTCGCCAGATAAGCACCCAAAGCAACATCTCGCTACCGGATGTGTCAGCGCAGATCATGAATGTCAAAGTCACTGAAGAGCACTCGCTTTTCCATGTTTGTGCTGCTCTTTTGAAAAGGCTAGACCAGCTGCCCGCGCTAAAGCCGTACATATCTTTGAGCAGATCGACTGCAGAAACCGCGTGCGAAAAACAAGCTTTTCTGATTACGCAGAATAACAACAACACAAACAATCTGCACCACCACCTCAATAACCTTAACAACAACAACAACAACAACAACAACAACCACACCCACAACCAATCCCAATCAAAGAAATCCAACAGCATCACCTCACCGGGGAACGGCGCAGTACCATCAGCAGCAACGAGAAACCATTTTGAAAACAGTAGGTCAAACTCACACAGAGCATCGTCTTCTTCTTCGCTGGATTCCGCTTCTCCCACAACCGATAGCCCAAGCATGAGTTCAAACGGAGCTAGATTCAGCACCACTTCTGTGAACTCTGTTTCCTCTTCCTTCAGTAGCAAAAACGATTTGCTGACATTTTCTATCGGGGCGTTGCCCGTGTCCGTTGACTGCGATCCTGTGACCCAACTATCAAAACTATTTCAACTCGGGTCTCCACTTTGTATAATTTTCAACAGCGTGAAGCCGCAATACAAATTGACCACGGTTTCCAGTGACGACATCAAAATCTGCAAAAAGTCCATATACGATTTCATATGTGCGTGCAAAATACATTTGGCATTCAACGACGAAGAGCTGTTTACAATTTCCGACGTGTTTTCTAACTCAATCAACAATTTAATGAAAATAATTGATGTGGTAAATATGTTACTGGACTCAGCACCTAAGATTTTCCCACCTGTGCCTATTCAGAGATCGGTTTCTAGTGGTATTTCTCCTTTGCCAAGTTTTTCTCAGCCCAATTCTCCAATGTTTGATTTTAGCCAGCAGGCATCGTCTCCTCATGGAACGTTTCAAAGACTAAGGTCTACTGACTCAACCAAGTCAGAACTGTCGTCTCCAAGCTATCCCCGTGAAAAAGCGACCTACAACAGCTTTATTTCGTCGTCTGTGTCCAATGCCAGTTCTCCCACGGGAGCCCCGTTGGCCATGCTTAAAAAAGACGATCGTTACGGGGTTTTTCGAGAGTTTTTGGAAACTGAACGAAAATATGTTTATGACTTGGAAATTTTGCAAGATTTTAACGAGCAACTAGTTAGCCTCAACATCATCAACCTTGATGAGTCAAACATGCTGTTCCCAAATTTGCATGACATTATAGAGTTCCAAAGAAGATTTTTGATTTCAATTGAGTCAAACAACAATGTCAATTATGACGAGCAAAGGGTTGGATCTATATTTGTGCACTCCCAAAATTTTTTCAAATTGTACGAACCGTGGTCCATTGGCCAAACCGCTGCCATTGATTTCATATCGTCGCTTCCCATTTTCCAGTCGCAATCTTCAACCCTAATCATCAAAAATAAGCTAGAGTTGCAAGCTTTCCTTTTGAAGCCTGTTCAGCGGTTATGTAAGTACCCTTTGCTTTTGAGAGAATTGATTCAGGCAACCCCTCCAAACGCTGCAAATTTGCAGGAATTAGAGTCTGGTTTGCTAATTAGCAAAACTGTAGCGCAAAGTATCAACGAAAATCAAAGAAAGACGGAAAACCACGAGGTGGTGAAAGCGTTACACAAAAGAGTCATGAACTGGAAAGGCTACAACATTGCTAAATTTGGGGACTTGCTGTTCTTTGATAAAGTGGTGATTACCAATGCTTCCACAAATGATAGTGGCGGTATGTCCTCGCAACTGGACTCCAACGGGACTCAAACAAATAAACAGTTTGAAGTGTTTTTGTTTGAAAAAATCATCGTGTTTTTCACTGAAGTAAGCGATCCTAATGACGGTAAATCTTCATCATTTTCCTCATCGTCACATGGTGGCAATGAGCCAAGCACAAAAAACTCATTGATGAAAACTGCTTCTTCCACACTAAATTTGAAGAAAAATAAAAACAACACCACGGGGTCATCTAGCAGCGCTTCCAACTCTTTGTCAGCAGCGCGCAACTCGCAAGAGCCTGCCAAGCTAGATTTAAGAGGAAGAATCATGGTTCCTACTATCAATAAAGTGGTGGAGTTACCTATTCACTCCCTAATGATTCAGTGGGAAATGCCTAAAGAACATGGAAATTTTGTTTTCAAATTCAAAAATGATGAAAGTAAGGACAACTGGTCTATTTGTTTGAACAACCTCATGAACCAGTACAGATTTTCAAGCGATCTTAATATTAGCCCTTCCGCACAATCTCATCAATCAGTTGGCAGTTCAGTTTTGAATACCGGGAAAATTAGATCTGCTTCTTTATCTTCCAGTACTTCTTCACTATCCTCTCCACTGGAATCGTCTGGTAGACCAACCAACTCAACAATATCTACAGCCTCTAATGGCTCACATCAAAGAAGAAATAGCAACCGCTCTTCTGCGAACAATCTGAGATTAAGCTCTTCTTCAAACCAGCACGTGAAAAGACATCAGCACTACAATAGTATCATCTCTGTCAACTCGCTGCAACACATATCGGAGAGCTCTCCTCATTCATCGATGGTTTCTGCTTCTCGACAAACCACCACTACTAGTGCTTTTGAAAGTGAGTACCGGCACATTTCCGAAAACTACAAACAATCAATATCTGAAAACGATTTACTTTGTCGGGTGCAATTTCACAATGATTTTTACACCATTTTGATATCGATCGAGTTTACCTTTGATCAAGTGTTTAAAGCCATTCATCGTAAGGTGGCACATATGGGAGAAATGCAAAAACTCAAGTACCAAGATGAAGACGGAGACTATGTCACTTTACAAAGCGACGAAGATTGGGACATGGTCAAAGAGTGGCTACAAGAAAACAGCGAAAGTATGTTGAACGTTATTGCTTACAACTGATTTCTTAACGGATTTAATAGAATGTATTTAATTTATACTGTTTGTGTATAAACCAATAAATAAATAAAATAATAAATAAGCAAAAAACATGTGGAATATTCACGACTCAAAATCAGTTAATGGTGTATTTGGGACCGTCACCACCTTCAGGAACAACCCAGTCGATGTCCTGAGTAGGAACTTTGATATCACAGGTCTTACAATGGATACAATTTTGTGAATTGATTTGGAATTTCACTCCGATTGGAGACTCCGGATCTTCCACGTATTCGTAAACACCTGCTGGGCAAAATCTCTGTTCAATACCTTTGTATTTCGGATAAGACGCGTTTGCATGTTTTTCTAGATCTTGATCTGGAACTCTTAAATGACACTGCTCGTCCTCGTCGTGGTACGTCCCTGTTCTCGACACAGATGTCAAAATATCAAAAGAAAGAACCCCGTCTGGTTTAGGATAGTCAATAGGTTTATGTTGCGACGCAGTTTCAGTGATTCCGGAATCCCCAGTTTCGTGAAACTTAAAACTGAAACCTGGACGGCCTTTCAAAACAAAAGAGTCTAGTCCGGACCAGCACATCCCAAAGAGGTTTCCAAGCTTGGTGTTGAAAGAGGGTCTAATATTTCTCACCTCAAACAATTCATCATGGGCCCAAGACCTTTTGAAGTTGTCTTCGTAGGATTTCAAGTCTATTGTTGGCAATGCACCAATTGCAGACTCGTCTTCCAACTCAGAGAAGCTGGTCTCTTCATTTTTCAAAATGTCAAAAATGGATTCAGCAGCTAACATACCTGATTTCATTGCCGTGTGAGTACCTTTGATCTTTGGAACATTCATGAAGCCTGCACTAGCACCAATCAAGGCCCCACCTGGGAAATGCAACTTTGGAATAGCTTGATAACCACCTTCGTTCAATGCTCTTGCCCCGTAGGAAATGCACTTCCCGCCTTTTAGCACTTTACTGTAAAAAGGATGATGCTTCATTTTTTGAAATTCTTGGTATGGGGAGACATATGGATTTTTGTAATCCAAACCAACAACTAGACCAACAGTCACCATATTCTCACCGAAATGGTACTGAAACCCACCACCGTAAACAGAGTTTGACAAAGGGTACCCCATTGTGTGGGCAACATATCCTTTTTTAAAATTTTCTGGCGGAACTTCCCAAACTTCTTTCACACCTAGTCCAAAAGACTGCTGCTGCTTGTCCTTTCTCAAGTCATACTGTTTAATAGCTTTTTTCGTTAACGATCCGTGGCAACCTTCTGCCAAAAAAACCTGTCTTGCATGGAACTCCATCCCTCTTTCAAACGAGTCCTTAGGCTCACCCTTCTTTGACACACCCATATCCTTTGTAGCAACCCCAATAACGTTTTCTTTCGCCTTGTCAAAAACTAGCTCGCTGACCGAAATTCCCGGGTACACTTCAACACCCAAATTTTCAGCACATTCGCTCAAGTGTCTCACCACCTGGGACAAAGAAGCAATATAGTTTTTCCCCTTGTTCACCATTGCTGGTGGTTCCGGAACAGGAACACTGGCACCAAACTCTTGAAACAAGAACTTCAAGCCTTCGCTGGTGACCGGTGTGACCAAGTTTTCAGGTAGCGGGATGTAGGTGGCAGGTTTGCCTTCACATTCTTCAGGAAATAATTCTCTCAATGCCTTTGGCTCTAAAATCACACCAGAAACAGTGTGGTTACCAAACTCACTGGACTTTTCCAAAACCACAACTCTCAAGTTGCCGTTGTGTTTGGCATCTAGTTGTTTCAAACGAATGGCAGCAGCCAACCCTGCTGGTCCACCACCAACAATAACAACATCGGCTCTATCAACCGCTCTTTCTTCGGTCAAAAGTGCTTGTTGGTCTTCGGAAAGCTTGCTAAACGGCGTTTCGACGGATTGGAACGCAGGAGCACAAGTGTGAAACTGCTTTTTCCCACTTATTAGGTTGTTCAGTTGGGCAATGGAACAGAATCTTGCAGAGTTTGCGACGATCCTATGTCTTGGTGCAGCGGAACGCACCTGTCTGGCGCCAAATCTGGCAACTGATCTTCTCACAGAAGTGTTGATCATTTATTGTATTTAGGTTGGTGGGTACTGTTGCTATGAGCTTCCGTAAAATCTTGGAATTGGCAAGTATTATGTATATCGAATGAAAGCGTTGCTAAATGGATCTATTTTTGAAAAAGTAGTTGATAGAGGAAGAAGATTCAAGTGATAAACTTCTTATAAATGCAAACCAGTCAAAAGTATTTCCACTGCTATCTAACGAAATCCTCCCCGTTAAATTTTTGAATGACTTTGTCACCAGAGTCATCCATCTTTGAGTTCGAGAGTGACATTTTATGTTTTTTTTTTCCACTTTTTCTGACTGACCAATTTTACTTCGCGGGATATTTCGATTTTAAAAAATCCAATTCTCACGTGCTCTTCCAAATGACGATAGACAAAAATTAACCTCAAGGTCAGGCTCAAACATTCAATTCGAAACTGAGAGCCCAGTTGAAAGTGAGCCAAGTACGAGTGACGAGAGTGGAACTACCAGTCGCTGTTCCATCCGTAAAACAGCTTTGAGACTCTGCGTCGCTCTTGTTTCATAATAATTCTCTGTTATTTTAGTATACGATACATAGTTGTATAAATTAATAAAAATTGGAAAAAAAAACCCATTAGTGCTAAAAGCAGAGACAAACCTAAATGTTAAAATTAAAAGTGATTGTGAAACTGATGGTTGAGCAACAAAGTTTCATGTGGGGTGTTTTGAAAAAAAAAAAAAATATATGTTACGGTTGCGGAGAAAAAAAAATAATAATAGTGGGTTGACGAAGCGACACTATTGGTCAATCAAACAAACCATCAAGTTCCTCAATGGAAACGTTTTCCGGTTTGACAATGTCCTCACTTAAAAACCCAGCTCTGACAGCTTTTAGCCATTGAGCACACACAGGCTCTGGAGTGGAAGACTTAGAAGCGTTAGGAGTGAACGATGATGCTGAGTGTAGCGAATTTGGAGAAAGAGACGACGTGGAGTGTGATAGTTTGTCGATGGAAGACCCAGCCAAGGAAGAACTGGTGCTCTTCTGACTGCTGACACTAGAAAGAGAAGACGAAGTGTAGCTTGAATCCACCGCAACTGGGCTTTCTGTAATGACCGCTTTTTGAATGGCAGCAACGGCAGCAGCAACTTGAGGTGAGTTGAAGTGGTCGTTTTGAATGCTGTTTTTTGTCAAACGCGGAGCAGCAGCCGCAGCAGTGATATACTTTTCTTGTGGCAAATGACTTAAACTGTCGTGCTTACCAGCGTGACCACTCTTCCCGTTGGACAAAGCGTTTGTGGTGTAAGACTGTTTTGAAAAGTCGGAACCCAGGGATGGGCCATTCCTCTTACTTAGCTTTGCTTTTTTCTGGTCCAACTGTTTAGAAGCACCTCTCTTAGAAGCAACCCCATCGATATCGGTGTTGTACATGTATTCGTCTTCCCTGTTTTCTTCATCTTCGTTATCGTCGTCTTCCTGATTGTGGTCAGTTTCATTCTCGTGAGCGTACTCTGCAAGAGGATCCAACTGAGTATGATGTTTTGCCGAAGAAGCTTCAGAAAACGTCATGGTTTTGTGTTTGTTTTGTCTTGTGGAGTTGGAATCAAAATGAGAAGACGAGTTAGTGCTGGAATGACTATTCAAACTTAGCAATGAAGTGTCGCCCAGGTGGTGCGCAACACCACCGGTATGGTCATTTGACGAAACCGATGTCGAAGAAAGCGAATTGTCCAAAGATTGGAAAGGCAAACTGGAAAACCGAGGATCATATGTGATGGAAAATCTGTTGATGTTCTGCATGGTGGAATTGTTTATGCCATCCATCGCAAAGCTGAAGGTGTTGGATGCCATTGGTGTTTTGCTCATGCGACTGCTGTTACCAATGCCACGATACTCCATGTGGTTGCTATGACCGCTTGGATTGCCACTCAAATGTGACGAGCCAAAAGGATGATGAGCGCCCAGTAAAGTTGAGTTACCCATTCCTGAAAATGGCGTGTTTTCAGCATTGGTCAACATTGGGCTACTGCTCATTTTTGAATAATTTAAGCCAACAGATCCGCTCAAATCGCCATTTTCCAATTGTTTTTGTCTTTGCTGTTCTTGTGCCTCTTGCATTTTTTTAGTCGCTTCTTGGGCAAAAGTTTGATAGTCCGGTGCAAGCAAACCTCTGTAGACATACACCATTCTTCTTGGCGATGTGTCTGCCCACTCTCTCGAAAGACAGTAAGTTAAGGTTTTTTCACCCTTTTCAACTTTTTTCACATAAGCGTTAAGTTTGGCAGAAATCAAGTTTGACAATTTTGTGGAAAGTTGAGCCATATCGGGGTGTCTTTCCAACAAGTGATCGCACATTTGCTTCACAGTCATACCTTCTTCTTTTGTGTCAAACTCGTACAAGATAACAAACACGGCATGCAAAACTTCGTCCTCCATCGCTGGAGTGTCCTTTTCTGGTTTTGGCTTTTCACCAGTGACTGGGATGTTTTTGGAAATGTCGGAGATTGGAGCAGGAGCTTTCACTGGTTTGCCGGATTTGACTTTTGAGTTTGTAGAGTCACTCAAAGAGCTTGTATTAGTGTCATCTGCAAGTGAACTCTTTTTCGCTTTTGCAGATTTTGGTGATTTTGGTGATTTTGGCAATTTTGGGGGTTTCTTTGGATTTTCGGTAGTTTCTGTGACAGAATCTCCATCCGCAGCACGCTCTACTGCGTTGTTTTCTTCACTATGAGATAGTTTTTCAGTTTTCTCTGGCAAATCAACAGAGTCAGGCACTGAGTTCATGTCTTGAGTTCTTTTGACAGAGCTATCAACAGAGTTTTCAGCGCTGACTGCATCAGCTGGAACAGGCGACATGGCAAAGACAGGCGATTGCGAATTGTGGATGAAATCTTGTTGTGGGTCCAGAGACCCAATTGTTGATTGGATAGGTGTTGCAGACGCCATGATATTAGTAAAATAGTTTGTTATTTCTTTCTAAAATAAATTAAAATTTTCAATTTGTTGATGTAGAAAAGGTTGATATTGAAACTAATTTTTTTTATATTAATTTTTGAGTGGGAAGGGTGTGTGTGTGTTTGGTGGGTTTTGTTTTGGTGTTTGTTTCAATAGTAGATTGAAAAGTAATAGAAATGGGATAAATTAATTAAAATCTCCTCAAAGATTGGCCAAAATTATGGATTGAATTTGATATTTTTTCACTTTTTTCCCAGTTTATCTTTTGTTTGAAAAGTGTGAACTGGTTTTTTTTTTTTTTTGAGTTGCGATCCGCTTGTAAATTAGCAATAAATGATTCTCAAAGGTCTTCAATAAGAAACTCTAAAAAAATCGTTTGATTAATTGCTTAAAAAAAAAATATGGTTGCTTCAGGCACAAAAAGAAAAACCGATTTCCGATATAAGTGTTTTTTTATTTTTTTTTTAATCAATTATTTCTAAAGACCAAAATAAATACTCAATGGAAAATATGAAAGCGGGGGAGGTAGAAATATTATTCAAAACCAAGTGTATGTTTAATTATAGTAAGAATAATTCAAAGTTTTAAACAAAAATATTCAGGTTAAAACTCGATCAAAGGTGACTAAAAAAAAAAAACAGAAAAAAAACTTGTTATTGGCAAATGGGATAAAAAAAAATTTCCTAGTGTTCTTGAGTTTCTTTATTCCTTTCTCGTGCAAATAATATAAAGTGTCAAAATATTGGATGGATATGTATTTTGATTTTGATATTATTGGATAACCTTGGGGCAATAAAAAAAGTAGTGGGAAGAAAGGGTATAAAAAAAAAAAAAAAAAGCAGGAAAACTGAGTTTGTGTTGGAAAAAGTTGGTGCCTTTTAATGGAAAAGTAAGGACCTTCTTTATAGTTCTCGCAAGGAGGAAAAAAATGGGGTAGGGTGGGTTCAATAAAGAAAGAACTTTGTGGTTTGGATGCCGTATCTCTTACAAAAGTAATGAACACATATTGAAGGATGAGTTATGAAGATGCCATGATGAATAGTCAAAGTTTATATATATTCAAATCTTAACCTAGTATCAGCCGATAAGAACACAAGACTCTCAAACCTGCAGAGATGAGATTAGATAAGATAAGAAGTTTAATTAATAAAGTACGCTT
>ERZ794936.382-NODE-382-length-22525-cov-33.548376_pt1:10000-22525 | contig 22525 bp, 12 predicted proteins | sample MGYA00511083_ERZ794936 | MGnify/ENA primary metagenome ERZ794936 (study PRJEB30137, sample SAMN04331409) | food metagenome | isolation source: Y2 must sample point D1 replicate A | place: Australia: South Australia | collected 2014 ... | reverse complement strand
AGTTTCCTTAGGCTCGTCCAAGCCCTCACCATTCAATCCTTCGTCATCTTGATCAAAATCCGTATTTTCATTGTCCTTTCCGCCTTCTTCTCCTTCTTCTCCTTCTTCTTGTTCTTTTTCTCCTTCTCCTTCTCCTTCTTCTCCTTCTCCTTCTTCTTCTCCTTCTCCTTCTTCTTCTTCCCCTTCTTCTTCTTCTTCTGTATTTTTCTCTTCTGCATCGGTTGAATTTTCTTGTACCTTCATATCTTCATCCTCAGTATTATTTTTGGTGTTCACTTCATTACTACTTGTTTGTATTTCTTTGTTTTCACCTTCTGTAACCACTTTAGCATTAGACAACGACGACGACGACGACAACGATGATGAAGAGGATGGTAAAGATGTAGCATTGCCAGTGAGCAAAGACGCACCGCTTTTATCTTTGATCAATTGGAATTGCTCTTTCACAATATTTTTCAAGCTTTTGTATGTTTGATTGTCAATTTTCGTGGATGGCAATCCAGGCGATATGCAATCGAGCCCCAACTCTTTTAATCTTTTCCTCTTTTGAGAATTATCAACAACTTCCAATTGTTGCACTTGATTCAATGCTGTTTGGCTTCCAGGTTTTTGCAGTATTCTTCTAGGTAAAATATTGGCGCGACTAATCAATTTTGGTGTTGTTGTAGTACTTGGATTGATCACTATTTTCCCATTCTGTTCGCGTTGCGTTTCGCGTTGCGTTTCATGCTGTGTTTCATGCTGTGTTTCATGCTGTGTTTCATGCTGTGTTTCATGCTGCAATTTATCATTTGATGATTCTTTTTGACTGATCTTCATCTCAGGTGGTGTTTCTGCGTTTTTTGGAGATGGTTGGGATGTGTTGAGCATAATTTATGGTGATAGGTTATGGTGTTTCCCCCAATTGTTTTGGTATTTTGCTAATAGTATAAAGTTTCCAAAAACAATAAATTCAATTGAGTATGAAAACTTTTTCCAAAGTTTTGAGGCGAAATGGTTTATATTGCTGATGTTTTCAAATTTGTGTTTTGTCCGGTTTTCTTAGGTGTCTTTGTCACTCCTAAATGAAGACCAGCAGAAAAATTAAAAAAAAAAAAAAAAAAAATTAAAAATTAAAAATTAAAAATTAAAAATTAAAAATTAAAAATTAAAAATACGAAAAAAAAAAATATCAGTTAATTATTGAAATCAAAAAGTCAAGCAAATAAATATTAAAATTGCAATGAAGCTCACAAATTTTGAGCAAATCTTATATACCTCACGTTGAGAATATAATATTTTGCTATGTTTTATGGTTGGTCCCTACAAATTTGTTTCAAATGAAACTCTAAAAAATAACTGAAACCAAATCATCTCCAGAAGTTCTTCAACAAGAAATAAAAACAAATTGTTATTTTGCAAGGTGTACCTGAAGCAGGTATGTTTTTTTAATTTTAAAACTAACGTTTCGAAGAATTCCTAATCTTTGTTTTAAACCGGTAGCTTATATAAGTCATTGCCAAAAAAACAAGTGAATCAAAATTTGAAAATTAACAAGAAATATACGAATAAAACGTATACAATACTGATTACACAAGGGTCTCAAAGGGTTTTTTGGCTAAGTTTTGATACATTATTGCAAAACGTAATCTTCTTCTTCTTCTTCTTCTCTTCTCTTCTTGTATCTCATCTCACCTTCTTTAATCCAATGCCTTTACGTCTTGATCAATATAAGCTGGAGTTTCTTTTTTCTGCCAATTTATTATTTGAAATTGTTGCCAAATGCAGGCTGCTAGTGCAAATACTACTGCACGATGCTTCTTAATTGCATAAGTTGCTATAAAAAACGCAACAAACCCAATACAATAATAAAAGTCAACCTCAAAAACTCTACACTATGGCATTCACAAGAAACATTGAATAAAACGTTTGAACTACACAACAAAAACAATATAAAACTGTGACACTATTTTGAAAGCATGATAAAATATGCAAACAACACAAACAGATACAATAGAAAGTAATACTTAAAACAATAGAAAATACACAAACACACCAAAAGACAATAGAAAACTATAAAAGATTATTTTTTAAAACAATAAAATATCAAATATGAAACAATCCAAAAATACAGAAAACAAGGAACTGACCTGGAAAACATGTTGAACAAAATCTCTGTGTGTGTCAGTCCGGACTCATTTGAAAATTAACTCTTTAAAGTTCTTAGTTCGGTATCCCGAGCGTTACTTTTGATTCACGTGCCATTTACTGTATAAGCTTTATTTCTATTAGTTTAAATGAGAACATCCGAGTAAAACAAGCGCGTGAAAAAATTTAGGAAAAACCCAGAGAGAGACAAAAGCCAAATGAAAAGGAAAAGATCCGCGGATAATCCGATAAGCGCTTATCTCTGTGTTATCAAAGTGGTGATATATCACAACAACGATTTTGACTTGATTATTGATCCGACTGATGGGATGATTTTAAATCAGTTACTGTCAAGCCGATAGCTCCATATTGCTGTTTATAGCTTGCCATGAAAAAAAAAAATATACAAACAAGCAGCGTTTCTGTTCTTGATACATGCCTTATCAGACCCATTGTTTCTTGTGTTTTATCTTGTTTTGATAAAAGTTCATCAAAAGAGCTTGGATCTATCGTACCTGTATAGTCCCATCGGAAAAAAAAGTAGAAAAAATAAAAAAAAAAAAACACATGGAAAATGTTAAACAGATAAGGAAAGATATAGAAAGAAAAAAAGCAAAAAGATGTACAACAAAATGGCATCTTATGGAAAGAGTTTGACTTGATCAACAAAATAAGTTAATGGAGGTTTGAAAGCAAAACAAACTATATATAAACTGACTTGATGACCTATAGTTTAATGGAGGTCTACAATATATGAATCACAATTGAAAACGTAATGATATGCTAAACAAAAAGAAAACAAAAGAAAAAACACAAGAAAAAAAATCTCTCACCAACAACTTCAACAACTTTTTATTGCAAGATGTTATCTGGACTATTTTTCTTTCTTATTGCTGTGTTTGTTTATTCTTACATCATTTACCCAATTTTTTTGAACAAATTAAACAAACAAAAAATACCAGGACCATTGCATTTAAAGCTTTCGTCTTTTTTCATTTTAAACATATTTCGTAAAGAGCAAGGTATTGAATATTTGGAAAACTTACACAAACGGTATGGACCAATTGTGCAAATTGCACCAAACGAATTGTCCTTCAACGATATTGATAGCATGAAACAAATATACCTTTATGGGAATTTTCCAAAAGAATACACCACACCAAAGAGTAAAAAAATTGTTACTGGGTTTTATTCTCAATTTGGGAACTTTAATCAAAGAAACCTATTTTCTACAGGTGATACAAAATTGCATTTAGCCAAAAAAAAACCATTGCAAAAATTATATTCCAAAACATTTGTGATGCAACAACAATCGTTTATCCAGGGGAAAATTAACAATTTGGTTAAAGTCTTATTGAATAACAAAGGTACACCAATTGACGTTTATGCATTGTTTTGTTCATTGGCCATGGATGTAGTTAGTGGATTTGAGTATGGGTTTCCCAACTCTAGTGATTTCATAAATGAACTCAAATACACTAATGAATCATTACAGATTGATGAAACCGTGTTTCACAGTTTTAGAACTTCTTCTTCTCTTTGGTTCTACACCACAATGTTCCCATCATTGTATAATTTCATGGTAAAATTCTATCAATTGGATCAAAAATTGGACACTGGTAAACAATGGATTTGGAACAAATTGATAAAATCCGTTGATTTGATTGACCAAGAAAAAGAGAATAAAACATCAGAAACAACTTCTGTATTGGAGACTTTATACAAAAATTATGAAAAACATCTGGCCAAAATAGGTAGTGAAATTGCTGATCACGTCTTGGCTGGCCATGAAACAACAGGGATCACACTAAGCTACATCACATGGCAACTATCAAGACCATCTAATCAACATTGGCAAGACAAATTGTTTAAAGAAATCGATACTCAAAAAGATATTTTAGGGCTTGGTTTATCAAATACCGAATCGCAATTAAACTATAACGAGTTGGACCAAAAATGTCCTATTTTGCATGCTATTGTTCAAGAAGCTTGTAGATTGCATGCCGCTATCCCTGGAAGTGAAAGAAGATACGTTCCGTACGGCAAACCATTGAAATACCAATCCTTTGTTGTGCCTCAAGGAACAATGGTGTCTTGCCAACCATTTTCTCTGCATAGAGAAGCCCGTGTTTTTGGTAAAGATGTTGAGGATTTCAAGCCGGAAAGATGGTTGCGCATGGAAAATGAACTGGACTCGGAATATCAATCAAGAATCAAAGAAATGGAAAAGCATATAATGACTTTTGGTCAGGGAAATAGAATGTGTTTGGGCATGCATTTGGCCTTGATTGAAATTAAAGCTTGTACTGCCTCGATTTACGGGAACCCACTATTGACTCATTCACGTATCAGCAAAGAGTGGTGTACTAATATTCTTGCTAATGACAAATCAGCAAAGATTGGGTACACGGGAATTGGCGTGAAAAACAAATTTGATGACCCGAGTGTATACAAACAACTGTCAGATGTGGATAAAATGAGAATGGCAGACAGTTACACTACAAGGCCTTTATTTGATGAATGCTGGATAACTTTTTAAATGAACATGGTTAGTTACTCTTATTTGTTATTTTTGTATTGTGTATTAGAACAAGCATATATAATACAGCAGTCTTGTTGTTTTAATCATCGATTTGTAAAATCATTAAACTTGGTTTATTTATTTATTTTTTATAGTCACTTTAAACGATTGAGAGAGAAAAAAAAAAAAAAACTTTGCAATTCAATGAGAAGTTCGGAAAAATCGACAACAAAAATTCAGGAACATCCTCAGGACTAAAGCAATATCCAATCTGCATTTCAGAAAAAACTGCAACTTTATTAAATATTGCAAAAAATTGAGCACCAATCAAGAAGAAAAAAACGTGAAAATTACCAGGTTTAAAGAGAAACCCCATATATGCTAAACAATGGTCACTACCGAGTCTTTAAGTCAGTACTACCTAGAAAACCTACTTCATAACCTGGCACAACAGGTGATTAGCGAAACAGTATGCGGCTACCAGCAAAACGAAGCCGTTCTCAAACAATACCATGCGTCCAATGATTTCTTTGCTGAAGACAAAAGGGCGCAAAACACCGGTGAAGTTTCAAGCCCCACGCCTGATCCAGCCGCAAAGAAAATACCCACTTCTTTTATACCTTCAACATCTCAAACACTTGCAGGCCTCAATAACAAAGAGCTTTTGTCGTATATCGATAATCAAGACAATAATAACAAAGCAACCGGTGATGGCAGTTCCAACAAAAATGGGGCCAACGACAAAAACATCAACAACGTAACAGGCGCAATGGCAATGGCTCTGTCCGACACATTTGACCATTCCGCTTCAGCAACCCCGGGTCCAGCAAACCTTGGGTCTTCTATCACCAGCGCTGCTGTCAATACTTTGAAAGATGAAGTGGTTTATTTGAACTGTGAAAACTGTAAAAGAACAATCGCCACAAACAGATTTGCCCAGCATCTTGAAAGGTGTTTGAGCTCCAGAACGAGAAAATGATCTTTGTGGAATTTGTTTTCCATTAATTGGCTTGAAATAAACTTGTAAAGAATGTCGCCTCATGTTGTTTTTGTCTTCAGCCGGTCTTTATATTGCGTTTTGTTTTAGCGATGATTTATGTTTGTGTGCAAACTCTAAATTATTTTAATTTCACGTGACACTAATTTTTGTTATCAGCACATTTTTGGAGTTCCTAGAACAAACGAAAAAGAAAAAATAAAAAAACAAAAATAAAAAAAAAAAGGGAAAACCACAACTCTTATCAGAAATAAGAACTTGCAAAAAAATTTGGGAATGAACGGTTTGATTGAATAGCGAACCTAATTGCTTCAAATTCCCTAAGAAAAGCCTCATTAACCAAAGCCAACGATTATGGGTGTCAAGACAGTTGATATATATAAAATTGAAGAGGACCTTGAGTCCATTCACAAAACAGTTTTACCTAGCTTAAATGCAACAATAGAAAAAGTACATGAGCAAAGATTAAATGTTCTGAAAGTGAGAGCTCATTTGAAAAAGTTAAGTGAAGAGAAAGAAGCCAAGACGCCTCAGGAATATGCCTCGAGAAAGCTGAAAATTGAGAAGAACCTGGTAAACAATTTGAAACAATATCTGGTTTCAGACGTAGTGCCACAATCCTCATATCACCATGATAACAGTAGTGCTCATCATAATTACCATCATCATCATCATAATCATCATCATCATCCTCCTCATCATCATCACCCTCATGACCAGCAACAACATCACGAACATGACGACAAGCCGGTGTTTGCAAATTTTGCCCAACTACAAGAAGAGTACTCCAAAAGAATGCTAGATTTTGCCAAAATGTGTTCCGAGCAACACTCTACTTTGGAAAATCTTTGCTTGAATCAAGTAGATGTGGATCAGGAAACAGAGCTTATGCCTCTAATTTCTCAACATCTTCTTTTTTGTGGAATTACCAGGAACTCTTCATGGAATTTCAACCAACACAAACTTCCACCCAATATGCCTGTCTCATCCTTTGATACAGTAGGAAAGCTTCAATCTATGTTAGAGGACTATTGTGAAAGGGGTGATGATACAAACATCGTGGGATTTCTAGACGAAATGACTGAAAATTTTACATTGTCACGCTACCGCCCAAACTCTTTCAAATTTATACTTCCAAGAAACTCCAACATTTCCAATCCCAGCCTGTTTAAAATTTATGTGAAACTCATTCAATCGCAGATTTTATTCTATAAAAATCAAAAACAAAAAGCTATGCATGCTCTGCGTACAGGTACACACTTTTTGGAGCTATTTAAAAAAACAAATACCTATGAACGGAAAGACAGTGAATATATCGAAAATTTGGAAAAAGAATACTCGTCTTTTAATATCAGACTAAACAACTCTTTTGACAACACCATATATTTGAGAAACAGCTCTTTGGTGGAGTCTTTACTATTGAGCATTCAGGATGTAGTCCAAACTTTCAGCATTTTCTATTTTTACTCACATGACATGAAACCAAATTCGTTGTTGGAACAATGCTGTTATGCCGGTATTTTCACGTTAATGTCCATTTTTACTAACATTGAAGATCACCAATTCATGGTTTTCAAAAGACTTGGCAATCGCTTAGAATCAAAAATAGATCAAGAAAAAGGATCCAAAGAGTCCCTTTACAGTTGGTACGAGGACCAAGACGCCAACTTTGAAGTTGTTTTGCCGAAATCGTTGCAAAAATACCACCCAAACTTTTTGTGTCCCGTGGCGAGAACACAGTTTGATCCAGTAAACGATCCACCAAAGGCACTACCATGTGGTCATATTCTTTCGGCACGCACTGTCTCTCAAATGATGACTTGTGGATCACTAAGATGTCCGTACTGCACAGTGTTCAGTTCCAAAGACGAAATCAAGTCCATACAGTTTTTCTCTTTATCATGAAGGGGTTTATTTTGTTCTAAAAAAATTTGAAAGTAAAGTTATAAATAATCAATGGTTATGTTTGGTTTATATAATGAATCATCCTAAATATTCAAATAATCAGCTGCAATTAGCAGGTCTAACGACATGTCCACTGGTATATCAAAGGCCGGAATGTCATCTGCATCTTCGTTGTATTCATCGTCGTTTTTTGTGTACTCATATTTGTACTTCAAATACTCTATCACCTTGCTTAAGACATTACTTTCAATCTCTTTAAGCTCTATAACCACTGGTTTGTTTGGTTTTGAGGTGGACATTTCAATGTCTGCCTTTATGATTGGTGATATTTTGGCTAACTCAGTGGATATTGGAAATTCCTCACCGTTTCTTGACACTAACACGACTTCCTTCATATATGTTTTGTGGGTAACTTGCAACGGCTTTATTGTATTTGGTTTGCCTGTTTTGTTGCAGCACGGTCCACTATAACAGCTTGCAAATTAAACTTGTTGTGGTTTAAACACTATATCGTGCTTTGACCTTTTACGCTCCCTTCAGAAGAAGATATAAAAAAAAATAAAAAAAAAAAAAAAAAACAAAAAAAAAAGACTATCAAAAATGTTGTAATACGAAGCGCGTATTTATATCACAACTTGCAACTACAACCTTAACCCTATTTCAACTAGTGATCAACAAAAGAATAAACCAAATAAGTGCGTTTATCAAGAGAGCTTGAGAACTGAAATTCTACAGTTTTAGCGTTTGCACAGTCATGAAAACTCCGAGCTTTGGATGGGAGCGTTTGGAAAAGTCGTTTTATAGAAACCGAATAATAGCACAACCCAGTGTATACAGCCAAGAATACACTGAAGAAACCATTTTCGACATCAACTATGATCTGATAGCGTTGTACTTGCCAGACGCTCAAAGAATTGAGTGCTACAACTCCAAAAAGGAGCTGATGTTCTCTTTTGCAACTCCCAACTTGAAACATTTAATAAAAATAGAGTTTACAATGGATTCCTTTTATTTGATAACAAGGACAAACATAAGAGTGGTCACCTCTTTCCAGCCTTTATCCTTCAAAGACTACGATTTTTGTACAAGTCAGCTGCAAACAACCTCACGCGGTACTCGGGAAATTGGGCCTTCCAATGAGGAAGAGCAGCATAGTCTAGAGGAAAGCGAAGAAGAAATATGGTCATACAAAAACACATACGTGCTATCCAATAAGTCGCAGTCCATCTACAAGTTTAACGGATCTGGTTTCATCAAAGTTCTAGCTAATAACGACCAATACACCTTGTTAACGGAGCAACATTGGGACGCGCAAAATAACTATTTGGTATTTTTGAGTACCAACAGTCTCTTATATTTCGACATTAAGAGTGGGAAGTTAGAGTTGATAGAAAGTGATATTTTATGGCAAAAATGCCAAATCGCACCGTCGTCACCTTTTGTTTTTCTATACAACGAGAACTCAAACAAGCTGAGCATTTTTAGTTTATCTGCTAAGAAGGAAATTGTGGCCATCAAGTTGTCTTTTATTCCGAGTGATATAAAGTGGTGTGGAAATGATGCTGTTGGATGCTTGAATAACGAAGATGACGAGGTCAACCTTTACGGTCCATCAGGAAAGTACATTACATTTTGGTATCCAGGAAACGAAAATTCAGGAAAATTGTTAATGCAAACCACTTACTTTGGCTTAAAAATCTATTCAACGGAAACAGTTTCTCTGATCTCGAAAGTTGAAGAGTCCTCGTTTAATATTTTCCGAATGGGCTCTACCTCACCAAGTGCTATTTTGGCCGATTGTTTGCAACTGTTAAATGCCGGCTTTGCTCCAAGAGCGATTGAAAACTTGAAAAGCATCAATCTACTGGAGTGCGCGTCAGAATGCATAGAAGCCGCGTTGCAGGAATTTGACTCAACTTGGCAAAAGCAGCTACTAACTGCGGCTGCTTTCGGAAAAGCATCTATTTTGAAAGCTAACGACGATGAAGAAGTTTTAAATCTTTCACGTAAATTCGTCTATGCCTGTAACACAATAAGGCTACTAAACAATTTAAGGAACATTACCAGCTATAGATTCACATTCAAAGAATTTCAGTACTTGGGATTTGACAAAATTTTACATCACCTTATTCAATGCAATAACCAATTTAGTGAATGCTTGAAGTTATGTGAACTCTTTCATGAAAAAAAGCATGATTATAAAATGAAAGTAATGTACTATTATGCTGTAAGAAAAATACTGGTTTCCAATGAGGAAACCGACGAGCAACTTTATTGTGAGATCCTTGCAAAGTTTGTCAAACTGCATATGGATAAAAGTTTTGATTTTTCAAAGCTAAGTAATGTCTGTTATCAAGAAGGCAGGCTACAGTTGGCGAAACAAATGATTTTAGCTGATTCAAACGTTGAAAACCAGTTAATTCCTTTGTTAAATTTGGAAGAGGATGAGTTACCACTACAAAAAGCACATCAAAGTGGTAGCAACTTATTGGAACTTTATGTTCTTTTGAAGTTGAAGAACCGTTTAACAAACGCACAGTTGTTTAGATTAATGGCCCTCAATCTTAAGGTGAACAATAACCTGTTAGTAGAATATTATCGAGACTCAACAAAGTTTGGTATGTCTTTTGATTTTTACAAGCAAACTGACGATTACAAAAACTTATCGAATCTTATCATGGAAAAAAATGTTGCCCAAAAGCAGATTGTTCTAGAGCAAGTCAATGAACTTTACAAAAAAGATGTGGGTTTGAACGGTGATTTTAGACAGTGTAGTTCGAGAGAGCTTGATTTGATTCTTTTCCAAAAAGATCTTGCCATGAAAATGGAACACCAGGATTTGGGTTCAATGACTTGCAACCAAACTCTAAAAATACTTATTCAGTCAAGTCAGTCAAAACTCATAACCAAATTCTTGAAAAAATTCTCCATTTCTGACAAAGTTTTTTATGCCATCAAATCTGACGTATTAATTAGTAAAAAGAATTTTGAAAGTTTATGGGATATGTGCAACGAGAGAAGGTTTGCCAATAATTTGAAACAATTATTCAAAAAACTTAAAAAAGCAGGCCATCCTGAAGAAGCATCCAGATATGTTGTGCTGATGAAAAATGAAACATATGAAACAAAGTTGAATCTTTATTTAGAATGTAAGGCTTACAACAGCGCTATTCACTTAGCCATTCAGCAAAGTGACCATGATGCCCTGGTTCAAATCTCAAACATGATAACGGACAAGAACATGAAAAAAGCTATTCAAGAACAGCTAGCCAAGCTTTGAGCAGACACTTGTGCAGTTGCAGTCAGCGAATTAAAGATGCATGCCAGCTTTTAGTCAAAACTGCTTTTCTGCTTTAAGCTCACACAAGTTTGTTGCAATAAATTATATATTATTTTTTGGGTTTCAGCATGCTCTTCATTGAGTCTTTGTGAAAAATTGTGATTGTTTTTGCTTTGGTAACCTACATTTGCAAATAAATTTGACTATGCTTCACTTTTTGCAGGTGCCTGCTTGAAAAAGTAACTCAGATGTGAATAACGGAGGCCCTCTTGACTATCCGTAGTAGTTAATGGTATGTCTACGCTGTGTTTGATGTATGGTTCGAGTATAGTATCGTACGCAACATGCGTATCGTGAAGCTCGCTCTCATAAAGCTCAGAAAAAGTGAAGTTTGAACTGCGGCCATCCAAAATTATTTGTTTAGCGCTGAGCTGTGAGCTTTTTGATAGAGACGTTATCAGACAACTTTTGAACAACTCATCAAAGTTTTCACCGCTTGAGAGCTGAAAAAAAAAGGGGGAAAAGCTGTCTTTTTTGACTATTATGTGATAAACTGAACAAAGCTTCAGCAAGCAATTGCGAGAGTCAACCTTTTCAAGTTCAGCCTCTAAATAGTTGTCAAAAATTAGCACGCTCAACATTTTCAAACGTGCATCAGCAATACCTTGCTCCGAGATGTGGAATGCTTTGGAGCGTTTAATTAGCTCTTTATCTAAAGTTGTTTTTAATTTGTTTGTGGAAACATATTTCGCCGTGGGCAAGTCCCACTTTTTATCAAATATTTTGTAAGCAGACCATTCATCTATCTCGCCAATGTTGCTTAGTACTAGCGTTCTTTCCAAGTCTGCCCTTTGACCTGCTGTAAGCCCCGCTGCCAATACCGTTTTTACCAGCACGTTTATAAATGTACTATCTCTGTTTGCATATTTTTTATCAATTTTTTCGGCGCTTTCCAGGATAGTGCTTGATTTTGCGTTCTTATCCCATTCTTTGATCAAATCTAGTATCGACTCGCGAGATAACCCTTGCAATTTGTTGATCAAATCAAGCTCAGTATAGTTTGGTAAAAGAAAGTCATTGGGAAGCGCACAAGACATTGAAGCAGTTGGTTTGTTAATGTAACTTCAGAGTACTGATATACGCTCAATATGCTTCTCTCCCACCGTGCTGAACCTTATTAATGTTTCTTGGCTGTATTATCAATTATTGTGTTTTGATTTTTCGCGCTTAAAACTATCAACACATATACGGTCATGTGATGCTTAAAAGTTTGAAAAAAAAAAAAAAACCAAAAAATCTAAAAACATCGGCTCGTTTCTTTTTCTTCGCTTTGCAAAACTAGCGATTGTAAATCTGCCTTACCTGCGATGAACTTCAAAAACTCATAAATCAGCTAGCCTTAAGGTTATACAACAAAATTTGCTATTTCCATTGAAGTTGATATTCAACATCTCCAACAAACACAAAAGCATTGTTTAAACAGTACAAGAGAAAGAAACACCCCCGCTGAAAGCAAATTATCCTACTCACTGTACCATAAAATGACATCAGTACAAGAAGACAATTTAGACAACAAGACCTTATTCGTGAGATCTGTGCCTTTTGATGCAAGCGATGAAGAGTTTACAAATTTTTTTGCTCAATTTGCTCCTGTTAGACATGCAGTCATTGTTAAAGATGGTGAGCAAAAATCTA
>ERZ794936.382-NODE-382-length-22525-cov-33.548376_pt1:0-5000 | contig 22525 bp, 12 predicted proteins | sample MGYA00511083_ERZ794936 | MGnify/ENA primary metagenome ERZ794936 (study PRJEB30137, sample SAMN04331409) | food metagenome | isolation source: Y2 must sample point D1 replicate A | place: Australia: South Australia | collected 2014 ... | reverse complement strand
CAATATTTTAATGTTTGCTTATACACAAGCTATACTACTTTCTGAAAAACCTAAACAGAGAGGTCATCGATTTACCCACTGTTGGTGCGAAATAAAGACTCACCAAAACTCTCGCTGGATACAACAGTTTCACAATCCCATAGGCTAAGACACCTGAAAAAACTACTTCTTGCTCTCTATTTCCTTCGTAATACTTGCCAACAATTTTTTTTATGGAGTTGGTCCACTTTTCGTAATTTTCCTGCATCCCTTCAGGTATTTTCTGCAAAAATTTCGAGTTTTTTTCTGTCTTTGTCAATTCATCTTCTGTGCTTGAGTCATCTAAATATTCAAAAATCGCATACCATAGCACAAAAAGTGGAGCAATTGCGGTAAACTCGTGGAGAAGCAGAAAAGAAGTTATTGTCGGAACGGGTTGGGATTTCTTTAGATTGTTGAAAAAGGGCTCAAATGCTGGCTTTGTTGAAAGCTTTGTTAGAAATTTTGATTTAGCAATGTACTTTTCTAAATTATTGGGTTTTTTAACAACTGTGCTGTTTGATCGAAAAATAATTTGCTTGCGGATGTTTAATGTTTGGCATGGGTGTTTTACGCGAGGGGAATTGATGAGCAACTCTAAAATCGATCCTTTCAATCCCGTCAAAGTGTTTTTTTGGAAATTCATGCTTGGTCAGTTTTTCCTTTCGGTATGTTTGTAAATTCTGACTTGCAATAAAGTTGATGTCAATGAATAATTATTGAGATGATGGCATTTAGACGCGTTTTAGCTGTGCCATTGAGCCAGAAACGTTTATCCACTTTTCCATGCTCGTTTAGCTCTGTAGCGCCTCTGTGAGATGAAAAAAATCGAACGGAAAAAAAAAAAACATTCATTCTGGTTTACGCACTAAAACGAGCGCTAAGTAATCGGTTTGATGCAAAGAAAAAAGTTTATATATACAAGTTTATGGAGAAAACGTTACAATATCCTTGGCAATTTACATGGAGTTTTTTTCAAGAGGACAGATTCTTCTTTTCATTCACAGCGTCTTCGCAGCGCTGGCACAAATCCTTTGAGGAATCCTTGACGTTATGGATCCAGCACCTGCCACATTCCTTGTCGGGGCTGCTTGAAACTTCAACGGTGACAGCACCATTGGTGGAACCACCAAAAACAAGTTCCACATCGGCTACTTGTAAAAGGTCCATCAGTTCTTCTTTATTCAGATCCAATGCTGTTGGGCAAGTAATCTTGGCAACGGTTTTAACAGTTTTTGTAATGTCCTTGTGCTCTGAGATGAACTCTAAGTATGACTTGTTGAATTTTTTCAAAATATCAAGATGCGTTTCGAAATTGACAGCCTCTAAACATTCAGCAAGTGATGGAGGTCTTCTTGTAAAAGCACACTGTCCCATCCCAATGGAGCCTTGGGAAGTTTTGTCATTGATTTCCAATTTCAAAGGAGAGTTGTCCCACATTTCTTGAACCATTATTGGGATAATTGGGGCCATGATAGATCTATAAATGTCCAATACATGGTACAATGTTGTTTGAATTTGTTTTCTTTTCAGTGAGTTTGGCGAATCAGAATACAAGGAGTCTTTTATGCAATTGAAGTACAAAGCGCTTAGTTCGTTATTCATATGATATTGCACTAGAGTCAGAATTTTGTTGAAACTATAGTTTTCATAGTTTTCAACACACTCTTGCATCATTTTGGTGGTGGTTTGCAAAATGTATTTATCCAAAGTTCTCAACTGGTTCAAAGGAAGCAGATCGTTTCTTGGGTCAAATCCGTTCAAGTTCCCCAACATAAATCTGAACGTTAATCTGAATTTTTTCAAACTTTCACCAACATGCTTCATGACAAGTGGTCCAGCAACAATATCAGTGCTGTAGTTTGATGAAGCCACTAGCAATCTCAAACCATCAACACCCAAAGCAGGAAGTTGTCTTGCACTATTACCTTCAATCATTTCCATTGGGGCAATAGTGTTTCCTATAGATTTAGACATTTTTACACCTTTTTCGTCCAAAGTGAATCCGTGTGTAATGATCTGTTTGTATGGGGCCACTGGTTTCAAAGAAGAACCAATTTTCGTAAGTAAACTGCTTTGAAACCATCCTCTATGTTGATCGGAACCTTCAAGGTACATATCCGCTTGTAAGTCTTTAGCTTGGTCTGACAAGCTTTTTCCGGATGAAAAAAACTTTTCGAAAAAACTCAACACTTGCCAGCTGCTTCCACTATCAAACCAAACGTCAACAGTATCTTTCCCCTTAACATACTGATCTTTATAATGTTTGTACCCATCTGGAAGCCATTCTTCAATGTCCGAAGATTCAACAAACCAGTAATCGGAACCCTTTTTGCGAATCAAATCAATAATGTGACTTGTTGTTTCAGAATTCATCAAAATGTCGCTAGAGTCGTTCTTGTTTACAAAATAAGGAATCGGTACCCCCCAGTATCTCTGTCTTGAGATGCACCATTCATTTCTGGACTTGACAAAACTTGAAAGCCTGTTAAAACCTCTTTCTGGCTGAAACTTGACATTTTGTAAACTTTCCAAAGCAAGCGGCTTGATTTCAGATAAGTCTGCAAACCATTGGGGAGTGGATCTGATAATAACAGGTTTCTTAGATCTCCAATCATAAGGATATGAATGGACGTAATCGTGCGCATGCAATAAACAATCTTTGTCTTTCAAACTCTGTAAGATAATTTCTGTAGTTTTAGGATCCAAAACGTTTGCTGGATCGTGTGCTTCTTTGGAAAATAAGTTTTTGGCAGGCCATTTTGGATCGCTTAAAATATAATTTCCCTTGTCGTCTATAGGAGAGTATATTTCAAGTCCGTTGGCCAACCCCAAAAGATAATCGTCTGGCCCGTGGCCCGGTGCGGTGTGAACCAAACCTGTACCCTGGTTATTTGTCACATGGTCTCCGTGAAGCAGGGGCATAATTTTGCTCATTGGCGAGTCGTACAAAGGATTGCAATATTTCAAGTGGCTCAAATCTGATCCTTTGATGATATTTACAATCGAGTAAGTTTCCGCGTCAAAAATTTTGGCATTCATCAAAAACAGTGTTTTTTCCACAATCAAATACTCGTGTTTCGGATCGTCAACTCTTGTGATCAAAAAATATTCAAAATTTTGATTGAAGCATATAGCTCTATTTGAAAACAAAGTCCATGGGGTAGATGTCCATATCAGCAATTTTGTGTTTTCAGGAAGAGTGAGTTGCTTTCCCCATGCTTGATTACTTATCCCATTGGTCGCAATGTTTTCCATATATTCCTCTCTTTTGATCAAACACTCACCAACAACAGGGAATTTAACGTATGCAGATTTGGAAACATGTTCATCATTGTATTCAAGTTCTCCCTCGGCCAATGCTGTTTCTGTTTCTGTACCCCAATACACAGGTTTTTTTTGTCTTTTGAACAATCCATTTTTCAACAATTTTTCAAAAATTTTCAATTGATTGATTTCATACTCGGGATCCAAAGTAACATATCTGTCATTCCAATTGGTCATAATCCCCAATTTTTTGAATTGCTGTATTTGTAAATCAATCTGTTTCACGGCATGCTTCCGTGCAATTGATCTTATTTTCAGTGGGTTCAAATCCGATTTGTTCAATTTAAGTTTGGCCAAGGCCTTTAGCTCGATTGGAAGTCCATGACAGTCCCATCCTGGTTTGTACCACACGTATTTCTGATTAAATAGTAGTTGATATCTGTTGATCATGTCTTTTAAAATCTTGTTCAAAGCGTGCCCAAAATGGATATCCCCGTTGGCGTATGGAGGTCCGTCGTGCAAAATGAAAACATCGTCTCTTTGCAACTTGTTTTTTTTGCTCATCAACTCCTGGTATTGTTGTGAGTAGACATGCTCACAACTTGCAGGAATCAACTTGTTCAATGTGTTTTGCAAATGAGATCTGTTAGAAAATTTTGTTTTTGGAAGATTCAATGTCTGTTGATAAGAGTGCTTGAGCATACTGTTTTAAGTTTTTGGTTAGCGTTCAACAATAAAAAAAGGTCAAGAAAAAAAAAAAAAAATTGGTGTTGTAATGGTGTTAAAATGATTTTAAAAGCTCTTCTCACACACTTTTTAACTTTTTTTTTTTTGTAATTCCAACCGAAGCTTGATCAATTGTGAAATTTGTGGAATCGAGTATTCAGTGTGGTATATATTGCCAAATTGCAAAGCGGTTTTAAAGACTTCAAAACTTGAAAACGTTGTTCTGTCTTCTTGTCTTTGATGAATTTCTTCTCTTTGATGAATTTCTTCTCTGCTTGATATATTTTTTATAGTAAACTTCTCAAAAAATGGAGATCTTTCAATCGGTATTGCAAAAACGCAATTTTAACAAAAAGTTTTTAGTTTATAACAAACACGTGATGTATGAAAATTAGATGTTACAAAAACGTCTCTTACTTGTAACGTGACGCTGCCAGAATCCATTGGGGTTCATTACTCAACGTGCTTTAGTTATAAAGAGAAAAAAAAAAACCCATAAAAAAAAAATATTATCCGGATAAAATTGCCGAGGAATTATCGAGTTTTCATGCAATGAGTCATCTGTCCATGAGTAATGTGTGTGTATGTGTCTTGTTAAACATGTGTGTGTGTGTGTGTGTGTGTCTTGTTAAGCATGTGCCAGAGACGATTTGCGATTGGAATGCTGTATTGATACCGATCCATACATTGTTATTTCAAAAACTAAATGACATTACTCACATGAGCAAAGACCAAGAGCAGAAATCAAGGACGGACATTGGCTTCCGCAAGAGAAAAAAAAGAAAAACATCGATTCACTTTATCTTGTGTTTGTGCTTCTTTCCTTTACATCTCTTTCTTCATTATTTAAAGTTGACTCACTTGATGAAATTACTACATCTACAGTAACATTACTCACTCCACAACCCTTTCACCCAATGTAACTAGTCATGATCATCTGACTGACCAAGACCCTTTGTCCGTAGACACCATGCCCGTAGACCCCATGC